>Ga0190284_1000516_pt1 | contig 21603 bp, 20 predicted proteins | sample 48691812_MG_FD_161668 | JGI IMG/M metagenome (GOLD analysis project Ga0190284, IMG submission 161668) | Hydrothermal vent microbial mat bacterial communities from Southern Trench, Guaymas Basin, Mexico - 4869-18-1-2_MG | ecosystem: Environmental > Aquatic > Marine > Hydrothermal vents >...
GCCAGCAGAACGATCCAGGCCAATCGTTCGGGATTCCTTTTTACTTTCATACGTACCGTACCCCGAAGCGCTCGAATTCACCGGTAGGGGTTTCCCATTCAACGTCCACCCGCTGCACCACCGAGGAGGGAGGGCCACGGTGCAAGAAAGCCCGGAACTCGTTTAGCGCCTCGCGCCGACCCTCGGAGACGGTCTCCACCGTGCCCTCCCAGCGGTTGGCGACCCAGCCGGTAAGGCCAAGGCGCTGCGCGGTGCGGACGGTGTAGTAGCGGAAGTTGACCCCCTGCACGCGTCCGTGAACGATGGCGTGCAGACGTGCCTCTGATTTTAGTTTCTTTTCCATCTTGCCCGTCTTTTCCATCTTTCACACTCCCCACAGGATGCGGAGAAAACGGGGTTCCCGCTTGTCGAAGCGGTGTAGACCTGTCTCACGGGCTCGCTGTAGGGCCTGCTCATATTCTGCCCGCGTGATGGGACGGCCGAGCGGCGGCAATTCAGTAGCCTTGTAGCAAGGGCGGTACTGATCCATGACGTTAATGTAGGTGTCGCGTGAGATCTCTTCTGCCAGGAAGCGCGCGACTTCGGCCGTCCCGGCCAGATCCTCGGGCAGCACCAGGTGGCGCACGAGCAGCCCCCTCAGGGCGATGCCGTTTTCATCCAGCGTCAGATCGCCCACCTGCCGGTGCATCTCCTTAACGGCAGCCTGATTGACCGCCGGGTAGCTCTTGATTTTTGAGTACTTGTAGGCGGTTTCCTCGTCCGTGTACTTCATATCCGGCATATAAATGTCCACCACGCCGTCGAGCAGTACCAACGCCTCGAGGGAGTCGTACCCGCCGGTATTCCAGACGAGGGGCAGGCGCAGGCCCGCCTCGGCAGCGATGAGGAGGGCGGCCAGGATCTGCGGCACGACGTGAGTGGGCGAGACGAGGTTGACGTTGTGGCACTCCTGTGCCTGGAGTGAGAGCATCATCTCAGCCAGATCCTCCGGCTCGACTTCGTGGCCATGCCCCAGTTGGCTGATGTCGTAGTTCTGGCAAAACTGGCAGTTGAGGTTGCACCAGGCAAAAAAAATCGTGCCAGAGCCCCGGTAGCCTCGCAGTGGGTCCTCCTCTCCGAGGTGGGGCCCAAAACTGGACACCACCGCCCGTATCCCGGTTTTGCAAGCCCCAAGCCGCTCGTAACGGTCTACATGGCATTGCCGGCCGCAGAAATCACAGGCGTGCAAGCGTTCATAGGCGGTTTGCACACGCTGCTTCAGTTCGCCCGAGCGCAGTAAGGCCAGATAAAGGGGCTTAAAGATATTCATCTCGACACGGGGTACCTGTACTTAAACTCACACCGGGCCAAGAGAGATTCGTCCACTGGAACACGAACCATACTATTACCATCGCACTGGTGCCTTGTGCACGCGCCACCTGCGGTCGTGATACTGGACGTAGCCATTGTGCCGGCCGAACCGGTAGACGCGCCACGTAACCTCGACATCGCGACGGCAGTAGGCGATGACCTTATCCAGTTGGCCCTGACGGAACCAGCGCACGGCCTGTAGCCCGTCGGCGCTTTTCGTCTCTCCCAGTGTCGCGGTTGCCACGTTGGCCAGTTTGGGCCGCCAGCCTATCGCGTGGTGCAGGTCCCGCAACATGTCCACCGTCGGCAGGTCCGACAGGGGAGCGTCTGTGTACGCGCGTAGGACTTCGTAGTCGAAGCGGAGCACGTTGTAGCCGACCACCAGGTCTGCCCCACGCAGGGTGGCGATGAGGAGATCTACGTCTTGCTCGGTGTAATCACGGTAGACGTCCATGGCAGCGTTGTAGGTTACGGCAACTGCCAGGCGCATATCGCGGATGTTGTGCCAACCCCCTACCTCGTCGGCTGTATGTTGAGTCTCCAGGTCAAAGGTAATGATATTGCGCACCTGATGCTCCTCACTGGGCGATCTGGGCAATTGGGCAGGCCGGAGGCCTGCTTCACGTAACAGACTAGCGGCGGCGACGGAGCCTGCCGATCGTCGGCACGGTCACCAGCAGACTCAATAGCCACAACCCCACCCAGACGCCGATTTGCTCAACCAAGGCCCGCCAGGGAGCCTGAGGCTCCAGACTGGCCCGCCACGCGGTCTCCAGGCCGCTCAGGTTCAAGTCCAGGGCCTCCTGCACGCCCCTCTCGCAACTGGCACCGTTGGCGTAGGCTGCCAGCAGCGCACGTATCCCGTGAGTGCCATACCGCTCGCGGATGAACTGCACCACGCTACCGCTCTGGGCGTAGGCCAGGAACGCGGTACGTGAATCGGGCGGGAAGGGGACACACAAATCCTTCAGGGGGAGGAATTGTCCCTGCGTGCGGGTCTCCTCGATTGTTATAGCGTACTCCGGTGTCGGCATCTGTTCGTTGGCCGTGGCCAGCCCCTCGTCCAGCCACTCGGGTACGTACCTGTAGCCGGCTGGCGTGACGGCCTGGTAAACCAGCAGATGGGTGATCTCGTGTGGAATGTAGCGCATCATGCGGGACCTGTATCCTTCCTCAAATGGAATCGCGATGACGACTACGCCCAATTCGGGATGGGCCTGACCGCTTACCCACTCCCGTCCTGCGAGCATCATTGCCGCGTTGAGGTTGTGCTGCGCGTCATAGATGTAGATGGTGATGTAGTCCGGTATTGGGGCACGTAATTCCGTGTTGACCTTCTCCACGCTGGTCCGGGCGATGTCAAGCGCCGCTTGGCCAAAGGCCGGGTCGCCGTGTTCTTTGATCCAGTGGATGGTGAGGCCATTGGTGTGGAGTTGTTCCCAGCGGAAGCGATTGTCCGTGTACTCAAATTGCTGGGGCTCTGTGGTCAGACTATTGCCTGCAGCGTCCTCCATCTGCCACCAGAAGGTGACCATAGCGAACGGCGGCAGGGGAGAGCGACGTAAGTCGTGCACGTAGCTGGGGCTGATCTCACGAGTTGGCTCGATGGCCATATTTACGGACTGGGCTACTTCGTCACCCGTGGCGCGGAAGAATAGGTAGACTTGGGTAATTGAGGCCTCGGAGGCGGCCTGCAGCGTGAATGTGACCTGCTGGGCAAAACTATAATTGGCCTCGCTCTTGACCACAACGATGCCATCGGCTGCAACGGTAGACGGAGCCGGCAGGAACCCCAGTGCCAGCACGAAGATCACGATCAGTAGCAGCACAGGCAAGCGTGTCATTAGAACAAAATGCACTCACAAGTCAGATTCTCTGACCAGCCTGGTGAAGAGTTCCGATAAATCCCCATGCAAGAATTCCAATTCATCCAGGGCGGCCTCAGCCGCAGTCCGCGTGGCATCATCTCTGGCGCAGCAGTAGCGCTCCAGGATCTGTCGCGCCTGGTCACCCCCGATCTGTCCCAGGGCCCACAAGGCTGCTTCCTGCACCTCAGGGTCGGCATCGTCGGCTAACTCCTCCAGTTCGGGCACGGCCTCGGGGAGTTGCAATTCGCCGCAGGCCCGTGCGGCTTCGTAGCGCAGTTCGGGATTGGGGCTGAAGAGTTCCTGCCGCACTTGGCGCGCCCAGCGAGTGTCGGCGTTGCGTCCCATAGCGAATACGGCGCTGATGTGTACCTTCTCCTCCGTCTCGGCGTAGGCCTTGCGGATCAACTCTGCTACGGTCTCGTTGCTGACGTAGGCCAGCGACTCCAGCGCTCGTCGCCGCACTTCTACGTGCCCCTCTGTATCCTTGCACGTGGCTAATAGTGCTTCATAGGCCATGGCCTGTGGATCGGGACGGATCTTCTCAAGTTCGCCCAGCAGGATGAAACGGCCCAGCGACGTGGCCGCGGCCGCTCGCACGGTGTTGGCCTCGTCTTCTCTCAGGCAAGTCGCCAGAAGCGGGATCAGGCGCACGTCTTCATCCTCCCACAACCCCTCAACCGCTGCCGTGCGTACCTCGGCGTCTTCGTCTTCCAGTCCCAGGCGGAAGACCGCGCCGAAGTCCACCTCAAAATCTGCCTCAGTCAGTTCCACCAGCCGTGTGACCAACTGCCGTCGCAACTCGATGGGCAGGCGTGGCCACATCTCACGCAGGCGCGCCACGCCTTCAACCTCCAGGCTCGAAAGGGGGTACAGTGACGCCGTCGCCGGCATTTCGGCGCTTTCGTGCAACTCGTCAAGCAAGATATCGAGTGAGTTTCTCATCTCACTTCAGCCACGACCAGGGAATGATTGGATTGATGAAGTCCTGAACCATCACAAAAACCATCAGGCTGACCAGGATCACCAGGCCCACGAAGTGAACCATCGCTTCGCGCTCGGGCGAGATGCGGCGACCCCGCAGGGTCTCGATGAGCACAAAGAGAATGCGCCCGCCGTCGAGCGCGGGGAGGGGCAGCAGGTTGGTCAAACCCAGGGCCAGGCTGATGAGCGACGCGGTCTGCAGCACGGGGAACGCCAGGCCCCACTCGATGCTCTGTTGGAGGGTGAAGGCCAGTATTCCGCTGATGCCGACCATGCTGGCCGGGCGTGCCTCTTGCGGAGTCACGTCGCCCCGGGCTAGACGGGCGGGAAGTTGCACGGTCGCCACTATAGCAGCGCTGATGTCGTTGATGCCAGTGCTTAGCGCTTTAGAAAGAGGGTAGCGCCGCAACGCGCTCCGGTCGGGCCAGGGGGCCATCCAAATGCCCAGGAATCCGTACCCTCCGGGGGCGCGCCGTGGCGTCGCCGTCAGGGTTAGTCTCTCCGCACCACGCGAAATGGTGAGTTCGATGGTCTGTTCTGGCACGGCGCGTATGATGCGCTGCAAATGTTCCTGGCCATCCGCGATGCGCTCTCCACCGGCGACCAGGATAATATCACGGGGTTGTAGTCCTGCTTCTTCGGCGGCGCTTCCTGGTTCCACACTGGTGACTTCGACCGCCCATTTTTCTGGATAGCCAGAGGCGTAGGCGCCAATGAGCAGCATCAGGGCGACGATGACGTTGAGCACTGGCCCTGCGGCCAGCACCGCCACGCGCCAGCGTTTGGGTTGAGCCGCCAGGCTGCGTGGATCGGAGGGATTCTCCTCACCGGTCATTTTCACGAACCCGCCCATTGGCAGCAGGTTGAGGCTGTACAGAGTGCCCGGCTCCAGGGTGGTCAATTCGCCGCGTATGTGCACGCCCTCATCTACGTGCTTACGTTTAAGCGTCAGGTCATCCACAGTCGGGTCGAGCATCGTCAGACGGCGCAAAAGGTAAGTGCCATCGTCACGTCGCAGGGTGATGGCATCCGCCCAGGCTCCCACCTTCAGCCCGGAAGGCAGCCGAAAGCCTGCTGGGATGATCACGTGCGTGCTGCCGATTTTGAAGTGTCCCTTGCCGCGCCACAACTTCAGCAGGCGGGGCGGATAGCCGAGCCCAAATTCCTCGACCCGCACCCCCGCCAACTTGGCAAAGATGAAGTGTCCCAGTTCGTGAATCAGAATGATAGGCGCGAGCACAGCGACCAGTGTGCCAGTTAGCCAAAATACGACGTTTATCCAATCCATACTCAACTCTTCACTCAGAAGCGGGCGCTTGCAACGCCCGCTCTGTTTTTTTCTGGGCCTGTGTCTGGCAGGCGAATCCTATTTACCTGTTTATATTATACCTCAGCAGCCCAAACCTGCAACATTGGATTGGTAGACTACTTCGAGGTGCGAAGTACCGAAAAAGAATGCCACGAAGAACACGCCCCCTTGATAGTAGCTTAGGAACGTTCTACAGCCTTCTTGAGAAAAGCTAGCGTGCTATCCAGGACTTCTTGCGGCGTTAACTCGTCAGTGTGGATGTAGATGTCCGCGTGTTGCCGGGCGTGGTGCAATCGCCGCGCCAGTTCGGCCCACCAGTCTGCTCCGACATCGGTGGGTCGGCGCTGGCAGGCGACCTCCCACGAGGTGTCCAGGTAGACGAGTAAGTCGGGTTGTGTGAAACGCTGCCACATCGTGGGCACGTAGGAGTGCTCCTGTGCCACCTCGCGGGCGTTGTATCCCCGCGCCCGCAACGCCTGCACGAGCAGCGATTTGCCCGAGGCGCACGGGCCGACCACGGCGATCAGTGGGTGTTTCCTATTGTTCGCCCGTTTCATCAGTCTCTCTTTGGCAGTGGGGACTTCCAGGTAAATTTATCTCCTGGACAGCAGACGCGCCAGCCACGGGCGGCGGCGCGGGCTTTTGGTCCCACTTTGGGAGAGACCGGGTTGCTCACCGCTCACCTCGCGCAGGCGGGCCAGCGATTCCAGCGAGGCGAAGACAACCAAACAATCCCCGGCACGGAGTGTGACGTCGGGAGCCGGGTGAAGATTGAGGCTATCCAATCCCTTGTGCAAGATGATCGTGATGTCAAGTTCCTTCTCTACCTGGGCAATGGTGTGTCCTTCTAGTGCTGAGCCTGGCTGTATTGTCGTCCGTGCCACATTCAGTAGTGCATCATCCACGTAGAACGAGTAGTCAATCTGGGCGCGTGTGGCAGCGGCAGCGAAGATGGGGGCGGCCAGTGCCGAGGTGCTGAAGGCGGTGTGGATGCCAAACCCGCGCTGTACTTTCTCTGCCAGTTGCGCGTCGAACATACGCATCACTACCTTGATGGTTGGATTGAGTCCCCTGGCGTCGAGCGCGATGTCCAGGTTGGTCAGATCATCCTGGGTGCAGGCGACGATGGCGGACGCTTCCTGCACGCGGGCCTTTTCCAGCATCTCCCGCTGGCGAGCGTCGCCCAGCAACACTGGCACGTTCAGTTGGCGTATCTCTTCCAGAAACGGGCTTTCAGCGTTGTGTTCGATGCCGACGATCTCTTCTCCCAGGTGGAGCAACTCCTTTACGACCCGGTAGCCGACTTTTCCCAGGCCGCAGACGACGATATGGTCACGGTAGGTCGAGGCGATAGCCACTTGCCAAGCCTCCTTTCGCTCGCGACGGTTGAACAGTGCCACCCCGAAGCGCAGGACACCATCGGCAACGACGGCCAGTCCGATGGGAGGGACGGTGATGAACATGAGTTGTAGTCCGAGCGCTCTGGGAAGCGGAAGGACGTTCTCCATGAAGATGAGGTTGAGGGTGGCATGCAATGCTTCGATCCAATTGAGGTGCTGCCCGGTTTCGGGATAGAGGTAGCAGAGGCGCAGAGCCAGAGTACCGCCGCACAGAAGTATGGCGAAGGCGATCAGGGAGACACGAAACTGGTGTACCAACACCCGGGTGTCGCGCCACAGGGCTCGCAGGTAGCGGCTGGGGTAGTGGGGCTGCATCGTGTACCTCACAAGGGGAGACTGAGTGCCAGGCGACGCACGCCGTCACCAGCGCGGTCCAGGACGCGCAGCACAAGTACACTGATGTCATCGTGGGGTCGCCCATCGTCCAGCGCCAGAGCTCGTTCCAGCAGGATGTCGGCCAACTGCTGAGCACTTGTGTCGTCCTCAGTCATCAGTTCGCATACCGCTGCCGGGACGTCGAAGATATGGCTCGACCGTGCGCCGGCCGTCTCCAGGCCGTCTGTGTAGACCACGGCTACGATCCCGGCGACCAGTGGCAACTCGGTGATCTGCGGCTTGGTGCCGCGCTGCACGCCGACCGGTTCCGATGGTTCATCAAGCAGCCGGAATCCGCTATCGGGAGTGACGATGATGGCAGGGCAGCGGTTGTTGCGTGAGAGCACCAGTGTGTTGGAAGCCAGGTCTACCGAGAGTATGTTGAGCGTGGCTGAGACTTTGCCACCTTTGTGGGTATAAAGGTAATCGTGGGCAGCACGGGCTGCCGCCCCATCACGGACTCCCTCTGCCAGTTCGGAGACTGCCTTGCGGGCTACGAGATTGCTGATGGCCTTGGCCGCCCGCCCTGAACGCTGGCCGTCCACCAGTACGAAGGAGAGGCCACCGTGAGGGCGTTCGATCATTTCCAACGTGTCCCCACTCTCGCTGGTGGCCCACTTGCCCACTTTGGCGATAGCAACCTCAATATCCATACGCATTACGCATCACGACGATGTGAGCGCGCGGCTGATGGCGTTCAGTACAACCTGCATCTCTACTCCAGGCGCGATCTCGATGCGGGCGCGCTTTTCCTCGGCGTCGAAGTATGTCAGTTTACCGATGATCCCGCCGACGGTTATGACCTCGTCGCCCACGTGCAGCTCGGCTATCTGCTTCTGCCGCCGCCGCCGGGCCTGCCACTGTGGCAGGAACATGAACACGCTTAGCAGGACGAGGCCGACGGTCAGGATGACGATTTGTTGAGTTTCCATGTTTACGCTCCTATCCTTTCCTCCAATTCATTTGAAACACACCCATATTATACTCGTGTTGGACGTGTGGGCAAGGTTTGAATTATTCCTGTGGTGTGTTATAATTTCAAGTAACAGTTCTCCTTATACGTGGGAGAAGGGGGAGATCAGTATGAATCTAGCCTTCCTTACACCCGAGATCTGGGAATATCCCCTCCTGGCGCTCTATGTGCTGGCGGCGTCTGTGCTTCTCGTCTGCGCCTGGCGAGATTTTAAACGGTTAGACTGGCGTCGTTTTCTTCTGCTTTTGGGGCTGCTGGTGGTTCCCTTGTTGGTGGCTTTATTGGCCGCCAATGATTTGCTGGTGGTAACTTTCTCTCAACCTGATCTGTTACCGCCTCCCAATGTTCCCGTCAAACCCGCTGAACCATTTGTGTCGCTGCTGGCGCTGCCGGTCGTTGCCGCTGGGGCTTGGCTGGGGGCAGGGCCAGCGTTGCTGGTGGGGTTGGTCGGCGGAATCTTGCGTGCCGGGATGACGACCGGCGGTATCACTGATCCTTTTAATTTTGCCTGCTTTGGTTTTCTGGTCGGGTTCTTTCTTCGCCAGGACTATCGAGGCCGCCTGCCGCTCATTGTGCGCCAGCCCCTCGTCGCAGTGCCCTTGGCGTCTCTTTTCGCATCGCCGTTGCTACTGCTATCGGTGTTCGCTCATGTAATCGATTCGGGGGTGGCTGGGCTCGATTACGCATGGTCGTTGACGCAGGCCAATCTTGGCCCTGCGTTACTGGAAAGCCTTGTGGCGGCAATCGTTGCCCAGGTGATCTATCTGCTCTTCTCGCATCTCCGTCCCGTTCGCGTGGCGTACCGATCTCCCCCCTACGGCCGCACCCTGAGTCGCAGGCTGCTTTTCCTATTCGTGCCTCTGGTATTAATCATGACCTTCGTGCTGGTCTACGCTGTGACGGCAACGACTCTGAATGTGGCGACTTTGGATGCGGTGGACGAGATGGCGCGGGACGCCAACAGCGCCGCTGGGGACGTACCCTACTTTATCCACACCGGACAGGGGCTGCTGGCAGAGTTCGCGAACGACAAGACACTGTGGCACGATGATCCGATCACGTTGGAGAATCACCTGCGCGGTGATCTGAGAACTCTGGCCTTTTTCGACCAGTTGGTGTTGTTTGACTCGAACGGACAACGGCTGGCGATGTACCCCCTGTCGCCGGCTGGCGACCCGGAACTGACTCAGCAGGAGGAGATGCTTTTACAGCGTGTACTTGAGAGTGGCGCAATGCAGATCAGCACCGTGCATCGCTCACGGCGGGATGAAGCCATCCTTTCGTTCTTGGCACCGGTGGAGGACGAAGTGACCGGTGGCCGCTTTGGGGCCTTGCTAGGGCGCACCCGGCTTGGCGTCAATCCGGTGATGGATCGGGCACTGGCGAGTCTACAGTGGACTCGTGACCGTGGCGAGGGGTTTGTGGTGGATTCAGAAGGGCGTATCGTTGCCCATCCCGATCCCAGTATGCTTCTCGCTGAGTGGCACGTAGATGAGAACCGTCCCCGCATCGCCACTGTGCTACGGGGTTGGGCCTATGAAAGCCTTAATCCCAGGGACAACACACGCCAGTTGGTCTACTACTTGCCTGTGGAAGGGTACCCATGGGCGGTTGTGATCCGCCTTCCCTACGAGGTCGTGCTGGAGCAGGCCACCCAGATTGCCACCCCTCTGCTTTTTCTCCAAGTTTTGCTAGGGGGTGGGTTGGTGATCGTCATCCCGCTTTTCACTAACTGGCTGACCCAGCCACTCACGCAATTGGCCGCTGCAGCCGACCGTATTGCTGAGGGTGACCTTGCACAGCCGGTGCGAGTGCCTGGCGACGACGAGGTAGCCCGGGTAGGGGACGCATTTGAGAGCATGCGTGTGCGGTTAAAAGACCGCCTGGAAGACCTTTCATTGCTGCTCCAGATCAGCCAGGCGGTCTCGGCGACGCTGGAGTTGCCTAGGGGGATGCCGTTCGTCCTCGAAGGTTCACTTAAGGCGACAAATGCCCAGGTGGCTCGTATTGTTTTTCTTTCGGCTAGCGGTGACCCGCAGATGGTGATGGCGCGGGGAGGGGCACGCGAGGGGTGGGGAGCACTCGACCGCGCGCTTGCTACAGCAGCCAGGGACATGGAGGCTCCTCTGGTCGTGGAGAATCTGGCCCGGGCCAGGACTCTGGCTGAGCCTGAGACGCTAGAGGGACCGATCAAGGCTGTCATTGCACTACCCGTGCGTACCAAGGACCGGGTGCCGGCTGTGATGTGGGTGGGATATGATACAGTACGCCAGTTCGACGCCTCAGAGATTGACCTGCTCTCCACACTGGCCAGCCAGACGGCTGTGCTGGTGGAGAATGCCCGTCTGTTCCAGGCTGCGGAGGGCGGGCGGCGGCGGTTAGCGGCAATCCTGGCCAGTACCACTGATGCTGTTCTGGTCACCGATCGTGATGACCGCCTCTTGTTGGTCAACCCGGCTGCTGAACATGCCTTCGGCATCGCAGCCGATGCGGTTGTAGGCCAGAAGGTCAATGAGGCTGGATTGGCACCCGCGTTGGCGCGGGTCTTTGGGGAGCCTTTGTCTCCGAGTGAGGCATTGACTGAGGAGGTTCCTCTGCCCGATGGCCGTACGTTGTACGCCAGTGTTTCGACCATCTTGAGTGCCGATGGTGAACGGATCGGCCGCGTGGCCGTGATGCGCGACGTCACGTACTTCAAGGAACTGGACGAGATGAAGTCCGAGTTTGTTGCGACGGTCTCGCACGACTTGCGCGCGCCGCTTACGTTTATGCGCGGCTATACGACCATGCTGCCGATGGTGGGCGAACTCAGCGATAAGCAGCGTGAGTACGTCGAGAAGATCTTGCACGGCGTTGGGCAGATGGGTGAACTGATTGACGATTTGCTCGATTTGGGGCGCATTGAGGCTGGCGTCGGGCTGGAGCGTAAGCCTTGTCACCTGGGAGCGATCTTGGTCGAATCGGTGGACAGCATGCGGGCTCGGGCGGCTGCTAAGGGGCTCACCCTGCGACTGGAGCCGGCTGAGGGCGCGGCAGTTATCGCTGGCGATGCGGCATTGCTGCGTCAGGCGGTCACCAATCTGGTAGACAATGCGATCAAGTATACTCCCAGTGGTGGCATCGTGACAGTGGGGCTATCGGTACGCGACGATCAGGCAGTGATCTGTGTCGCCGACACGGGTATCGGCATTGCCCCGGATGATCAGGTGCGCCTGTTTGAGAAATTCTATCGCGTCAAGCGGCGCGACACGATGGGTGTAAAGGGGACTGGCCTGGGACTGGCGATCGTTAAATCCATCGTTGAACGGCATGGCGGAAAGGTGTGGGTAGATAGCGAACTGGATCAGGGGAGTACATTTCATATAGATTTGCCTTTGGGTGAAGTAGTGCCGCCAGAGGCGGAAGTTCTGCGATAGGCAACGAGGTGCTACGTGACGTTGCGAATTGGCATTGTAGGCTTGCCCAATGTGGGCAAGTCTACTCTCTTTAACGCTCTCACACGGGCTGGGGCTACTGTGGCTGCCTATCCCTTCACGACGATTGAGCCCAATCGCGGCGTGGTGGCGGTGCCCGATCCACGGCTGGAAGTGCTGGCGGAGATGGTCGGGCCGGAACAGGTGACCCCGGCAACGGTCGAGTTTGTGGATATCGCGGGCCTGGTGCGGGGTGCCCATCGGGGCGAAGGGCTGGGCAATCAATTCCTGGGCCACGTCCGTACCGTGGATGCTATTGCCTTGGTCTGCCGCTGTTTTTCCAATCCCGACGTGGCTCACGTAGAGGGGACGGTGGATCCGCTGCGCGATCTGGAGGTGCTCGATCTGGAACTGATCCTGGCTGACTTGGAGGTGACGGAGCGACGGTTGGATAAGGTGCGTTCGGTGGCCAGGGCCAGGCCGCGTGACTACGCCGCAGAGTTGGAGACGCTGGAGGAGTTGCGCATGCGTCTGCAGGCCGGGGAGCGAGCCGCTGCCTGGGCCGCAGACGGGACAGCCGAGGCGGCTTTGGCGCTGGATATGTGCCTGCTTACCTCCAAGAAGCGTGTCTACGTGGCCAACATCGGCGAGGGGGGCCTACCCGACGGTGGCTCACTGACCGAAGAGATCGCTCGCGTGGCGAGGGAGGAAGGGGCCCCCTGTGTGGTCCTCTGTGCCCAACTGGAGGCCGACCTGAGCGAATGGCCCCCCGACGAGGCCGCTGCTTACCGCGCAGCGGTGGGGGTGGAGCGTTCCGGGTTAGAGGTGCTGGCCCAGGCGGGCTACACGGTGCTTGATCTGATCACCTTCTTCACCATCACAGGTGGTCGAGAGGTGCGAGCCTGGGCCATCCAGCGCGGCGCCAAAGCGCCCCAGGCGGCCGGCAAAGTCCACAGTCAAATGGGACGTGGCTTCATCCGTGCCGAGGTGGTGGGTTTCGAGCAGTTGATGGAGATGGGAAACTGGCACGCGGCGCGGGAGCGAGGGATCTTGCGCACTGAGGGTCGCGATTACGAAGTCCAAGACGGGGACGTGTGTCTGTTCCGTTTCAGTTCTTAGCTTCATCTCCGCGCTTTCATCTCCTTTCCTCAGGAAGACCAGAACACTGTCCCAAGGATCTCTTGATAAGCGAATTTCTAACGCGAATTTAATAGATATATGTTGACTTTATCATAAAAATATGATATACTAGCACCGAGAATGAATGATTGAGACGCTACCTGCGCCTGGCCTGGTGAGCGGGTGCAGGCAGGGGCACTGAGATGAGGAGGGGCCGTGTTTGAGAACGTCATCTACTTCGATAACGGAGCTGCGACGCGGATGGATGAGCGGGTGCTGGAGGCGATGAAGCCCTATTTCTTCGATCTCTATGCGGTCGCTACGTCTCAGTTCGGCTACTCGTCAGGCGTAGATGCCCGAGATGCGCTGGACAACGCCCGGGGGGAGATGGCCGCTGCCCTGGGAGCTAATCCGGAGGAGTTTCTCTTTACTTCCGGCAGCACCGAATCGAGCAACCTGGCGCTCAAGGGGGTGGCGCTGGCGCTGGTGAAGCAGAAGGGCCGCCACGTCGTCACCAGCCCTCTCGAGGACTTCCCTGTGTGGCACAGTGCCCGGGCGTTGGAAAAGCAGGGCTTTCAGGTGACTCACGTGCGGGTGGACGAGACCGGGCGGGTGGACCTGGACCACCTGCGGGAGTCAATCACCCCTGAGACGATTCTGGTCTCTATCCAGGCGGCCAACCAGGAGATCGGCACGCTGCAGGATCTGAAGGCCATCGGCGAGATATCCCGGGAGAAGGGGGCTCTTTTCCACGCCGATGCCACTCACAGTTTCCTCCGCGTCCCACTGGACGTGCGGGAGGTGCCAGTGGATCTGGTGACCGTTTCCGCCCATACCATCCATGGGCCAAAAGGGATCGGTGGGCTGTACGTGAGGGAGGGGACTCCCATCCGTAAGTGGATGAATGGAGGTTTTCAGGAGTTTGACCTGCGGCCTGGGGTGGAGAACATACCTGGCGCGGTCGGCTTCGCCAAGGCGTTGGAACTGGTCACGCCGGAGGAGACGGCTCATCTGCAGAGGATGCGGGATCGGCTGATCGAGCGACTGCTTCAGGTTCCCCATACCCGTCTCAATGGCCATCCGATTCACCGCCTGCCTCACAATGCTAACATCTCATTCCGCTTCGTGGAGGGGGAATCGTTGCTGCTCCACCTGGACATGCGGGGTTTTGCCGTCAGCACCGGATCTGCCTGCTTCAGCCGTTCGCTGGAGGCCAGTCACGTTATGCTAGGGATCGGTGGCGACCACGAGCGAGCCCACGGCTCCGTTCGTTTCACCTTTGGCCGCTACAATAAGGAGGAAGACGTGGACGCGGTGGTGGAGGCGGTCGCCGAGGTGGTGACGGAACTGCGGAGGATCAGCCCGCTGGGGAAGGATTGAGCGAATTTACGAATGGACGAATGGGGGGATAAATGAATCGGGAGAAGGAGTTGATAGAATGCCTTTACCATACACTGAGCTTGTAATGGAACATTTCCGTCACCCGCGCAACGTGGGGCAGATTGATGACGCTGACGCCAAAGCGGTCGAGGGGAGTCCTGCGTGTGGAGACATGGTGGCCGTCTACCTGAAGGTGGACTTCGAGAGCCAGCGCATCACCGATATCAAGTTCGAGTCCTACGGTTGCGCCTCCAACATTGCCACTGGCTCCATCATCACCGAGTTAGCCAAGGGCAAGACGCTGGAGGAGGCCAGGAATATCACCTGGAAGGAGGCCTCCGAGGCGCTGGGTGGCCTGCCTCCTATCAAGTCTCACTGCTCGGTGCTGGCGGTGGACGGTCTGCGGTCGGCTATTGAGAACTACGAGGAACGGCATGGCCTGGTCAAGGAGCGCAAGCCTACTACAGTCGAGGTGGTGCGCAAACGACTGAAGCGGGTAATGAACCCGGTTACCGGGCTTGACCTGGTGCGTACCAGAATGATCGAGGATATTGAGGTCTCCGATGGGATGGTGCGGGTCGTGATTGACCTGCCCGCCGACCACCAGTTCGCTAACAATATCCGTGACGAGATCAGCGAGAAGATCGAGCCCCGCTGGGACGTGGAGCGAGTGCTGGTGGAGTTTACCGAGTAAGGAGGTTGGGCTGTGGCAGAGATCAAGGTGGACTGCCGGGGTAAGACCTGCCCCGTGCCGCTGGTGGAGGTTCGTAAGGCATTGCGCAAGGCTGCGCCGGGGGACGTGGTTGAGGTGGTCGGCACGCACCCGGCCTCGAAAAAAGAGATTCCGATGGCGATCAAGGCTTTGGGGTTGAAGTTGCTGAGTGTCGGGGGGACGGACACCGACTGGACGATACGTGTTCGACGTTGACGGAGATATCGGAATGACAGCTACGATGCCTCTCAAGGATGTGGAGGGATAAAGTGGAACGGCGTGAAGCAGAAACAACAGAGCGGGTAACCATCATTTTGCACAGCGGCGATATGGACAAAGTGTACAGTGCGCTGATCGTCGCCAACGGTGCGCTGGCGATGGGGATGGAGGCCACCATCTTCTTCACCTTCTGGGGACTTCACGCCTCAAGAAAGGAGCATTGGAGAAAGGGTTTCTCTCCAAGATGAACTTCTTGGGGTTAGGTAAGTGGATGGTGAAGCAGCGGATGAGGAAGGCCAACGTAGCCTCCCTGGAAAAGATGCTTCAGGACTTCAAAGAACTGGGGGGCAAGATTATGGCTTGCGACATGACCATGGAGATCATGGGAATCCAGGCCAAGGACCTGCGCCAGGATATGATAGACGAATACTGTGCGGTGGGCTCTTATATCCAGGAGGCGCGCAAATCACGGGTCACGCTGTTCATCTAACGGAACGGGTAGCAGCCTGCATCTTCACTCGTCAGCGATCAGACCTACCACCTCGTAGATACTGGTGAAGGTCTGGCGACCTCTGACTCTTATGGCCGGCAAGGGGTTTACCTGCACCCGATCTCGCACTATCTCCCACGTCGTGTGGGAGATGAGGATCTGCCCTGGCCGGGCGTTCTCCTGCAGCCGCTTGGCCAGGTTGACCGTGTCCCCGATGGCTGTGTACTCCATCCGGTCCTCGGTGCCAACATTGCCCACCACGGCCTCCCCCGTGCAGATACCGATGCCCAGTGAGAGCTGATCCTCCGGGGCAACGTGGTGGTGATGGGATTCCACCGCTTTCTTCAGTGCCCAAGCCGCCTGCACCGCACGCCAGGCATGCTCTTTTTCCTCCAGAAGGGGTGTGTTGAATAGGGCCATCACTGCGTCCCCCATGTACTTGTCCACGATGCCCTGGTTGAAGCGGACCGCTGCCCCGGCCAGGGTCAGGTAGCCGTTGAGTACTTCCATGACCCGCTCGGGTGGGTTGACCTCGCTGAACCCAGTGAAGCCCTGGATGTCTGCAAAGAGGGTGGTGATTACTTGCCGCTCCCCGCGCAGCCCCAGTTCAGCCAGGTCGTGGGGGAGCCGGTCCACCAGCCCGGATGGCAGGTAGCGGCGGACCAATGCCCGCTCTTGTTCATACCGATGTTTCTCCGTCACGTCGTCCACCACAATCGCTACTCCCAGAGTCTCCCTCCCGCTTCCCATAAGCGTAGAGACGCTCACGCTCAGGTAGATTTGTTCTCCCTGTGGAAGGTAGGAGCAGATCTCCTTGTCGGCGTAGGTCCTACGGTGCTGGCGCACGTCCTCGATGAGAGTGGGGAGGGAAGTGCTGCGCAGGAAACTGAGCACCTGGCGGTAGGGACGGTTCACCGCATGCCGGGCCGGGATGAGCAGGATCATCTCGGCGGCCCGGTTGAAAGTGGTGATGATGTCGTGGATGTCGGTGGTGATGACGCCACTGGCGATGCTGGCGAAGATATTGTCCATGTAATGTTTCATCGTGGCGATCTCATCCCTCTGCTGCCGCACGTTGTCGAAGAGGCGGGCATTCTCCAGGGCAATGGCTGCCTGCCATGCCAGGGCAGAGAGCAGTTTCTCGTTACCTGCCGTGAAAACGGAGGCCGCTCCTTTGGCTTTGCCGGCCAGGAGGATGGCCCCAAGTTGCCGCTCGGAGGTGCGCAGTGGGACGGCCAGGAGTGGTATCCTCTGCTCCCTATCAGGGAAACCGTCGAAGTCGTTGACGATCTGAGGCTTCCCCGTGCGGGCCACCACCTCCGCCAGCATTTGCCCCCCCACGATGGCTCGCTCCAGGTCCTTCGTCAGCCCGGTGCTGGCAGCGGTGACCAGTTCTCCTGCCTCGTCGTAGAGCAGGACCGCACCTTGATGGGCCTGGATGATCTGGCTTGCCTCCGTCAGCACCTGCTGGAGGAGTTCGTCTACGTCCAGGCAGGTAGCCAGTGTCTCCCCCAGGTTATAGAGCAAGTTGATCTCCCGATAGCGGTCCAGTGTCTCGTGAGCGATGGCTCGCTTCTCCAGAGCGACCTTGGCCAGGGATTCCAGGGCGTGTTTCAATGTGGTCAGTGCGGCTTGTGTCCTGGCCGGCGGAGGCAGCGGGCCGGTTGCCAGGATCAGCCCTACCCGCTGCATCTCCACGCGGATGGGAGTTGCTGCTCCCTGGGAGGTTATCGTGACCTCTGCTGCTTCGGCGGCTGTGGAAAGCTGTCCTACCTGCATGGCCTTCCAGAGGGTATGGGCAACCTCCGGTGGAAAAGATTGGTGGCTGCCCAGGAGGTGACCGGGCTCGTCACTCACCGCCAGGGAAACCCCTGGCCCGAGCAGCGGCGCGAAGTCTTTTAAGAGCGTCCTGATCTGCTCAGGGTAGAGGAGTTTCTTCAGACGAAGCTTTCTTTCTATGTCCATTTGTCACGTCCATCTCACGTTTGGTTCAACCCTCTTGGTTCAGCAAAGCCTGCTCTCCCTGGGGCTTCTGCTTGGGAAAGTGCCGCGGGTAGGGCAAAAGAGAAAGTACTGCCCTTGCCCGGCTCGCTCTCCACCCAGATACGTCCTCTATGGTGCTCGATGATTTCTTTGCAGATGGAAAGCCCCAGCCCCGTTCCCTCCGGCTTCTCCGTCAGCGTGTCTCCCACCTGGGTGAACTTTTCGAAGATGCGGGGGATCTCCTCGGCCGGGATGCCAATGCCGGTGTCGGCGACGCTCACCATCACCCATTCCCCTGGGGAGAGCGTTTCAGGTTCAAGGTTCAGGGCTTTGTTCTGAGGCTCAGCCCGAAGGGTTTCAGGTTGGATGGTTCCATCTCTTGAAACCTGGAGCCTGCAACCTGAAATCTGGATCTGGCCCTGCTCGGTGAACTTGATGGCGTTGGAGAGCAGGTTGGTCATCACCTGGACGAGCCGGTCCAGGTGACCCCAGACTGGAGGCAGACCATCGGCGGGCAAGTAGACCCGGATGGGCAGGTCTTTCTCCTTGGCCAGGGCAGTGGTGGCGATAACAGCGCTCTGGATCACCTCGGCCAGGTCGGTGTCGTCCATGAGCCACTCTACTCGGCCTGCTTCGATCTTGGCAATGTCCAGCACGTCGTTAATGAGTTGGGTGAGGTGCTGGCTTTGGGTCTCAATGATAGCCAGATTGTCCAGGATGCGGTCGGCGATTTGGCTGGTTTTTTCGTCGGAGGTTGCGTGGGGGACGATCCAGCGGCGGAAATCCCGCTGGATCAGATCGGCGAAGCCCATGATGGCGGTGAGGGGAGAGCGCAGTTCGTGGGAGACAGCGGAGATGAAGTCGGTTTTCATACGGTCCACCTCGACCTCGTGGGTGATATCCCGCAGGATGTTGACGACGCCCGCGATTTTTTCTCTTCTCTCTGTCTCCAGGATCGGTGGCGGGATGCGCAGGGCGGTGGCTGAGGTTTTCAGCACCCGACCGTCGGGCAGTGCCAGGTTATCGGTGAAGACCTGGCCCGGCACCTTCAGAGCTTGAGCGGCAAGGGGTTGCAGGCCTGCCACAGGAAAGGATTCCGCCAGCAGGCGACCGTGTAGCGAGCGAGCCGGTGGCAGGCCGGCCATTTCTCGGAAGGCCGGGTTGCTCAGAATGATGCGCCCGGTGGGATCGGTGACCACCAGTCCATCAGCGATGTTGTTGAGGATGGCATCCAGCTTGCTCGATGTCTCGGTCAACTCCTGGCTCTTGCGGGTCAGGGCGTGTCTCTGCTGCTGGATGTCTTGCAGGAGCCGGGCATTGGCCACGGCCACAGCCGCCTGGCTGGCTACCATCTGGCAGATGTCCATCTCCTCATCTGAAAAGGCCCGGGGTTGATCCAGAGAGGCCAGGAGTAAGATGCCGATCATTTCACGTCGGGCCGCCAGGGGGACCAGGAGTAACGAGCGGAACTTCAGTAAAGGACTCTCTTTCTGGACAGGATCCAGGAGCGGGTGGTTGGTGGCATCTTCGACTGTGTAGGGGATGCCCAACTCCAGCGCCCGTTGGACCGAGGGCAAGTGAGGGAGTGCCAGGCGGAGGTCACCGAGTTGGCGGGTGGGATGCTCGGCGACGATGCGGACGTGCTGTCCGTCCTGCTCTAGAATGAGCATACTGCCGTAGTCTATGCCACTGAACTCCACCAGGTGCTGGACTGTCAGGTGCAGGATCTCATGGGCATCCAGTGAGGATGTTAGAGTAGTGGAGATACGGTTGATCAGCATCAGGTTGTGGGCCTGTTGCTCCAACGCCATGGCATTGGCCCGATTCCCATTTTCACGGGTTGACGGCGGGGGGGGCTGACCGGTGTCGGGGGAGGGTTGTTTCATCGTCACGCATTACACTTTGATGTCTAGCGCAGCGGCTGTGCACTCAATGAGGTAGTCGGGATCAAAAGGTTTGGTGATGTACTCGTTGGCTCCTGTTTCGATGCTGCGCAGCCGATCCGTTTCCTGGCCCTTGGCTGTGAGCATAATGACGTGGGTGTTGGAGAGGTCAGGGTCGTTCTTGATACGCTGGCATATCTCGTGGCCTGAGAGGCCAGGCATCATCACATCCAAGATGATCAGGTCAGGCCGCTCAGCCTGGATAACATCCCAGGCTTCCAGGCCGTTGCCTGCCGACAGCAGCTCAACGCCAGCCTCCTCGAAGTCTTCCAGCGTTTGCTCTAGCAACACCCGGATGTAAACCTCGTCGTCCACAATAAGAATCTTTTTGGACATCTCTTTTGCCCCCTGGACAAGTGCGGAAAAAACATCTCGGCTGGAACAGCGTATGGAGAGTCTTGATTTGTCGGTAGTGCGTGATCATACCAGAGTATACACCAGCCGGGGAAAGCGGGCAAGTTATTATTGTGCCTGCATACTTGAGGCTTCAGCCCGTCGGGCTGTGCATTTCATACATGTTTATCGCTGGGAGGTGGTCAGTTGACAGTTTCTCTCCTTCCGGCTACAATACCGCCCAACCTGGAGAATTAAGAGGGACCTATGAAAGAAATGACCAGCGCCGAAGTGCGTCAAAGTTTTCTCGACTTCTTCGCCGCCCGAGGCCATACCATCGTGCCCAGCGCCAGCCTGGTACCGTTGGATGATCCGACGCTGCTGTTCACCAACGCCGGGATGAATCAGTTTAAGGACGTTTTTCTGGGGGTGGGTAAACGTCCCTACGTTCGCGCTGCCGACACCCAGAAGTGTATGCGCGTGTCCGGCAAGCACAATGACCTGGAGGACGTGGGACGCAGCCTCTACCACCACACCTTATTCGAGATGCTGGGCAACTGGTCCTTTGGCGACTACTACAAAAAAGAGGTCATCGCCTGGGCCTGGCAACTTCTGACCGAGGTCTGGGGGTTGCCGAAGGAACGGCTGTGGGCTACTGTCTTCGAGGACGAATTGGGCGCAGTGGAGGCCGACGAGGAAGCGGCGGGCTTTTGGCGGTCGGAGACGGACATCTCTCCCGCTCATATTCTGTACTTTGGCCGCAAGGACAACTTCTGGGAGATGGCCGACACCGGCCCTTGCGGACCGTGCAGCGAGATTCACTATGACAGGGGCCCACGGGCCTGCGCCTGTCAGGGGGAGCCTGGTCACGTCTGCCGGGTCAATGGTGACTGTGGTCGCTTCGTCGAGTTGTGGAACCTGGTCTTCATCCAATACAACAAGGATGCCAACGGCACTCTGCACCCGCTGCCGGCCAAGCACGTGGACACCGGCGCGGGATTCGAGCGACTGGTCGCTGTTCTCCAAGACGTGGACTCCAACTACGAGACTGATCTGTTTACACCTATCATCCGGCGCGTGCAGGAGATGATGGGCCACACTGACGCCGAGGTAAAAGAGAACGTCGTCGCCTACCGTGTCATCGCTGACCACGGGCGGGCGATCACCTTCCTTATCGGCGATGGTGTCATTCCAGGCAACGAGGGGCGCAACTATGTACTGCGTATGATTCTGCGCCGTGCGGCCCGCTTTGGGCGCAAGCTTGGCTTCACCCAGCCCTTCTTGGCCGAGGTTGCCAAGGTCGTGATCGAGACGATGGGACCTCACTTCCCCGAGCTTACGAGCCGCCGCCAGTTTATCCTCACCACGATCACTCAGGAGGAAAAACGCTTCCTGCGCACGCTCGACTTGGGCCTGGCCCGGCTGGACGAGTTGCTGGCCGAACTGGAGGCGGAGGGTGAGAAGATTATGCCTGGCGACGCGGCCTTCCGGCTCTACGATACGTTTGGTCTGCCGCTGGAGATCACGCGCGATGTGGCCGAAGAACGAGGTTTGAGCGTGGATGAGGTTGGCTATCAAGCGGCGCTTGAGGAGCAGCGCCAGCGTGCCCGGCGTGTGGAGACGTTCGAGGCCCCTGACGAGGAGGCATTGCTGCGCTACCAGGAGGTGATGGCTGATCTGCAGGAGCAGGGTGTGCTGGGCGAAGATGGTGTTCAACACGACCCGTACTCGGCCACCGAACTGGAGACCACGATT
>Ga0190284_1000518_pt1 | contig 21515 bp, 11 predicted proteins | sample 48691812_MG_FD_161668 | JGI IMG/M metagenome (GOLD analysis project Ga0190284, IMG submission 161668) | Hydrothermal vent microbial mat bacterial communities from Southern Trench, Guaymas Basin, Mexico - 4869-18-1-2_MG | ecosystem: Environmental > Aquatic > Marine > Hydrothermal vents >...
AGGACTGTATACGAATCTGCCGACCTCGGCGAGGTCAGCTACAACCTGTTGCTAAATTTATTCCTTGCAATCTTCTGTAGCCGTTCTCGGTGAGGACGGTATACGAATCAGCCGACCTCAACGAGGTCAGCTACAACCTGTTGCTAAATTTATTCCTTGCAATCTTCTGTAGCCGTTCTCGGTGAGGACGGTATACGAATCTGCCGACCTCAACGAGGTCAGCTACAAAAAAGGTTGAACAAAATTATGTTTTATAATGATAAATAAAAGAGCCCCCCCACAAATTTCCATTGATCCCATAAATTATTCTGCCTTTTTTCCATTTTTTCGCACCGGACGTTCCGGCAAAATCTGAAAGTTTAAAAACGATAAATTTTCTAATTTTCTAATTTCAAATTTTCAATTTGTTTTACAAGTATTGTTCGTTTATCGGGATGCGAAAGTTTTCTGTTCGTTTCCAGCAAGTCCTTATACTCTTTTTCCGGAATGATTGAAGGCTTCAGATTTTCTTTTTTTGTTACAGTTAAAATATTTTTTTCCTGCTTTGTTTCAATAATAATTTTGCCGGCTTTTTCCGGCGCCGACCATTCAAAATTTTTTGGAGAAAGTTCAACAGTTGTAAATTTTTCCGGCAGGGAAATTTTTGCCGTGTAGCTATAATTGCTTTCAAAATTCCAGAAAAGAGGGTTCTCGCGTTTGTCGGCGCGAACGCCCGGCAAACTTAATCCGCCGCCCGGCAGGAGAAAATACAAATATTTTCCGTCCCGAACAGCGAAGTTATCAATGCTTACCGAAAACTCCTCTACGCCGGGATAAGTATCATACTTAGTAACAAGTTCACTTGCGGCTTTAGCGGAACGTGAAATACCGGAAACCATTTCAAGAAAATGTCGCCGCCTGTTTTCCGGAGTAATTTCCGCGTATTTGCGGTGAAACCCCGCGAACTCCGTACCGTAAATTTTCCGGGTTTTTTTAATTTTCGCGCTTCCGGTTTTTGAAACTTTAATATCATAAATAATTTCGTTCTTATTTTCTTTGCCTTTTGCCGCTCTAATAATTTCAATTTCTCCCGAAGAAGTTACAAGACAAGGATGCTTGTCAAAATGGGTTGCGCCCAATTCGGAATACTGTGAAGAATCGTTTAAGTAAAGAACCCCGCCGTCAACCGAAACTCTGACAAGAATTGCAGAGAAAACCGGCCGCATCGGACACTCTATTTCCGGATTTTTAACACCTTCTATTTCCGGGTCATAAGAGGCAAGCACAAATTCGGGTTTAAGCCCGATTGCCTTCAGCATTGAATAAATCAAAACAGCCTTGTCCGGAGAATTTCCGTAGCCGTCTTTTAGAGTAACATCGGCATCGGAGATTTCCGAAAGCGGCAGCGAAGCCAGACCCGGCCCTGCCAACCTTATGTTTTTGTCCACAAAGTCTCTAATAGCGATAATTTTTTCTTTTACGTTGCCAAAGTTTTGTGTAATTTCTTCAGCTTTTTCGGCAGATTTGGACTGGTTTGCCGCGGCGGAAACAAGAGCGTTGTCAACCTTTTTCGCGTAAGCTCCCCATTTTCCGGCAGATACGAAAACGCTTGGGTTAAAGTACCACCATGGCGGAAGCAAATCTTCGTCCTTGACAGCCGGCGCAGGCTTTTTCAGTGACCACTTATAGATTTTTTTGCGGTGTCTTTTTATAGTTTTCATTTCAACTTTATCTCTTGGAATATCAATAATTGATAGGTTTAATTTTTCCGGCGCGACAAGTTTAACTGATTTTTTTTCTATAGGATTAAACGCCTGAAAATAGTTGGCCATAGAAAAAAACGGCCTGTTTTTCATTTTATAAATTATAGTGTATGCAACCGTGCTTCCTACGTCAACTCCCGGCAAACTTGCCACAAGCGTTTTTGCCGCCGGGTACCGCGGGGCGGACCCTACCCATCCCGCGTCCATCAGGTTTATCTCTTCTTTTACAAGAGTTTTTTCTTCGCCTTCTTTTGTTGTTACCAAAACATTAGTAATTTCCAAAGATTCCCAAACAGGATTATAATTCAGTTTAAGTTCGGAGTTCTGCTTTTTGCCGGCATAAGTTAAAATTTTCTTTTTGACGGATGATATTACCTTGTAAGTTTCCGTGTCCTGGAGCTCGTAAACAACGGAATTGTCAAGAACAACAATGTCCGCGTTGGGGTACTTTGCGGCATGAAAATCCGCTTCGCCGGACTTTTCAAAAACAGCACGTTTGCGGCTGTCGTACTCTATGTCCTTTAAAATATTTTTGAAAGCAAGGTATTCGTTTGTTGAAAACTCAACTGTCTTGATTCGGAAATCTCCTTCTCCGTTAAGATACTTTCCTGTTTGGCAAACAGAAACCTGCCAGGTAATATTTGAGGTGTCAATTTTTTTGTAATTAGGCATTGCGATTCTTTTTCCGACAGCATCTCCAATGTCAATTTGAAAAGATTCTTTTACTCCGCATGCGTAATCTGTTTTAAGCGGATATTTTCTTTTTTCAAGGCCTGTCTGCCCAATGATAAAGTTTGCCATGCCTACAGAAGCGCCTATCCAGACAGGCGGAAGCATAACATTTTTTTCGCCTGAAATAAGAATATTTTTCGCCGTGAAATCAAGTTTAACGGAAAGGGGAGAAGAAATGTCTTGCATATCTTTCGGCAGGATTTTAATCGAGTCAAGCTTGGCCCCGGCGACAACTTTTTTAATAACCTTTTCGAAAAATTCTTTTCTTTCTTCGGGCTTAATCCTTGTAAAATATCCGCGATAAGCGTTGTCGTTTATGCCGTCAAAAACAAGAGTGGAAGTTGCTTTCAAATTTCCATTCGCGTCAAGTTTGCCGGTTGTTTTTATTTCCATCATATTTTCTTCTGCGGGAACAATAGGCGAGGTGCGTAAAACATCGCCTTCAGGTTTTGCTACAAGAAAACTCTTGTTGCACAAATAACCGGGCAAAAGCTGCTTGGTGCTTTCGTCTGTCGAGTCCATTAACGTGTAAGTTCCATCGTCATTTTCCACACAAGTAATCGCGTGATTAAAATATGGCTGGGGAACTTCCTCGTCTTTTTTCGGCCCGGAATGTATTAAAACAGGATAGGCTTTAAATCCTGCCAGGCGCAGCAGGACAACAAGCAAAGCGGCTTTGTCCCTGCAAACGCCGTACTTATTATTAAAAGTTATATCTACGTCATGCGGCTCATATCCCGGTGCGCATTTCTCGGTCGTAATTCCCATGTAACGGATTTTTTGGGAAACATACTGAAAGATGGCTTTTATTTTTTTCTCGCGGCTTGACAACCCTTTGATTAGTTCGGCAACTTTATTTGTCATATCCTGAGTAACATTTTTAAATCGTGGTTCTGACAAATTAAAATACCATCGCGAAACAGTTTGCCAATCAGGGATTGTGCTGGCAAGAACTCTCTGAACACAAGTATGAACTGCGGGCATATCAGGCTCCGGGAACATTCTTGGAACATCTTTCGCCGACCAAACATACCGGTTAGTTCCATCTTTTTCTTCAACGCTGGAAGAAATTGTTCCAGAAATTTCCGCTTTAATTATAGTTTTAATAAGCGGGAAATTTGTGGGTCCGTAAACTTCGAGTGTCTTGCAAATTATTGGACTTGTTGTTTCAAAAGTTGTGAAATCCGACCACGTATTCGACATTCTGGTTTTTAATATTTTATCCCAGAAAACTACCCGGCATAAATCGCCGATTTCAAGGCCTGGCACACTTACCTGGATAATTTTATCGTCAGGGTTATAAATATTAGCGCCCATCTGGGAACGGTCTATCATCTGCCTGCTTTGTTTTGCTATGTCTATTGGAATAATGGCGCCGTCCGGTTTTATTATTTCTACTGATTCTACCGTTGCTGTTGAATAAAACAAATTATAAAATGAAGAAAGAGTCCTGTTTTGGCGTTTCCCTTTTTCCGTAAGTATTTTTATGCATCTGTCGTCCCATTGCTCATAAGTCCCGTCAGAGTTATAACGAATGAGGATGTGCTCGTTTACAATAACATCATCTGCGTCAGGATATTTTAGAGAATTAATATTTTTGCTTTCGGAAATGAGTTTATTGTTGTCGAGAAGGTTTAAATTTCTTGGATTTGATGCTGAAATATCTATTGAAATTACAAATAAGAACAGAAAAAGTATAGCTTTTTTCATATTAAATTTCTTTTGGTTGTTGTTTAAGTGTTAAAATGGCGGAGAGACAGGGATTCGAACCCTGGGTACTGTTGCCAGCACATCGGTTTTCGAAACCGACCCGTTCGACCACTCCGGCATCTCTCCTAAACCAATATCCTAAAGTCTGAAAGCCAAACGTATAACGTCCAATTTCAGTTGAATATTATAGCATAAACTTTTTTAATTGTCTATCTTGTACGATATGTTTACCTTAATTAAGTAGCCCATAAAAACCGATTTTGACAAAGAACGTCAGTTCGAGCCGAACTGACAAAATGGCTCTTTGGAGTCCAAAGAGCCTGCTCAATCGTTTCAAAATTGACTTTTTAAGGGTTGACTGCTAAAATAAAACAAATGCAATTTAACCCTTACAAAAGATTATCTCCAGGCACGAAAAAACTTTTTGCCCTGGTCTTTGAACACAAGAAAGCGATCTCTTTCGGAGTGCTTAGCCTTATTTGTGTCGATGTTTTTCAGGTTTCTATTCCCCAGGTTGTCCAGGTAACTATTGACAGCCTTAACAAAAAAAACGCAACATTTAAATCACTGTTTTTGTGCGGGGGAACAATTGTTTTGTTCGCGTCTTTAATGGTTGCTTTCAGATTTTCATGGCGATACTTTCTTGTGGGTTCAAGCAGAAAAATAGAAAGAGACCTAAGGCTAAAACTTTACAGCCATCTTCAAAAACTTTCACCCCAGTATTTTGACAAACAAAAAGTAGGGGATATTCTCGCCCACGCTTCAAACGATATAGCGGCGGTGCAGCGCGCCGCGGGTTTTGGGACGCTTGCGGCCCTTGACGCATTTGTCTTGGGGCTTGCCGTTCTTATTATTATGCTTATAAAAAACGCGCAGCTTACTATTATCTGTTTGCTGCCGATGCCGTTTCTAACCGTAATTATTATTAAGTTCGGCAAAATGGTTCATGACAAGTTTGCGGAAGTACAGGAAGCTTTTTCTATGCTTACGGAAAAAGCCCAGGAAACTATTTCTGGAATCCGCGTTATCAAAGCTTACGGTGATGAAAAAACCGAGCAGAAATATTTCAATAAACAGGCCAAAAATTGCGTAAACAAAAATATCGGCCTTGCTAAAATTCATTCTATTTTTGACCCCACGATAACCGCACTCGCGTTTATGAGCATGGCGCTGCTAATAGGTTTCGGCGGGACAAAAGTAATAAAAGGCACTGTTTCACTTGGAGAATTCGTCGCCTTTTCGTCTTATCTCGGAATGATTATCTGGCCGATGATTGCCTGCGGCGTTGTTGTTAACCTGATTCAGCGGGGTGCTGCCAGTCTGGAAAGAATTCAGAAAATTATGGAAACCAAGCCCGCTCTGGTTAGCGGAACAGAAACAGGAAATTCTTTTTCAGTTATCAAGTGCAAAAACCTTACTTTTAAGTATCCGGAAACAAACATCAACATTTTAGAAAACGTTTCTTTTGAACTCCCGCTTGGTAGTTTTCTCGGAATCGTCGGAAGAACCGGAAGCGGCAAAACTACTTTAGTCGAACTGTTAATGAGGCTTTACGACGCGCCTGAAAACTCTATTTTCTGCGACGGAAAAGATATTTTAAAATTCGACCTTCAAAGCATAAGAAAAAATTTCGGGTACGTTTCCCAGGAACCTTTTCTTTTCGCTTTGAGCATAGCTGAAAATATCAGCTTCGGCAACCACGACCTTTCAAGAGACGAAATAATCGAGCTGGCCAAACTCGTTAAAATCCATGACGAAATTATTAGTGTTCCCGAGGGTTACGACGCGGAAGTCAGCGAGCGTGGCGTGACACTTTCAGGCGGCCAGAAACAAAGAATAGCAATTGCCCGCGCTTTGGCCGTAAAACCGAGAATCCTTGTGCTTGACGATTCCCTTTCGGCTGTTGACGCCGAAACAGAATCTGCGATTCTTAAAAACCTTAATAATGTTTTTTCTAATACGACAAGCATTGTTGTCGCACATAGAATTAGCGCGGTCAAAAAAGCCGACAATATTTTGGCGCTTGACGATAAAACTATTGTTGACCAGGGAACCCATGAAGAGCTTATACAACGCGACGGCTATTACAGCGAACTTTATAACTTGCAAAGACTGGAAGAGAAATTTGAATAGTGTTCAGTATTCAGTAATCAGTAATTGGCAATAAATTCTGTCCATTTAGTCCAAAATGTCCATTGAGTCCAAAAACAAGAAGCCGAGGCTTGAGCATTTCAAAAAAATAGCTCATTATCTGCTGCCGCAAAAAAAATTATTTTTTGTTGCCGGCATGTTTCTAATTATTTCCACAGGGCTTCAACTTCTCGTTCCTTACATTTTTAAAGTCGGCATAGATAAATATTTGGAAAACCAGTCTTCGAAAAGCATTAGGGGAATAACATTAATCGCGCTTATTCTGGCGGGGGTTGTTGTGGTTAAATTATTTGTCGAATACGGCCACGCTTTAATCGCTCAAATAGCCGGGCAAAGGGCGATGTTTAACTTGAGAGTTGACCTTTTTGCGCATTTGCAGAACTTGTCGATGGCTTATTTTAATAAGCATCAAATAGGGAAACTTATCACAAGAGTCACAAACGATGTAGAAGCGGTAAACGAACTTTTCACTTCGGTAGTTATCGCTTTTATAAGAGACGGGCTGGTTTTTGCTGGCAGCCTGACAATTTTATTCCTGCTGGACTTTAAACTTGCGATTATAGCAATTTTACTTCTGCCGTTTTTTATTATTGCTACTTTTATTTTTAAAAGAGTAATTAAAAAAGTTTATAACGCAATTCGCGAAAGCATAACAAAATTGAATATTGTTTTGACCGAAGACCTTTCCGGGATAAAAATCATCCAAATGTTTTTGCAGGAAGCCCATCGCAGAAACTTCTTCAAAAAAATTAATACTGATTATTATAACGCGACAATGAAACAGATGATAATCTTCGGGTTCTTCAGGCCTTTAGTTGATTTTCTGACAAGTTTAAGCATCGCGCTTATTCTTGTGTTTGGCGGAATCAGCGTTATTAAAGGCGCTTTAACTTTCGGAGTGTTGGTCGCCTTTATTATGTATGTCCAGCAAATGTTCGGGCCGGTTATTCAGATTAGCATGCAGTTTAATGTAATTCAAAGCGCCATGGCGGCGTTGGAAAGAATTTTTAACGTCTTAAGTGAAGAGCCGGAAATAAAAAACTCTCTGTCCGTTAAATCAATTGATTCGGCTTCAGGCAGAATAAATTTTGAAGATGTTACTTTTGCTTACAACAGCGATATTAATGTTTTGAAAAACATTTCTTTTTCCATCGAGCCGGGGAAAAGCGTGGCTATTGTGGGCGCGACCGGAGCGGGAAAAACTTCTATCATAAATCTTGTTTGCAGGTTTTATGATCCCCAGGCAGGAAACATTAAAATTGACGGCATCGATCTTCGTGACTGGCCGCTTGAAAAGTTGAGGGAGACCGTTTCCGTTGTGCTTCAGGACAGCTTTATTTTCGGAAGAAATGTTTGGGAAAATATCGGGCTGGGCAACCAAAACATCGATAAAGAAAAAATTATTGCCGCGGCAGAACTTGTCCAGGCTGCCGGCTTTATTGAAAATCTGCCCAACGGCTTTGACGAAATGATGATGGAGCGCGGCGCAACTTTATCTTCAGGCCAGAGACAGCTTTTGTGCTTCGCGCGGGCTTTGGCGCATGATCCGAAAATTCTTATTCTTGATGAAGCGACAAGCAACATTGACCCCTACACTGAATCTTTAATTCAAAAAGCGATAGGAGTTTTGATGAAAGGCAGAACCAGCATTATTGTTGCTCACAGATTAAGCACAATAAAAAAAGTAGATGAAATTTTTGTCCTGGACGGCGGTAAAATCTGTGAGCGCGGCTCGCACAAAGAACTGATGACAAAAAGAGGAATTTATTATAACTTGTATCTTCTTCAGTTCAGCCATACTGTTTAGGTGTCGGGTGCCGGGTGTCAGGTGTCAGGAAGCCCCCCTTTGATGCTTGCATCCCGATTATTTCATCGGGAAGGGGGATTCTTTTGATCCGGATTTATAGAAAACTTATCAATTTTATGATATAATAATTTGCTGAATGTGAAATTAAATCACATAAAAATTAATACTTTTATTTTTGTAATCAAAATTAAATAGGAGAAAAAAATGGATAAATATGTTTGTGAAGTTTGCGCTTATGTTTATGACCCTGAAATTGGCGATCCTGATGCAGGAATTGATCCGGGTACTTCTTTTGACAGCTTGCCTGATGACTGGGTTTGCCCTGAATGCGGCGTAGGAAAAGAAGAATTCGTAAAAGAATAAAAAAATTTTAAACGCAAAGTAGCAAAGCCGCAAAAAAACGAAGAAGAATTATTAATTAATCATCATTTTTTGTTGATTACAGTCAACTCTCGCGCCGGACTGTCCGGTAAGTTGATAGCTTTACTTTGCACCTTTGCGACTTTAGCGTTACAAAAATTATTTCCCTATACAAAAATCTCCAAAAATTTTGTCGAGTAAATCTTCTGTAGTTACTTTGCCTGTCAGTTCACCTACCGCGTTTAATGCTTCCTGAATATCAACAACAATAAGTTCGGGCAGGGGATTTTTGCGCAGCATTTTTTTCGCGTTTTTTATTGCTCTCGCCGCGCGCGTGAGCAAGTCTTTGTGGCGGACGCGCAAGATAACTACCTGGTCTTCAACCGCGGGCAGCATCTTAATTAACTTTTTAGAAATGCTGTTGTGCAGATCTTTTATGCCTTCACCTGTCAAAGCGCAAAGTTCGACAACCTGGTGTTTTTCAGAAAATTTTGCTACAGTTTTTTCCGGCCAAAGTGATTTCAGGTCGCATTTGTTTAAGACCAGAATTATATTATTGTGTTTTGGCAAACAATCGATTTCGGATAAATTCGCGCCGGACGTTCCGGTAGCCGGTCGGCGTGACCGGTCGGCAATCCACAAAACCAAATCGCTTTCTTTAATAGTTTTCTCCGCTTTTTCAATTCCTTGTTTTTCTATTTTTCCACGGGCTGCGCGCAGGCCTGCCGTGTCTATAAACCTTACAGGAAACTTTTCTATGTTTACGTCAACTTCAAGGGTGTCGCGGGTGGTGCCCGGGATGTCGGTTACCAAAGCCCTTTCTTCTTTCGCCAGTAGGTTTAACAGGCTTGATTTTCCTGAGTTAGGTTTTCCTGCGATAGCAACTCTATAACCATCATGCAATATTCTTCCCGCGTCAGCGTTTTCCAAAAGTTGATTAATATTATTTTCCAAAGAATTTAACTTTTTGACAAAACTTGATTCTTCTCCGCGTTCGCCGGGCGCGGCTACAACTTCAGTGAAATCTTCTACATCTTCGGGAAACTCGATACTTGCTTCCATTCCAGAAATTAGCAGCAGCAGTTCTTCGTGAAGCGAAGCCAACCGATTTTTCAGAGAGCCTTCAAGCTGGTTGACGGCGGCCTGCCGCGAACGGTCAGTCGGCGCGTTAATAATGTCCGCAATGGCTTCCGCCTGGGTGAGGTCTATTTTGCCGTTAAGAAAAGCGCGGCGGGTGAATTCGCCGGGCTCGGCAAGCCGGCAGCCCAAGCGAACAGAAAGATCTAAAATACATTCGAGGACAACAGGCCCGCCGTGGCAATAAACTTCAACTACATCTTCGCCGGTGTAGCTGTTTGGCGCGCGCATTATTCCGAGCATAACTTCATCAACGGAAAAATCACCGTCTTTGATTTTCCCGTAAACGAGGGAATGGGATGCCCTGTCTTTTAGGCGTTTTCCGTGCCGGGTCGAAAAAATCTTATCAAAAATTTCCAAGGATTTGCCGCCGGAAACGCGGACAATTCCAATAGCGCCTCTGCCGGGCGGCGTGGCTATAGCTGTAATGGTGTCATCGAACATCTATCAGTTATCGGTTATTGGTTATCGGTTATCGGTTATCAGTGAAGAAAGTATATCAGAATTGGAAAAAGCTGTCAAAACTAATTTTAAAAAATCCTGCAAAAAATTTTTGTATTATGTTATAATTAAAAGGAATTCAAATTTTGGGATTTCTCTAATAAAGCCACAAGGAGCAAATTATGAACACTACAAATTTCAAATCGCAAATCAACACTGCTCTTATAATTTTAATTTTTTGTTTTTTTATTTCGGGTTGTTCAAAAACGGATATGAAGGTATCTTCTCAGCCGGTTAAAGAAGAGCCCGAACAAAAAGAGGCAGAAGAAAAAACAATAAAAACCCCTGCAAAAGCGGAATTGTTGGATGCAAAACCGGCCAATCGACAGGAACTGCCGATTGTCGAAGACACGCTGGGGCGGGCATACAACAAATTCGGTTGTTCGCTTTTTAAAGAAGTTGTTAAGCCGGGGGAAAATACTTTTGTTTCTCCTATCAGCATTTCGCTTGCACTCGCGATGACTTACAACGGCGCGGAAGACAAAACAAAAGAGGAAATGGCCTCTGTGCTTAATATTTCAGGATTTGAGCTTTCATCTTTTAATGAGGAAAACGAAAAAATTATTAAGCAACTGACTTCGGAAGACAAGTCTTTAAAACTTTCTATAGCAAACTCTTTGTGGGCAAAAAAAGAGGAACCATTTAAAAAACCTTTTTTTGAAATTGCCCGGAATTTTTACAAAGCAGAAATAGCAAACGTTGATTTTATGGCGCCGGAAACTGTACCAAGAATAAATAGCTGGGTAGAAGAAAAAACACAGGACAAAATTAAAAATTTACTAAGCAAAAATGATGTAAACAAAGACACACTTTTAATATTGATTAACGCGCTCTATTTCAAAGGCAAATGGGATATTCCGTTTAAAGAAGAACGGACTAAAGAACGCGATTTTTATCTTTCAGGCGGAGATGCCAAGAAAGTTCCCATGATGTCAAATTCAGATGAATTTTTATATTCTGAAAGTTCCCACTGCCAGGCAATTCAGCTTCCTTACAGCGGGGAGAACTTAAAAATGGCGATATTTTTGCCCTCGAAGAACAGCTCTTTAGAAAAATTTCTCGAAAAATTTTCTGAAGAAGAATGGCTAAGTTTGCTGGCAAAGTTCAGAATTAGAAACGGAACTATAACCATGCCGAGATTTAAAATGGAGTTTGCAATAGAACTGAAAGAAGTCCTTTCAAAACTCGGGATGCCCACAGCGTTTGACAAAGAAAACGCTAATTTCCGGAAGATGTGCGAGCTGAAACCCGGCGAAAATGTTTACATTAACAAAGTAAAACACAAAGCTTTTGTGGAAGTAAACGAAGAGGGAACGGAAGCCGCGGCGGCAACGGCGGTTGTTATGCAGAAAATAACTTCAATAGGCCCGGGCAAAACTTTTCGAATGGTTGTTGATCGTCCGTTCTTTTTCGCGATTTTTGACAGCAGAAGCAATGCAATATTGTTTATGGGAGCGGTCGAGAAACCGTGAAAAAGCAACCTAAATTATGAAAAGGTTCGCTAATGCCAAAACCCAAATGTAGCCGCAGCTTGCCAGCTGCGTTACTTGCGAAAACCATAAAATTCGCATTCTTTTTGAATTTAATACGGGAATTGCAAATAATTGTTACGCGGAAAACGCGGCTGGCAAGCCGCGCCTACAATGAAATTCGTAAATCCATGGGATTTGACCTTTTCGAGTAACGCCTAATTAATACTAATTAATATGAGTTAGTCGAAAAGATTATTTTAAAAAGTACTAAAGGACTGGGGGAAACTTTATTATTGGGAAATCCGGACATGAAACAAATTACTGAAAATTTTTTTGACAAATAAAAATTATCTGTTTTAATTTAAAGGAAAAAACTGTATAATAGGAAAATTTAAATTTTAAAAAAATAAAATTCCTTCCAACCTTTTTTAGAAAAGAGAAAAATATGCCGAAAAGAACTGATTTAAAAAGAATTATGTTAATAGGCTCGGGGCCGATAGTAATCGGCCAGGCCTGTGAATTTGATTATTCCGGAACCCAAGCCTGCAAAGCCCTCGCCGAAGAAGGATACGAAGTCATCCTGATAAACTCCAATCCCGCGACGATAATGACCGACCCGGAGTTCGCCGTCAAAACTTATATAGAGCCGATAGACGCGAAGATGGTAGAAAAAATTATCCGGAAAGAGAAGCCGGACGCGCTTTTGCCGACAATAGGTGGGCAGACAGCTTTGAACACAGCAATTGAGTTAGCCGACCAGGGGATTTTAGAAAAGTACAATGTAGAAATGATCGGTGTAAATCCTGAATCGATACGTAAAGCTGAAGAACGTGATTTGTTTAAAAAAGCAATGGCGAATATCGGGCTCGATCTTCCTAAATCAGGCTTTGCTCACAATATTTCTGAAGCAGAAGAAGTAGCTAAAGAAATAGGAAACTTTCCTTTGGTGGTCAGACCGAGTTTTACTCTTGGCGGTTCCGGGGGCGGAATAGCTTACAACCAGGAAGAATTTGAGGAAATTTGCCGGACAGGCCTTGACTACAGCCTCAGCAACGAAATTCTTATCGAAGAATCTATTATAGGCTGGAAAGAATACGAGCTGGAAGTTATGCGCGACCTGAACGACAACGTTGTGATTATCTGTTCAATAGAAAATATAGACGCGATGGGAATTCACACGGGCGATTCGGTGACAGTAGCCCCCGCTCAAACTTTGAGCGATAAATGTTATCAGTACATGCGGGATGCAACTTTGGCGGTGATGCGGGAAATCGGGGTGGAGACCGGCGGATCGAATGTTCAGTGGGCGGTCAATCCTGAAGATGGCAGGATGGTGATAATCGAGATGAACCCGCGCGTTTCGCGGAGCTCCGCTCTTGCGTCGAAAGCCACGGGATTTCCTATAGCCAAGTTTGCGGCGAAGCTTGCTGTCGGTTACACCCTTGACGAAATTTCCAACGACATAACGAAAAAAACTCCTGCGTCTTTTGAGCCGACAATCGACTATTGTGTTGTGAAGTTTCCAAGATTTACTTTTGAAAAATTTCCCGGAACGAAAGATGAGCTGACAACGCAAATGCGGAGCGTCGGCGAAACGATGGCCATCGGGAGAACCTTCAAAGAAGCGTTTGGCAAAGCGATGCGCTCGCTGGAAATAGGCCGCGGCGGATACGGTTCAGACGGGAGAGACAAGCTTGCAAAAACAGTCACAGGCTGGAGCTGGAAAGAGTCCGAAGAAGACATTATCACGGACACTTCTGAAATAAAGCGGCGTGTTTGCGCAAAGCTCCGGCAACCAAATTCTATGAGGTTTTTTTATGTTAGATACGCCTGGCTGCTTGGAATTGATGCTGAAGAAATTTGTAACCTCACAAAAATGGACCCGTGGTTCATAGACAATTTCGCGCAGATTTTCGAGCATGAAGAAGAGCTGAAAAAATCCGCGCCTGAGTTTTCACCTGAGCTGATCCGCGAAGCCAAACAGCTTGGATTTTCCGACAAGCAGTTAGCGTTTATTTCAGGGAAAACTGAATTGGAGTTTCGCGCGCTTCGGGAAAAACTCGGAATAAAACCAGTTTATAAACTTGTTGATACATGCGCCGCGGAATTTGAAGCTTATACGCCTTATTATTATTCTTCTTATGAAATTGGCGAAAACGAAGTTGTAAGGTCCGACAGAAAAAAGATTATGATTCTTGGCGGAGGACCTAACAGAATTGGTCAGGGAATTGAATTTGATTATTGCTGTGTTCATGCTTCTTTCGCGCTGAAAGAAGACGGTTATGAAACAATAATGGTGAACTCAAACCCGGAAACTGTCAGTACAGATTATGACACTTCTGACAAACTATATTTCGAGCCTTTGACTTTCGAAGATGTAATGGCGATTTACAATTTGGAAAAGTGCGACGGCGTGATAGTTCAGTTTGGCGGCCAGACTCCTTTGAACCTTGCGGTAGCCCTCGAAAAAGCAGGGGCGCCGATTATCGGGACATCGCCGGAATCTATTGACAAAGCGGAAAACCGCGAGCTATTCCAGCAGATGCTTCACAAGCTTAAATTGAAGCAGCCGCCGAATGATATTGTTTTTAACGCGGAAGACGCAATTAAATCCGCTAACAGAATTAGTTATCCTGTGCTGGTCCGGCCAAGTTATGTTCTTGGCGGAAGAGCTATGCAGATAGTTTACAGTGACGAGGAGCTTGAAACTTATATGACGTCGGCGGTAGAAGTTTCGCCTGACTGTCCGGTATTGATTGACAAATTTCTTGAAGACGCTGTAGAAGTTGATGTTGATTGTATAGCTGACGGCGAGACAGTTGTTATAGGTGGGATTATGGAGCATATAGAAAAGGCGGGGGTTCATTCCGGCGACTCCGCATGCGTTATTCCTCCTCATACTTTGTCGGACAAGGTTCTTGACGAGCTACGCGCAGCAACACAAAAAATGGCGAAAGAGCTGAATGTCCGCGGATTGATGAACGTTCAGTACGCGATCCGCGGAGACGAAGTTTTTATTCTTGAAGTAAATCCCCGCGCAAGCCGGACAGTTCCATTTGTGAGTAAGTCGATCGGAGTGCCTTTGGCAAAAATTGCCGCGCGGGTTATGGCAGGCAAAAAACTTAAGGATATTGGATTTACGGAAGAAAAATCTATTTCATATTTTTCAGTTAAAGAGGCGGTTCTTCCGTTTGTAAGGTTCCCGGGCTGCGATATTGAGCTTTCTCCGGAAATGCGCTCCACGGGAGAAGTAATGGGAATCGACACAGATTTTGGAATAGCTTTTGCCAAGACTCAGTTCGGCGCCGGATTAAATTTGCCGGCGGAAGGCAAAGTTTTTGTTAGCGTAAGAGACTGGGACAAACGGTACGCTGTTTCTCTTGCCAAGCGGCTGGTTTCTATGGGATTTAAACTGATAGCGACCCGTGGAACGGCCAGGGCTTTGAAAAACAACAGTGTTCCTGTGGAATCGATCCATAAAATTGCCGAAGGCCGCCCGAACATTATTGACGCTATAACCAACAGCGAAATTTGTTTGGTTTTGAACACTGTTTCCGGACACAAAGCCCGCGAAGACGAAATTAAAATCAGAACTGCTGCAGTCAGAAATAACGTGCCGTGCATAACAACTTTGCCGGGAATAGAAGCGGCGATCAACGGCATGGAGTCTATCCGCGCGAAAGATGGCGTGGGCGTCAGGGCGATTCAGGATTATCACGAAGAAGGCTGAATGAGGAAGTTGAGAAGTTGAGAAATAGGATTTTCAATCGGCAATATATGTTGATTACAACTAACCAAAATTGTTGATAATGAAAACGAAAATAAAAATAATATCCGTTGTTTTTGGGTTGGCTATTAATCTTTTTTTACTGAATGGCTGCGGTGAAAAAGCAGACAAAGTTATTGAGGAAATGACTTTGAAAGGGACAGCAGACCGCGGTCAAAAAACTATCAACAAAGTAAAAAAAGTCCAGAAAGAGTATGAAAAAAGATTAAAAGATTACCAAGCTTCTGATAATCCAACTAACCGGTGAGGATGAGAAGTTTACCACGCTGATGCATGGCGCTACTACTTAGGCGTTACTCGAAAAGGTTCGCTGATGCCAAAACCCAAATGTAGCCGCAGATTGCTATCTGCGCTATTTGCGAAAAACATATAATTCGCAATCTTTTTGATCTTAATCCGGGATTTGCAAACATTTATTTCGTGAGAAACGCAGCTGGCAAGCTGCGGCTACAGCAATATTCACGATTTTTCGAATTTACCCCTTTTCAAGTAACGCCTACTTAGGCGCCTTTTAAGGCGAAAAAACAAAAGAAAGAAATTGGAAATAAAAACGGGCTTATTTGTGAATTACAAATAAGCCCATTTTAAATTTTAAAATACTATTATTTATTTTTTAATTGCTTTATATTTTTTGCCGACTTTGTTTTTGTGCTCAAGGCGCATGTAATGCACGCCGAGATAATTTGTGGAAAGGGTCATCTGCGCGTTTACCCAAAGCCAGGGCGGCAAGGCGGTCTGAGCAACATCGTTAATTCCAAGCGGGCCGTCAACATTTCCTTTTTTGAGTTTCGCGACAAATTTTATCAAAGCGCCTTTCTCTTTGTAAATGAGTTTCGCCTTGTGATTTTTGTCGGGCTTGTAAAGCGCCTTGGACCCTTTTTTGTTGGTTTTTGTCGGCGTCATATTGCTTATGATGGGGACTTCTCCGTACCAGAAACTGATGGGCAGGCCAACCATAGCATGCGAGCCCGGCCCGCCAAAAATGTTTGTAAGATGATCAACAGCGACAAAACCTTTCGCCATAATAATATCGCGGTCTTTTCCTTTTGCTTTTTGTTTCCATTTGACAAGCGTTTTGGATTTAAAAACGATAAAGTTCAGATTTCCTTCCATCGGCGGGGCAAAAACCTGGACGCGGCTGTTTCCCGAGTCTGCTACATAGACATATCCGTTCATGTCAACATCGAGGTCTGTAGGATTGTCAAATTCAGACTCTCCGGCGCCGTAGCCTCCCCATCGTGTAACTTCTGCGCCTGAGGAGTCGAACTTTTGGACAACGTTGCTTACTGCTTCGCAGACAAAAAGCGAACCGTCGCGATTATCAACAGCTATACCATAAGGCATCGCGTCATGCTGCCAAAGAAACAAATCCTGGACATGATTAAGGTCCATATCATAAACTTTAACAGCGGCGACGCCGACACCGGAAGTAGGAGTAAGCACAGTAACATAAACTCTGTCGCGCCACGGGTCAACATCAATGGCATGAACATCGGAACTGGTTTCGTCATAAAGGTTTGTCAGCAAGATTTCCGTGACAGGAATCCAATTAGTGCCATCCCAGGAAAATTTAGCGATCCCGGGCATTTCACCACCCAAACTAAACATGTTTTTAACAAAAGTACCATAAGCAAAACCGTCACCGCTAATAGCCACATCAATAAAATAAAAACCGTCATGACCCCACGAATATTCAGGGAAGATATCAAAAAATGTTCTTTCGAGAGAAGTGTGTTCAATTGCTCTTCCGTAAGGGTGTATGATATAAAACGGCGCAACATAGAAAGGGTCACCGTCGCAACTGCAATCAATTCCCGCAGGTAAATTCATGCCGTCTCCGTGGTGTGCAAGCCAAAGCAGTTCGTATTGTCCGACAGTTGACCATCGTTTTATTGCCACCAGGTTATTTGTATAATTGTTAAAAATGTCCAGATAAATGTCAGAAACGAACACGTGCCCGAACCGGTCAACGGCGATACCATCCATTTTATAGAAATTATTTGAGTCGGACCCGGATTGCCCGAATTCTCTAACAAAAGAGTAATCTGTGGCAGGAGAAGCGGAACCAAAAGCACAAAGAAAAACTGATAAAATGATACTGCAAATAATTAGATATATTTTCATGATATTTTCCTTAATTTAATTGTTATTTTTTTATCGCTTTATAAATTTTTCCTACTTTGTTTTTATGTTCAAGCCGCATGTAATGCACGCCGAGATAATTTGTCGATAAAGTCATTTGCGCGTTAACCCACAGCCAGGGCGGCAAGGCGGTTTGAGCAACGTCGTTAATTCCGAGCGGCCCGTCAACATCGGCTTTTTTAAGTTTGGCGACAAATTTTATTAAAGCGCCTTTCTCTTTGTAAATGAGTTTCGCCTTGTGATTTTTGTCGGGCTTGTAAAGCGCCTTGGACCCTTTTTTGTTAGTTTTTGTCGGCGTCATGTTGCTGATAACAGGTACTTCGCCGTACCAGAAACTGATGGGAAGCCCAACCATAGCTTGTGAACCCGGCCCGCCAAAAATGTTTGTAAGATGATCAACAGCGACAAACCCTTTCGCCATAATAATATCGCGGTCTTTTCCTTTAGCTTTCTGTTTCCATTTAACTTTAACTTTGGATTTAAAAACAATAAAATTCAAATTGCCTTCCATTGGAGGAGCAAAAACCTGAACGCGGTGATTGTCAGCATCAGCAACATAAACGTAACCGTTCATATCAACGTCGAGGTCGGAAGGCCGGTTAAATTCCGATTCGCCTGTTCCGGGGCCGCCCCATGAAGTAACCGGCATGCCCGCGGAAGTAAACTTTTGAATTTTGTTACTGACACCTTCGCAGACAAAGAAAGAGCCGTCGCGGTTGTCCACCGCAACGCCGTAAGGCATAGCATCATAGGGCCATAAAGTAAGGTTTTCCGTGAGATTAAGGTCCATGTCATAAACTTTAACACCGGCCGTTCCATTTGTATCATCTGAAAGAACAGTAACATAAACGCGTCCTCGCCACGGATCAACATCAATACCCCATGGTTTTGCGCTCAAACCATCTTCGGGATTAATAACAGACCTGGTTTCACTTACCCAGTTTGAACCGTTCCAGGAGAATTTTACAACAGCCGAAACAGGAAAATTTGTTGGAGGATAACTATAACTGCCATATAAAATTCCATAAGCAAAACCATCGCCGCTTATGGCAACATCCCTGAACTCAAATCCTGAATACTTATAATAATAATCGTCAGGAAAATTTTCGTAATATGCTCCGTTCAAATCAGTGTGCTCAATATTTAACACACTTGTTTCTAAAGAAGAAATATTATAAGGTGCGATATAGAAAGGATCGCCGTCACAGCTGCAATCAATTCCCCAGGCTCCCAGTAATTGCCGATAGCCTTGATGCATTGTCCAATAATGCTCATACACACCATCGGTTGACCATCTTTTCACTCCGAGGTAAAAGTTAGTCACACCATACTTTGGGTCAATAAACCCGTATGGATCAGTAACAAAAACGTGTCCGAACCGGTCAACCGCGATTCCATCCATTTTATAGAAATTGTTTGTAAAAATTCCTGCTTCGCCGAATTCCCGGACAAAAGAGTAGTCTGTAGCAGGAGAAGCGGAGGCAAAATTACAAACAAAAAGCGATAAAACTAAACTGCAAATAATTAGATTTGTTTTCATGATTCTTTCCTTATTTTTAATTGTTAAATTGATATTTATTTTTTAATAGCCTTATATATTTTTCCAACTTTATTTTTGTTTTCAAGCCGCATATAATGCACGCCGAGGTAGTTTGTAGAAAGATTCATCTGCGCTTTTACCCAAAGCCAGGGCGGCAAAATTGCTGCATCGTTAATTCCAAGCGGCCCGTCTACATCGCCTTTTTTGAGTTTCGCGACAAATTTTATCAAAGCGCCTTTTTCTTTATAAACTAGTTTTGCTTTGTGGTTTTTGTCGGGCTTGTAAAGCGCGCGTGACCCTTTCAGATTAGTTTTAGTCGGCGGCATGTTGCTGATAACAGGAACTTCGCCGTACCAGAAACTGATGGGAAGCCCAACCATAGCTTTTGAACCTGGCCCGCCAAAAATGTTTGTGAGATGATCAACAGCGACAAACCCTTTCGCCATAATAACATCACGGTCTTTGCCTTTCGCTTTTTGTTTCCATTTGACAAGAGTTTTAGACTTGTAAACGATGAAGTTTAAATTTCCTTCCTGCGGGGGAGCAAAAACCTGTACGCGGCCGTTCCCGGCGTCTGCAACGTAAACATATCCGTTCATGTCAACATCGAGGTCAGTCGGATTATCGAACTGAGATTGTCCGGTGCCGTATTCTCCCCATGAAATGACAGGAGAACCCGAAGAAGTAAATTTTTGAATTTCGTTTCTATTAGCTTCGCAGATAAAGAAAGAGCCATCACGATTATCGACAGCGATACCGAGAGGCTGAGCATCATAATCCCAAAACTCAAAAGTTTCAATAAAAACGAGATTCATATCATAAACATTAACTGCAGCTGTTGCGCCTTCATCACCTAAAATAGTAACATAAACACGATTTCTCCAGGGGTCAACATCTATGCCATGCACATTACTGGCATTTCCATAAACATTTGAGACGTCAATTTTAACAACATCAACCCAGTTAGAACCGTTCCATTCAAATTTTGCGACAGATTTAAGTGTGCCCATCGATCCAATCTTTTCTCTTGTAACGGTGCCGAAAGCGAAACCGTCTGCACTAACGGCAACATCAATAAAAGCATAAGGGTATCCAAAATTCCAAGAGAAATCGGGAAAAACTTCTAAAAGAGTTCCGTCGGGTTTTGTTTGTTCTATATTAGCATAAACACTCCGTATGTCCGGCACAACATAAAAAGGATCACCGTCGCAACTGCAATCAATGCCAAGAGCGGATCCGTATCCCTGTTGATGGTTTCCCCACATGAGTTGATATTGTCCATCTGTTGACCAGCGTTTAACCTGTACATAACCTTCTTCTCCGACAAGTAATTTCTCCTTTTCCGGGTAGTCAGAGAAGAAAACATCGGTAACAAAAACGTGGCCGAACCTGTCAACCGCGATGCCATTCATACTAAAAAACTGGTTTGATAACGAGCCTTCATCTCCGAACTCTCTGACAAAAGAATAGTCTGTAGCGGGGGAAGCGGATGCGAAAACACAAAAAAATAACAAAACAGTAAAAAGACAAAAAAGTGATTTCATGGAGGTCTCCTTGTAAAAGTTATCATTAATTAACAAACTTTCAACTACAATCATTATATCACGAAATTAGTTTAAAGTCAAAATTACAAATAAAAAAACATTGTAATTTAAATATTCAATTTTTAGATTTTTTCAATTTCAAAAATTAATTTTAATCATTACCCTTCAAAAAACTCCTCATAAATGTTCGACAATAGATTTAAACCCATTATACAAACCAAAAATATTCTGTTGTTTTACCTAAAGGTGGAGGATCGTGTTATCTTGATCAATATGCTTATTGTTCGCGTGCGCTTTCAAGCAACGAAATCTCACTCCTCTATCACGATTCTTATCCGACTGATGAACAGGATAATCTGCCTGTTAATGTTTATGCTTATAACCCCGGGAACCAGCTTGCTTATGTCGGCGACTTCTCAAACGGGATTCCCGTTAATCCCGTAACTCAATCTCAAAATATTTACGACACCGCCGGACAGGTAATCACAAAAATCTCCGGTTCAGCAACCAACCATTTTGAGTACGATGCGGCGAAAAATATGACAAAATGCTGGTCGGTTAGTTTCACAAATTTTTATGAATACGATTTCGCGCGCCGACTAATAAGTAAAATCAGTCTCAAAAATGCTTCGGCAACAACCAACCGGTTTGTTTATGAGGGTCTTGACCTGAAAGGATGCAGTTCGATTTTCGGGATTTAAAAGCCAAAAAAAATCTTCTAACCCCCTTGACAACTATTTTTTTTATGTTATACTAGCAGAGCACTTTATGCTCTATATAACAACATTTTAAATAAGGAGCAATATGAAAGTCTCAACACTATCAGAAAAACAAATTAAAACTAATATTAAACGAAGAGAAAAACTTCTTTCTGACTTAAATTCCATGTT
>Ga0190284_1000519_pt1 | contig 21507 bp, 18 predicted proteins | sample 48691812_MG_FD_161668 | JGI IMG/M metagenome (GOLD analysis project Ga0190284, IMG submission 161668) | Hydrothermal vent microbial mat bacterial communities from Southern Trench, Guaymas Basin, Mexico - 4869-18-1-2_MG | ecosystem: Environmental > Aquatic > Marine > Hydrothermal vents >...
CATTCACGAAACGCGCCCGGCAGTCTGTCGGCGCTTTCCTCTCGTCACGTGTACGCATGAGGACTGTGACAGCGATCTGCACTTGCCCGGCTGGTTCTGGTCGGGACGGTGTTTGATTAGACGGGAACTCAGAAAGGAAGTCGAGCGAGAGTTGAGCAGGCTTGCAAAGTCCGGGGAGTTTGAATAGGCGAGAATTCCTTCGAACTGACCGGTTAAGCCGCAAGGAGTTTATATGGCCAGATTGGAGAGCATTAACACCTGCCTGCTGTGCATTGTCGTACTGCTGCTAATAGTGCAAGTTTTGGGAGATTACGCCGAAGACGCCGAGAGGGAGCCCGCTTCGATATGCGGTTGGGATGCTGAGGCAATTACGAATCTAGGCCGAGAGGTAACTGAATGTCGCTTTCTTCTGGATGACTTGCGTTTGGACGCAGACGAAGCCCTGAGATTGACGCGGGATAGACTAACGGAGCTCTCTGAGGACGTGGCGGCCGGCAGGTATGCGGAGGATCGTACCGGCAAGAGGTCGGAGAAAATTGCACTCCAGCCGACCGGCAAGGATAACGCGGATGAGAAAGAGGATGAGAGTCGGATCGCGGGATGGTTTAAGTATCTGGATCGAAATCTAACGATGTGTTTGGTGGAAAATGGATTAACGCCGTTTGATAAAGGCGTTCCGGAGATCCTGAATCAGATAGTCCCGAGATTGAAGGCACATAAAGAGGAGGAGCGAAGCTATCTGACGGAACTTCGGAAGCAATTCGATAGCCGTGAGAAATACTTCGAGGTGGCAGATCCGATTATCGCGCGGTTTGATGAGGAGAAAGAGGGAATAATCGAGGAGTTCAGGGCGAAAATACGTGCGTTGCGTGATGCTCAGGATCAGTGAGGGACGCATCGTCTGAGAACTAAGCTGAGCACATCAAGCCGCTCATGCTGTTCTATATAGGGGTTTGTAAACACAATACTCGGGGTCACCAGATCTGATTTGCTGAAGCCATCAGTGGGCGCTTTTGTCCCGAAGGAGAGGTCGGACCGGTCGGAAGTGCTTCCTTTTCCGATTTGAAGCGATTCAGTCTGAGAGCTCAGCACATTCCGGCCGGTTTCATTGCTCAGTTTGGGTAAGAAAAGAGGGCTTGGCACGCCGCGAGATCGACGACGGGGATTGAAGTCCCTATCCTCTGAAGCACCAAGATGTTATGCTGACTTTCTACGATTTCCCGGCGGAACACTGGACGCACATCCGCACCACGAATCCAATCGAGTCGACTTTTGCTACCGTGAGGTTGCGAACACGGAGAACCAAGGGAAGCGGCTCGAGGAACGCCTGCTTGTCAATGGTATTCAAGTTGGCTCAGGCTGCTGAACGGAGATGGAGAAGGCTCAATGGGAGCCATCTCATCGGTGAGTTGATCGAAGGTGTGAAGTTCGTTTCTGTTGCTATCATACCGGCAAGTCACTCCATTTCCAGCTGGGGCAGGACAACAGGAGATCGCAAAGATGTTCCCCACACTTCCCTGAGTGCGGTTCTACGTCTACAATCTGATAGTTCTTGTTCTCCTCTCGATCAGGAGCGACTCACCCATGATCCGATTTTACCGGCAAAAAGGACGAACGCTTACCCCGCTGAGGCGGCCCGTCGGTCGAACCGTTCTAGCATTGCTTCTCGCGATGGGAACTCTCTCGGCCGACGAACCCACCTACTATCCGCACTGCACGGTCAAACGTTTCCAGCTCACCGGCGACTTCGACCGGCCCAGACGGACTGCCACCCTGAGCAGGACAGCCGAGCTGGCTGGTGTGGTGGCCACCGATCTGGGGAGTTCCTTTGAACATTCCGGGAAGCTCTATGTCCGCTTTGGCGATACCTGGGGAAGGCCGGGAGCCAGAGACGCCCTCGCCTGGACCGAGAGCGAATCGGCCGACTCACTCAGGCTCGAGTTCTTCACCGACGAGGAGGGGAAGTTCCTCCCCATCGAGGCTCCGGGTATCGGGCAGGGAGGCTTCGAGGTCCCGTCCTACGGCATTTCGATCGACGGCCGGATCTACGTCGTGTTCACCACCGATCACAGCAAGGATAGGGTGATGGGACGGTCCGTTCTGGCCGTATCGGACAACGACGGCCGCTCCTTTCGTGTGCTCCACGATCTCTCGACAAACCACTTCATCAACGTCGCCATGGCCCCGGCCCGGGATGAAGAGGAGGAGCACCTTCCCGGCCAACGATCCATCCTCATATGGGGAAGCGGGAGCTACCGGCAATCGAGCGTGAGGCTCGCCTGCGTCCCGTCCGGAAAAATGGGAGAGAGAAGCGCCATCCGCTACTTTGCGAGGGTAGACAAAGGCCGCCCTCTCTGGGCCGCCGACGAGAGAGAGTCGTGCGATCTCTTCCATCACCCGGTGGTGGGAGAGTTCTCGGTGGCGTGGATTGCCCGAATCGGGCGCTGGGTCATGCTCTACAACTCCACTCGTCCCCGGGGGATCGTGATGCGCACGGCCAAGCGTCCTTGGGGATCGTGGTCGGAGCCGACGGTAATCTTCGAACCCTGGAGAGACATGGGCTACTCCCAGTTCATGCACGTCTCCCGGGAGCACGAGCGGATGGACGCCTTCCACGACCCGGGCCGTCATAACACGTGGGGTGGAGAGTACGGCCCCTACCTGATCCCCCGCTTCACCGCGGGAGACAGCCGCCGCTGCACGATCTTCTACACCATGTCAACGTGGAATCCCTATCAGGTTGTCGTCATGAGCTCCGACATCGGCAGCCGCGACGGGGCCGAGAAACCCGCGAAGCGCAAGGAGCAGACGCTCCCCGGCGATGCGCGATGGACCACGAGCGGGCCTTTTCTCCGCTCCTTCGAGCGGAAGGGCATTCCCCACGTAACGAGCTTCGCGGGGAAAGGCGATCGGGACCAGGGCGTGGCTCATTGGGGCTTCGCGGCCACCGAGGAAGGGTCAATCTCTTTCACGATCCACGGCGGAGAAGGCGAACTCGTCCTCGTCCGGGACGAGGAACCGCCGCCCGCCAAGATCGCGGACGTCGCCCTATTCTACGACGCTCTCAAGGCCGGGGTTCACGGGCCCGTAGTCGAGGCGATCGCCGGCCCCGGCACGAACGACGAGGACGTAAAGGTCCGTTGGAGCCTCCACCGGCACAGGGGGAAGAAAATACGCCTCTACCTCATCGACAAGCTCACCGGCCCCTGGGGATTCGTCAGCGTCTCGGAGATCATCGTTGTCCGGAGATGACAGCGCCGCCGGAGCGCAACCGGCACGTTCGGTCAGATAGGGCATCTCCGTTAATATTTTGCGATGCAATGATGCTTCCGAATTTCAATGGTGAGGGAGGGCGGCGCTGTACGATCTGGTGTCAGTAGGCCTGTCGATTGCTCGGATCGACCGACTCGAATGGATCGTGGAGCAATCCAAATGTCGTCACGATTGAAAGGTGTCCTCGCCCTCCATCACCGTCGGTCTAATGATGGGTCTGGCGAGAAGAGCACGCTCAAAAATCGAGTGTTGAAAACCGACGATCGCTTCGGTTTCACCTGCGGCTTGCGAGGTGCGCGCGTCACGACCTCCGTGCCAGACTTCTGCTCCTGGCGCTGAAGGTCTTTAGTAATCCGCTCGAGGTCGTAGTCGAGCGACTCGGCGTGAGCCTGCCGGCGGCTCTTGATCCCTTCGATGATCTCGTCATCAAACCTGTTCGTCATTGCTTCGGCCCTCTCTACCGACCTAGTGCGACCCTCCTCTTCCATCTTATCCTTGTCTGAGCAGGCAATTCTGATAATAACAGTAGGCGATAAAACCCGACCAGGTAATATAGCGGCGGGCTTACCAATATCCGATGATACGAGTTGAAAGGAGTCCAATCATGAATAGCGCATGGAAAGCATCATTACTGGTTGCAGTCTTGCTGCTTGCGGGAGTGGTGATCTCCACACAGTTGATCTCGCAGGAGAAGACCGACGCCCAGCAGCAGGAAGAGGGGGATTGGATGGATATGATGTCCCAGTGGCAAAAAATGAATAGCCTGGGAAAGGAGCATGAGCGTTTCAAGAAAATGGTAGGCATCTGGGATGTGAATTCGAAGATGTGGTTCGCTCCCGGCATGGAACCCGTGGAATCCAAGGGACACGCGGAAATGAGATTGATTCTGGGAGGCCGGTACATCGAACAGAAATATGAGTGCCCGATGATGGGCATGCCGTACCAGGGTCTGGGATTCGAGGGGTATGACAAGATCAAGAAGAAGTACGTGTCCATATGGATGGACAGCATGGGCACGGGCATATTCTATTCTGAGGGCACAGCAGATGAAACGGGAAAGGTCTTCACCTACATCGGAAAAATGGATGATCCCTTCTCCGGCGAGAAGGACAAGCCCGTGAAATCGGTGGGAAGGGAGATCAACGACGACAAGGTCGTCTTCGAAATGTACGAAACGAGGCCGGACGTTGGTGAGTACAAGTCCATGGAGCTGACCTACACGCGTAGGAAATGATCTGCAGTTCGCTGGTAGTCTATTATATTCGTTTTCTCGTACGTATCTAGCCAGACTAAGCCGGCCATGGAGGAAAGCATCTGAAACGACCTCACATCCGCGAAGGGTCTGGCGATATGTTGTAAGCGACCGCGTAGCGGTTGATTGTCAGCTTGAGCGGCACGAATACGAAGATCTCATCGGCATCATGGACCGAAAGGATCACTTCCTGATCATAACTTCGTAGCTGCTGCTAGGTCGCACCGCCAGCATGGACACGGCTACACCCACGCGCGCGTCTGTGCGTCGTAACAGTGGAGCCGGTCGGAAAGCTGTCAACGCCGACGAAAAAGCGCGTGAATCCGCCGGCTGTTGACAGGTGGTTTTGAGTGTAAGTGTATGTGGTTCTCCGAGTGATACCCTCTTTATAACCACTCTCTGTTTTGGGGAGAGTTTTTCACCTAAGTGTCATGAAGAACATGCGTAATCGGAAGGACTTAATTCATTAGAAAATAGCATCAATAACCAATTGCGATCCATGTCGCGTCGTACTCGCGCGCTGGGCGGTTGAATTAACAGAGAAGGACCATCCCTCTCAATCGTTTACCGCCGTCAGCTAGGAACGCGTCGGGTTCTGCTAGTGGCGCGCTGGGTTGCGCTCGCAGCTGACGTAATTTTACCCACGGGGAAGCCTGGTTTTTGTGATTCGATCCGGAGTTAAGATTCAGCGAAATGGCGGGCCTCTATGAGCCCCTATAGGCGGTTTGCCGGTTATTTGAGCAGCCGTGAAAACAGGTACGAACAAACTTACCTTGACCCGCTCCAAACTCTCGTTTATAATTGTACGCATGGATGTACTAATCCCGAAACATGTTTTAAATTGAATAGGAGAATCGATAATGAAATGGATCCTTAATATGGTCCTATTAGTGTCGTTTTTCGTGGTTATTACATCTTTCGATTCACAGGCTCAGGTCGATGCGTGGCAGAACAACTACGACAAGTCTGTCCAGGCATATCAGGAGAATAATTTCAAGAGCGGTGTTGCTTATGCAACAAAAGCACTCACGCTCGCGGAGAAGATATGGAAGACCGATTGCGATGAAATCGCAGGAAGCCTAGAATTTTTGGCTCTAAACCTGATCGGACTTCAAAAGTACGATGAGGCATCAGAATATCTCCACCGCGCCATTGGTATCTGGAAAAAGACTCGTGGGAGTAACTCGTATCAAGTAGCCGTCGCTTTTGGCAACTTAGGTGAGATTTACCTATGTCAAGAAGCATATACCGATGCAAAGACTATGATCATTAAAGCGATCAAGATCCTCGAAAAAGAACCAAAAAAACATGCAACTGATCTAATAACAGTATACTTCAGCTTGTCGAACATTTACCTAATGACGGACGAATTGGAAAGGGCCGAATCCACAGTACAAAAGGCGTTAGACCTCGCTATCAGCTTTTTCGGCGCTCAGGACGATCAGGTTGCAGCACTCTATTACCAGATAGGCCATATTCAATGGGGTCGATTTAGGTATAAGGACGCCCTTGTTAGCCTTAAACGGGTTCTTCTGATAGATTCTGATAAAAGTGTGTTCGAAATATCTGTTATAAACGAACTTCGTGAAGATTTAAATAATCTCGAGCTCATCGTAAATAGTATTGAAAAAAACGACGAGGCCATAACCAAAGGTACAGATTTCGATTTTACTACATTTCCGAGGTTGCCTAAGCCTAAGAAGATAGATCAAAACATCAAGGTCTATGAATTAGAGCTCAGCCAGGGAGATTCGGCCGGCAATCCACGACAAATTTGGATCTATCTCCCCAAAGAAAGACATCGGCGCTCCTCGCTACCTTGCGTGATCATTGCAGCTGCCGGGAGCAACTTGATAAATGGAATGAAACTCGCTGAAGGTGATCGACCTGAACACCTTCCTTATGTGAAGAAAGGTATGGCTGTAGTGGCTATTTCTCTTGACGGCGCTTATAAAGGAAACCTCGACTTAAACGACTTTAACGATCCAAAATTCTATAATGCTTCCGGAAGTTACTTTAAAAGCAGGGCAGGGATACAGAATGCCCGATACGCACTCGATCTGATTGATCGCAGGATTCCTTCAATCGACATGAAAAGAATATATGCTGTCGGCCACAGTTCTGCTGGGGCATTCGCTTTACTCCTTGCTGCTCACGAACCACGTATCAAGAAGTGCGTCGCAATGAATGCGATCACTGACGTTGAAATGCGATATAAGAAAGATATTATGCTATATCTCAAGGATTCGCAGATTAAATGGCTGTACAATGGGATGCTGGACACTTCGCCGATTCTGAATGTCGAGAGAGTCAACTGCCCAGTTTTTCTTTTCCATACAGTAGATGACGAGATTGTGGAGATCGAACACTCCCGGAAGTACTACAGAAAAATGAAAGCTCTGGGTAAAGAGGTCGTCATCAAGGAGGTTGAGAGAGGCAATCATTATAACGGGATGATCTCGCATGGAATTCCGTGGGCGATCTCGTGTCTAACGGACACGAAATAATAGCATTTGTAACCGCGTTTGGTACAATTTCCGAACAGTAAACGCACCCACGGCTCGAACTGTTTCCCGAGCCTCTCACTCTCACGCTCAACGCGTTCGGCATCCGTCAACCGGAGAATACCGCACTGTGCTTAAAGAACCCATCAACATCTGCGCTGCTAACCAAATCCCTCACTACCGGGGCATTTGCTTCAATCAACATCCGATGCGTTAACCGAAACCCGCGCTCTCTGCGTTTTTTCGAGAGCTCCAGATCGACATTCATCCACATTTGGCCCGTCTCAAACGCTTCCCCACAAAAATCCCACGAAAAGAGAGCATTCCCTGATCCGCTCCCGTCTTTTATCTTCACACACTGTTACAGCTTACGCCACTCCCAAAAGCAGCAAAACCATCGGCTGCTAACCGGTGGTTTTGAGTGGTGTTGTATGCGGCTCCCCATGTGATACCGATTTGCGAAATGGCTCTCTTGACTGACTCAAGGGTATTTCCTATGGTAACATTGACTCAGTGAGACAACGGGGGCCAGAAAAAATGATCGTCGCTGATCGCTCTCTGGTTCGCAGAGAGTATCACTCGGTACCCCAAGGAAACGTTGCGAACTTGCTCTCTTTTCGCAGAGATATCACGCGGCGTTCCCGCGTGGGGCTCGAACAGAATAATACAGTGCCATTCCAGTGCCCCAAGAACTCATTGTGCCAGCACGGGATCGCTAGTGCCACTTACGCTCTGACAATATACAGACCAACACAGTGTCAACAACTCGCTGGGTGGTCACACAATTAAGTTCGAGTTATTGGCTCATCTCGCTATATTTGTGATATCCTCTTTCCAGCCACTGGTAGACACCGGGACTCGGTGTTTGGAAACCCTTGGTGAGGTATTTCCACCAGAACGTGATGCTCTGAGCCTCCTCCAGTGTACTCCCTTTCCAGGCCTCGTACATGCCAATTGCTATGTAGTTGACCTCCCCGCCGGTGTGAACTTCACCCTGATACCTGACAGGCTGGGTATTCACGGCATAGAATCCTGTGTCGAATCTAGCCTCATCCCAGAGATCGAATGGGTTGAAGAGGTTGAAACCATCCCGTTCTTGGAGCCGTCTATATAGGTCGTGGTAGAGGTACTCAAGTTCCGCGTCCGTCAGATTCTCATCAAATATGGGGTTGGTCCCGCCGGATCCCTCGTGTAACCCAAGCGAATCGATGCGATTGACAGGGTTGTTTCCGACATAAGAATAGAGATTCGCACCATCCCAAAACCCCAGCGAGTCCCGCTGCAAAAACCTCCCGATGCGCGGATCATAGTGCCTCGCACGGTAGTAGTAGAGGCCAGTCTCTTGATCGAGGCGGCGTCCCGTGAACAGGTAGGGGTTCTCGATCGCGCTCCGGCTCAAGGGTAGGCTATCGCCGTCGAAGATCAAGACGTTACCGAAGGGACCGTACTCGTAGCTCTCGACAACGGCGCCCCCCTCATCGGTCACGGCTGCGACGCTCCCCAGGCCGTCGGCCAGGAAATAGTAGGTCGCGCCACCGCACTTCATGCTGAGCACCTCGTCCAGACCTGGTCCGTAGACATATTCTGCGGTGACGTCCCAGTTTGCGTCTCTCTCTTCGATGACGCGATCGAGACTGATGACAAAATTCGTAGTGACGCCGTTCACGGTTCGCGAGATTCGCTTCCCCACGCCGTCGTAGGTGTAGGTGGCAGTGGTCCCGGCCGCCGTAGCGCCGATCATGCGGTTATCGAGGTCGTAGCTGTAAGTAAAAATTCCATCAGATGTCAAGTTGCCGTTCTTGTCGTAGTCATAGGCCTGGGTTCCCACGAAGGCGTACTGGTTGATGATATTCGGAGTGTAGCTGAGCCCGTCGGCGTTGCGTCGATTTCCGGCTGCATCGTAACCGTAGGAGTGGATCTGGCTGCCCGCGACACCGGTAAGCTGGTAGGTGTCGTCATAACCATAGTTTTTAGAGCCGGTTAACGTGGCAGCCGACGTCCTGTTCCCCGCGGGGTCATAGGTATACAGGAACTTCAAGAACGGCTTGAGGGCCGTCGCCGCTGAATAGGGCCCCGAGAAGGCAGCGACGAAACTGGAGGCGAGGGCGTTGTCAGCAACGTAGCCCTGACAGTCCGCGAGGCCAAGGTCATAGACATCCACCCTGTCGTCCAGGGGAAATTCCTCAACGGACAAGACCGGCACGCCGGCGAGCTGGCCGGTCGTGAGCGTGTCACCGACGCAGAGATCTCGAGCGAGGACCCAGGAACCGTTGCTGTAGAACCGGTGATGCTCGGTCACGCGGATCTGTCCGTTGATCACGAAATACCTGTCCGATGCCTCCGAGTGCCGGGCAACCGTGATCACCGTGGTTGGTTTCATTAACTGCGCTTCTTCGACGATGCCGAGGACCTCGTCACCGGCAAAAATCTCCTCGATCGGCTTGAGGGACCCATCAGCCATTGTGATCTTCGTGCCCGGTAAGAATGACGCCGCACGAGAGGTGGTCATCCTCTTCAGCTGTCCCGCGTCGTCGTAGATGTACTTTGTCACCAGCACTTTCGATGTGAAGATGTTCATGGTCGTTCTTCTGCCAAGCCGGTCATATTCGTACCGCGCAATGACGCGAGCGTCCTCCTTCACCTCCACCATCTCGTTGTTCTCGTTGTAGTCGTACTCGACGATCTTGCCCGACGGATAGTCGATACGCGTAAGGTTTCCGACAGCGTCATAGGAATAGTGCATGCCGGCCACGTTCGGAGCTTGAACGGTAACGAGGCGGTTCAATTCGTCATAGACGAGCACGGTCCGGCCCCGAATATCGTCGATTGTTTCGATATTCTGTTCTTCATCCCGCGTGAACTGCACGTCGTTACCGCGGGCGTAGTCTATGACAGTCAGTTTATTCAGCTCGTTATAATCGTAGACTGTCAGTTCGCCGTTTCCATCGACGCGCTCGCGCAGCCGGCCGACAAGGTTGTAGTCGTAGTTGTACACGTCTCCGAGCGCGTCGGTTTGCGTGTCGAGTCGATCGAGCTTATCGTAAGTCATCACCGTCGGAGGATTCCAGTTCTGGTCCGTCACGGTGACCTGATTCGCTTTGTCCAGATGAAGCATGTTATCCGTGTCGTACGTGTTGGTTTGAATCCCACCTTCAGCGTCGGTGACGCTGAGAAGATCACAGAAGGGATCATAGTCGTAGAAAGTCGTGTTGTTTTTCGGATCCGTGACGGTCTCAAGATGTCCGTTGGGTGTATAAGTGTAGCTCGTCGTACGGTCAAGCGGGTCGGTGATCGTTTTTAGCTGACCGTTCTTGTCGTAGGTGTAGACGGTCTCGTTCACCAGAGCATCGATGGTCTTCGTCAGCCGTCCGTTTGCGTCATACTCGAAGGTCGTCACGCGCCCGTTCGGCTCCGTCCTCTGTGTGAGATCACCATCCGGATTGTACGAAAAGGAGGTGACGTTACCACGCGCGTCGGTCAGCATCTCGAGGAGACCGTTTCCATAGTAGGTCCTGTTGGTCTCGTAGTTGAGAGGAGATGGCGCCGTGACCTTGGTGATGTTCCCTTTGCCGTCATACTCATAGGTTGTCGTGTTGTCACACCTGTCCTTTCTCGTGAGAGGCAGATTGTAGGTAGCCTCGTAGGTATAAATGGTGTGCCGGTTGATTGCATCCTCGATATCTGTGACATTCCCATTCGGATCGTAGGTGTAATGCGTATTTCGGTTGTTCTTGTCGAAATGATCAACGACGTTTCCATTCTCATCGTTTTCGGTCCGCTCGACGTGACCGTTGGGATCCTCCACGGACTGAAGGAAGATGGCTGTGTTGAAGTTGTACTTGTACATTTCACCCTTGTCATTGACGACGTGGGTCGTGTCCCAGTTGTAGTCAATATGGGTGAAGTTTCCGAGAGGATCTTCCTGGCTCAAGACGCGATCGTTGTAGGAATAGGTGTAGTAGTAGGAATTGTGTTCCTCGTCGATGAGTTCGACGAGATTTTGATTCATGGGGTCGTAGACATACTCCGTTTCGTGCTGCTCACGGTCTTCGATCCGGATGAGGCGATCGCCGTCGTAATGGTACCGGACCTGGTAGCCGAGCGGGTCGGTGACCGACTCAACGAGGTTGTTCGGTCCGTACTGGAGCGTGATTTCCCGGCCGCCGCTTGAAGTCACGGCTGTAAGGCGCTGTTTCCCGCCGATTGGGGAATAGGACATGGTGAGCCTGTTGGCGTTTCGATCCTCGATGTAAGCGAGTATCCCGTCGAGGCTGAAGCGAAAAATCCGGCCTTGCTTGGTTCGCAGTGTGAACCCAGAAGCGTCCTTGGACAAATCATCATAGGTGGTGAACGGGACCGGCGTGTAGGCCCCGACGCCGAGCGGCTCGAAAACCTGCAGCGAGTTGTTTTCTCGGATTAATGTGACATGGTCGGAGTACTCCTTGACGGCGAGGCCGTACTGATGGGTCCAACCCCGGCCGAAGATAAAATCGTTGTCGTCGGAAAAGACGTAGGATTGTGCGCCGCAGTCACCGTCGATGCTGAAATTGTCGAAATGTGAGTGTGAGTAGTACGATTCGAGGGCGACGTAGCTGTCGCCGATCAGGGGATCGTTGTCATAGAGGTCGATGCGGGTTTGACCGTTGACGACGATGACGATATGGTTGTAGGTGACGTCGATTTGAATGCGGTTGGAATACGTCGGGCTGACTCCAACATACACGGAGGCCAGAATGGCAGGCGGGTCGTAGGAGTTGAGGTTCTTGCGGCGAGCGAGTTCGAGCCATCCATCGGTCTTGATCAGCATGTAGTAGCGATTGTCTGCGTCGAAGTAGCGGAAATTGATCCACGCCACCTCCCAAGGATAGGACAAGCCGGGCTTGACCGTCCTCATGTCTACGTCGAGGGAGAAATCATTGCAAAGGGTCTCGAGGAAGCTCCGGTCTCCTTCTCCGGAGTATTCGCCGTTTTCAACGGTCCAACTGCCGGAACCGGCGTCGGGGATCCACCCCTCGAGTTCGGTGATCGTTTGGGAGTTGTAGTACCGCGTCACATTGATCGGCATCCCGAGGGCAGGGATCTTCATGTCCTCCGCTCGTAGAAACAGGTTTCCGTTCTGTAGATTGACGGGGTCGCTTGAACTTGCTGCGGCGTGGTTTCCCGAATAGGAATCGCCCCACGAGTTGGAGGTAGCGCCGTTTCCTTGACTCCAGGTGAAGCCCGGGCCGCCCGTCCCGCTGATGTTTGAACAGGGATTGGCACCTTGCGAGGCTCGCAGCATTTCGTCCGTCGAAAACCGGACGCCGTGGGACAATGCCATCTCCTTGAGTTCGGCGAGAAGGTCGGGAGGCTGGTTTGAGATGATCAGGCCACGCGAATCCCAGTGGGAATCGAAAATGACCGGTCCCATGAAATAGTGCTGGACGCCGAATCCAGGATCATAGATATAAACGAGCCCGTCCTCAATCTTCTCGATGAGGGAGAAGTGCCCGCGATTGTTGAAAACGACAGAACCGTGACGCAAAGCCTCTTCGAGAAACGCAATCGTCCCGTTCTCGAACCCGAAGGAAACGAGCCCCTTTCTCGCGGCATCCTCGGTCAGATCGAAGAAGCTCGTCATGCCGTAGTGGGACGTGGCGTGTCTCTCGATCTCCGTTATGGATGAGTCGACGTCGTACTTCTCGTAGATCTTGGACAAGATCTGGGGGCCACAAAAGGACGAGGCTCGAGAATCAAGAGGGGAGCCTGCGGCCAGAACGACGAGGATCGAATAAACAGCCGTGGAGAAGAAACCTGCTTTCATGGGAGCATCCCTTTCCAGGAAGAAACAAGAAAGCGTCGTGATTGAACAAAAAAAAGCGACAACTATCTTGACACACACCGCCCAAGATCGTCACGAAGAAAGCCGGCAAGTCTCTGGCGCATAATGATCCGCCTGCTATGAGGATCAACTCTATGCAATTCCACGTGTAGCTCAGCCTGCTCAGCAATTGCCACCATTTTTGCGTATGGTCTGAAACGGAAACCTGCCGGTCGCGGTTTCCTCAGATGTCATAACAGCATCGGTGCCGCCCTCAATAACGTTAAAGATATCCGATCCCTCCGCTCGCGTGGGTTCAATACTGTTGACCATACTCGTGAGCATCTGCGTTGCTGTGATTACCGGCTTACCGCGCTTGTTACAGAGTTCGATCAATCTCTTTTGAATTTGCGGAACCTCCCCCACATTCATCTGCAGACCCAAGTCACCGCGTGCGACCATCACACCATCAGCCACGTCGAGAATTAAATCAATGTTAATCCATTCTTTATTGGTCTCTATCTTCGCAACAATGGCTGGCGATTCAAGTCGAGCCTCGCCAGGCATCAGAGGGCGCCCCTTGTTTGGTGTCCTCTCGAGGGCGAAAAGCCAGTCGTCACTGAACTGTCGAATTCGCATTATATCCTCGGCAGTTTGTGCGAATGACAAACCGATAAACGCAAGCGTTGGTTCCCATTTCTCTTGCGTTCGGTATGGCGTAATTGGCGATGAAATGTACTCTGCTCTCAGCAAGCCTTCGAGAAGATCCCGGTCAGTCTGAGTAAACGTCGGAATCTCTATGTCAATCCCCTTTAGCGTGAAGCCCTTAGAACCAGAGAGATCCTCCACCGTAGTGGAAATGACTTTGCAGTCGAGTGCTGCCTGTCGTTCATGGACCTCCTGGACTTCCAGCACAACCTCACCATCTCCGATAAAGACGAGTGGCGGAGAGGTGCTCTTTTGACGATCTCGAATTGACGCCAGTAGCTTCTTGAATCGGCCTTGGCGTGTTTTTGGAAAAGCGCATCCAATCACATTCTCCACGAATCTAGGATCGGTCTCGGGAACACAGGCAGGCCGCGTATCCTATTCCCGGTCCTCGGCGTCCATTCTTGTTTTTAGAGGCTTATCATCCAGGTAAACAGTCTGCTTCTTCCCTTTACTTATGGTCTTCTCAAGCTCAATGCGGAAAGGATCGCCCACCGAGACTCGTATTTCCGGGTCAATTCGGAATCGAATTTTCGGCCCCAGGAGATCTGCGATAATGGCCATTCTCTTACACCGCAGCGATTTCTGCTCACGATTCAAAACGGAGTTCTTGATCTGTATATAGCGGTTTCCGAGTTCACCTAGATGGATGTGGCTGCAATTCAATCGTATTACGTCAACACCGTGTTCAAAAAACCGACTCAGTCAGGTACGGTCCACGCCGCGCTCTTTCCGCCTGCGCCCCATCGACGCTGAGACCGGCCGGAATCAGGCAACTTGAGGGGCGGATTGGGGAAGGGGCGTAATCAAAAACCGGATACGGAGGGCTCCTGTTGCATAGCCGATCGATCCCCGTCAGTATCCGAGCCCCTTGAGTTGTTGCTCCAGCTCCGGATCGATCCCATCCCGCTTCTGGAACCCTGCCGCCTTGCGATCGGCCTCCTGCAGCAGCGCCTCGCTCAGGCGCTTCATTTCGGCAGCCACTTGCGGGTGCTGCACGATGACGTTGAGCCTCTCGCTTGGGTCCTTTGCCATGTCGAACAGCGCGTCGCCGCCCGCGGAGGACAAGAGATACTTCCACTCGGCAGTGATGAGGGCGTACTGTTCACCCGGGCCCAGGCGCTCGGCCTCGCAAAGAGTCCGCTCGGAGAAGACTGCGGTTCGCCCGCCACCTTGCGCCAGGACGTCGACGCCCTCGAGCTGCTCCTGATCGTCCAAATCGAGCGGAAGGTCCAGCGCCGCTGCCAGAGCGGGAAGGATGTCGACGAGGCTCACCAGCTCCCGGCGGCGCTCGCCAGCGCGGCCCAATGCGGCAGTAAGTTTCATGATGAGCGGCACAAAGTGGAGAATACACATGGCCGTCGAAGGAACCGATGAAATGTACGGCCTCCTGCTACTGCTCCAACCGACGCCTGCGCTGCTAGACACCGAGGCATCATCTTCGAAGTGGCATCGACTCTGGGTGTTGTTCAGGTCGCGTTTGCCACTTCTAACGGAATCAGCTTTTGATATTCTGCAATCGTCGTTGAATCCGAGAGATATGGCAACGGATGCAGACTCATGAGTACGCACGACGATGTAATCGTGATCGGGGGCGGCCCCGGAGACGAGGACAGTTGGGGAGCCGGTTTTTGCGAAAGGACCAGTGAAACGCGAGATTCGATTGGTTCACCCAGTAACCGGTGCACTGCTTATCCGTCCTGCTCCATGGGACTTTACCGATGGAGCCAGCCGGGGAGCCAAACCAAGCATTCTACCGACCCCGTCAGCCGCATAAGACTTTGCTCTATCAAGTCCTTGATCGGCACGAGCCACAATCGATCGGTTCCGCGTCACGGCCACATCGGTGCAGCGGCTGCTTGCCACGCTGCCGCTGCTAAAACGAAACGGGGTACTGCCGCCGCACTGCCGCGAAAAATATGACCGCTGCTAAAAGGTGCGGCAAGGCAATGTCCCATGCTAAACGAGGGGCTGTCTAAGTGGGCCTTTTGTTTTCTCACTCCTCACTTCTCTCCCCTCACTCCTCACTTCTCTCCCCTCACTCCTCATGTATGGAGCGTTGTCGTTCGCAAGTATATCGATTGCGGCGTCTATGAATGCAGGTTCGCGCGCCTTCGATGTCCTAAGTGTCGCAAAGAAAATCTCTTAGCTTTTTCCTACAAGAGTCGACTGTGTCCCTCTTGCGAACAGAAACGCATGCTTCTTTTCGCCGCTAAGGTCACTGACGACATCCTTCTGGCCGTACCTCATCGCTTCTTGACTAATCCGATCCCCAAGGCGATCCGCGGGTTTATGCTTCGCGACAGGCGCCTTTTGAAGCTGATTCCGAGATGTGCCTTTGAGGCCGTCAAGCGGTCCATGAAGGAGTCCTTACCCCGGGACATCGCAGCGGGTGCGACGTGTGGTGCCATCCTTGCCATCCACACCGCGGGAAACCTTTTGCAGTGGAATCCCCATGTCCATGGGATCGTGAGTGAGGGCCTCTTCGATCGTCAGGGCAAGTTTCATCACATTTCGGATCTTGATGCCAAGCGCGTTGAAAATCTCTTCTGCGAGAATCTCTTGACCGAGCTCTTGAAATAAAAGCGTATCTCGCCCGGCCGAGTCTCCTCGATGGCTACCTGGCGGCATTCCGGCTTTTCGGTGCACTCTACACGCGCCACGGCCGATCCTAAAGATCCTGCCTTTTTTCACATGTTGCGCTACATGGCAAGGCCTACGGTGGCGCTCTCAAAAATGACCTTCGATTCTGAAAACCAAAAGGTCATCTACAGAGCGGGCTTTAACGCCATGCCGGGGACCGACCGGATCGAAATACTCAGGCACATCGCGAAAAAGGACCGTGCGCCGCCGGAAGGACACCCCGCCGCCTGATCGCCAGATCCGAAAAGCAGCGCCAGATCAACGACGAGACCACCACGCGCGTTGAGGAGGAAATTCGCTCCCGATTAGGAGTTTTGGACACTTTTACCCCGAAGGTGAGGTGGGGCGGATTGGGAGTTCATCCTTTTCCGATTTAAGCGATTCAGTCTCAGAATCTTACCTCATTCCGGCCGATTTCATCGCCCAGTTTGTGCGAGACGAGAGGGTTTGGCACGCCGCGAGATCGACGACGGGGATCGAAATTCCTATCCTCTGGATTCAAAATTATCTATCGTTAATCCCGCGTCTCGCAGAGCACTCTCCAATTCAGCCAGGCCGAATTCCAAGGGCCCACCGATAAAACTCAAAGCCAACAGGAGACAAGCTGCAATCACACTTATCCTCCTCGAGACCGTCCCAACCGGGTGTTTTGACCGGTTCGAGCATCAGTGGAAGGTCAGATCAAAACACGAATACTGATAGTACCACCTGGAACAACCGATCCGCCACAAAAGAGATGCGGATACTGGTCGCACCCCCCTTGCAACTATGGATACGGGCAACCGGATTGATATACTGCCATCATGAATAGAAATTTGGCATCATGAATAGAAAACATGACACAAGCTCCCGATAACACGCGGCCCATCCGATGGGGTGCCGGCCTGGCCCATCTCTCAGTCGTCTACGTGGTGCGGGGCAGCACCTATCTGGCTATCCGTGTGGAGGTCCGTGAGGGCAGCGGTATCGAACCCTTCATGCTCGGGGCAACCCGAACCCTGGCTGCGGGGTTCCTGCTACTGGGCTGGAACATCCTGAGGCGAACGAAGCTCCGGCCCACCCGGCGGGAGGCGGCCACCCTGCTGGCTTCAGGCCTCCTCCTGTGGATCGGTGGCAACGGGCTCGTAAACTGGGCCGAGCAGCATGCCGACTCGGGTTATGCCGCCCTGCTCGTGGGTACTATGCCCCTCTGGGTGCTCTCGCGGAATCGATCATTGACCGCCGGATTCCTTCCATACGTTTCGTGGCATCCCTCCTGCTCGGTTTCGCGGGTTTGGTCCTCTTGAGCACCCCGAGATCCGCCAGGGGGGAAAGGCGGACCTCCTGGCCTTCATAGCCCTGGTCCTCGCACCCTTGAGCCGGGGATTGGGATCGGTCCTCCTGTCGCGGAGGCCGGAGACATTGAAGCCCTCGGTGAGCTCCGCATACCAACAGCTTACGGGGTGCGCCGCTTTTTTTCTGCTCGCTTGGATCCTGGGTGAGCCGGCCATGAATCCCACCTCCGAAGCCTGGCTGGCCTGGGGTTATCTCGTCATCGCCGGATCGCTCATCGCGTTCACCTCCTTTCTGCTCACCTTGAGGCTGCTGCCCACTTCTGTGGTGATGACCTACGCCTACGTGAATCCTGTGATCGCCATGTTTCTCGGGTGGTCGATCCTGAATGAAACCATCACGCTGTGGACCCTGGCGGGAACCGGGTGCATCCTCTTCGGCGTGGCCGGCGTCTTTCATGAGAAACGAACCTGGTAACGACCGCCTTTGTCTCGACGTGCCCTGGTATCTTGTCGATCACTCCATGACCATTTGTAGACCGTCCGGTATCCGCACGGTTTTTTTCGAGCCCTTCGAGCCGGCTTTATCGTGGCCCCCCCATGAGCGGACAGGGACTTGAGCGGACAGGGACTGAGGGGACACGAACGGCAGGCTATTGATAAGAATACGTCCCGACGCCGAGGGGTGCGACGCACCCGGGCTCCGGAGGTGTTGCGACGGTCCGACTTTACGCGCATTGCGCGAACCGGCACCCCGCACTGCTGTTGACATGAGGAGAATCTCCAATGAATTCAACAATAAAGATGCTGATATTGCCCCTGCTGGCCCTCGAAATCGCCCTCTGCACGGCGATCGCCGAGGATACCTCCAGGGCGACGGCGCCCACATTCACATCGCCGATCGGATCGGCGTCTTCGGCGTGTCGAAGGGCACCGAGTTCGCGCTCGCCGGCGCCAGCCTGATCGACGGTTTCGCCGCGATCGTCGCCTATGTGCCCAGCGACGTCATCTGGGAAGCATGGGGGCCGGGTACGACCGAGGGACGCGACAGCTCCTTTTCGTGGCAAGACAAACCGCTTCCGTTCGTTCCCTGTGTCGGCATGCGGGAAGAGATCGCCAAATACAGCACGGGTGAGCCCGTGCGCATACGGACCCCGTTAGACGCCGGACGTGCAGCCTATCCCGATCGCATCCCCGCTGCGCGGATCCGGGTCGAGAACATCGACGAGCCCGTCTTCATCGTCGGTGGCGATGCCGATGACGTCTGGGATTCGGGCGGTATGGCGCGCAATATTCTCGCGAAGCGCAATGAGTGCGGCCTGATCACGGTGGCGATCATCGACGCCGAAGCCGGTCACAGTCTGTCGGGAGACGGCTACGCACCAACCGGCGCGGCCGAAGCTCGCGTTCAGGGCAAGGCCTTCCCGGCGATGCTCGCCTTCCTCGAACGGCACCTGAAACACTAGGGTTTGTCGGATTCTCAACCTGGACTCTGTTGCCGACCACCACAAGCGCCGTCCGTCGTCCGGATAACCGAGGTGAATGGCCGATCGGGTTCTCGTTAAAAATGGGAGACCGATCGCCGGCGGAGCGCCTCGCCCCGGAGTTCCCGGAACGCTATTCGTGGATCGTCACGTGATGATCGAGGGTTCATACAATTACAATTTTGCAGATCTTCAATTGCGATCGTTTTCATGTGAATAATATTGCAGCTATCACTTCACCAAGCTCGAGTTCTTCCCAAAGAGGTGGAAAGGCGGGCTCTGGATATCGTTGTATCTATTGCAGGGGGCAGGCCGACTCACCTCGGGTTGCGGCACCTCGGCACGATCAACCACGAATCCGGTTTCCTTCTGTTCTCTTCCATGGAAGGAGCACGACGATGAAATCGCGCCTCGTATCATTTTTCCGGATCCTTCCAATCAGGATATTCGTTCTCACGAGCACGACGCTCTGTCCCTGCCAGCAGGCCGCCGATGGAATCGAGCCCCTCGATCAAGTCGCCGGAATCCGCCATGGCTGCTGGGTTGATGGAACGCTGGTGCCCGGCCGAAACGAACGCTGCGGCGGCTCTCTTTGGAACAACATGGCTATCACAGCCTGGTGGAACGGGATAGAAACCGGTTACACCTATCTCGACTGGGGCAAGCTCCCTGATCCCTCGAGCGGCTTGGTCGACCACGTGATCGACGGCTTCACCTTCTGTTACGCCACCAACAACTACGAGGACCACTGCGAGGAGTTCGCCATCTATTACTTCGATAGCTGTACCGGTTGGGGTTCTAAGGGCGTCATGGAAGCAGGATTCCTCTTCACCCAGCTTCCTGGAGCGGCAATGTTTCCCGACTGACCGTGGCTGGGTACCTGGATCTGGGCGATCCAAGTCGATCTCGAAGATTCCGGCTACGAGTTTCTGCTCAACAAAGACTTCGGCATGGGAATGAGCCGTCAGCACACACCGCTGCTGGGTGCAACGGGCCTCCTCATAGGTGATAAGCCTGGAATGTCGGGCAACGGCCCAACGGGGACGGAAAACGCCTTCGACATCTATTATCCGGGTGGTGTCCACAACGGGACGTGGTGGTTCGGTGTCTATCTTCCTTACTGGGCGACCTGGCCGTCAGAGCTCTTCGGTACCGAAGGCGCCGGCAACATGACCTTCTATGGTGTGAGAGCACTCGGGAACGACGCGGGGCTCTACGTGACCGGTGACTTCGCCGCCGGCGAAACGATCCACTTTCTGCTGAGACGCAACGGCCTTGCGAGCAATGGCTATATCTTGGCTTCGTTGAAAGAGTTGAACCAGTATATCGGCGGAGCTTATCAGGTGACACGGCTCTTCGGAGCACCTGCGCCCGGTTTTCCAAAGGCTATGAATGCTCCCGCTATCGGCGATTATTACGTCTCCGACGTGGCGATACCTCCAACCTTCGGAAACGTGGCGGTCTATTTTCAAGGTGTGCTGAGCGATCCGCCGCTGGTTCAGCCGCCCGTCGAGGCTTCCAACGGGCTGCGCGCCATCTGAGTTTTGCGGTTAGTTTTTAAGCGGCCGTAAATCAAAGCTGAACCAGTACGACCCCGGCGTTGTAAACGGCGTGCACCGCGATGGGAGCCACGAGCAGCAGCAGGTATGCGAGGCTCACGGCCAGAGCCAGAGCGCCCCACAGCACCCACACAAACAGCGCGCGCCTTTGCACCCCGAGCCCCGCGTCAGACTCCCGAGAACAGACGCCGAGCTCGGCGAAAAGCCGCGGAACGCCGCGCCGCCGGAAGATCAGCAGCGACAACAGGCCTGCCGCGCTCCCGGCCAGGGCGAAGCCGACCACCATTGCCGGCGCCGGGCCGAGCTCCCACGCTTGCGTGCAGATCAACACCGCCACCCCCTGAGGAGCCCACAAAGAAGGTGAACACGACAAAGAGCCCATCGCTCAGGGCCAGGCGCGGCGGCGGGTACTGGGTGGGGTCCAGAAGGAAGGGGATATGGTCGCGCACCTTCTGCCACAAGGCGTACGCCAGCAGCGAGCAGAGCAGCAGCATGGCGACCTTGGTCCAGATGCTCTCGGTGTAGATCGCAAAGCTGTACAGCGCCGTCGTGATCATGAACTGGTAGGTCATGGCCGGCTTGATGCGCCGCTGCACGATCTCCTCGCCGGTATCGGTGCCCAGGGCGCCGATACCGGCGGCGATCACCGCGTAGATCCAGATCCCGGCCACGGCCATGAACGCGTTGATCAACCTTCGATTCTGAAAACGAGAAGGTTGTCTACAGAGCTAACTTCAACGCCATGTTGGGAACCGACCGGATCGAGGTCGATCCTCTCGAGTTCGTGGCCAAGGTCTTGATGCATGTTCCGGACAAAAACAATCGAAGGGTGATCGGATACGGCGTCTACTCGAGTCGTGCTCTTGGAGAAAGGAGAAAGCAGGCCAGCGGCAAGGAGTTGGCCGCAGAGATCGGCGGACGTTCTCCTCTTACGAGCCCCTGACTGAAGCAGACGAGTTTGCCAAGAGTAGAAGGCAGTCCTGGGCGCGGCTCATTCAGAAAATCTGGGGGGG
>Ga0190284_1000520_pt1 | contig 21494 bp, 23 predicted proteins | sample 48691812_MG_FD_161668 | JGI IMG/M metagenome (GOLD analysis project Ga0190284, IMG submission 161668) | Hydrothermal vent microbial mat bacterial communities from Southern Trench, Guaymas Basin, Mexico - 4869-18-1-2_MG | ecosystem: Environmental > Aquatic > Marine > Hydrothermal vents >...
TCATCAAATCACCTGCGCTCACCAGTTGGACGATTCCGTGCGAGCGGAGACGGATCGGCGCGTCGGAGAGGCGGATCTCAAGTCCGACAGACTGCTAGCCTGCTCTCCGGCTCGGTCGTATCATCCCGACCGGCTGGATTCGACCTGGACCCGGGGGCGCAGTGCCGCCGCCTGCAATGCAAAGGAGTCCCTCCGATGGCCGACTACATCCCTGGCGGCGACGCCGCGTTCAACGCCGGGCTGGGGAGAATGTTGAATTGAGAATGGAGAATTGAGAAAGAAGAGAGGGCGCGGCGGACGCCTCATTGCAATGGCAGATGTCTGCGGCGCAAGGAAGCGTCCGTCACCGTGACGATTACGCCTTCCTTCACGTCGCGCTCCAGATGCGGGAGTGCTTCTTCGAGCAGATGGTTGACGTGTTCGATTCTGGAAGAAGCCAGGCGCAGGCAAATCAGCGATGGGGCGCTCCTTCCGCTCAGGGCGACGATGGCCGAGAAGTCCAGGTCCTGCGTCAGGATGGTTCGACCTTCGGATCGCGCCACATTGACGATGAGTTGATCGGGGGCGGTAGCAGGCAGGATCTCGTTTACGCGAACCACATCGTGGTCGAGCGATTTGAGAAACTCGACCGTGCGCGGCGAAATATGCAGATCCGCCAGGATCCTCATGCCACGACCACGGTGGTTTCGTTCGCCAACCAAGCGGCGTACTTGGCCGCCTGATAGACATCATCCTTCTCGAGTTCGGGATACTCCCGGACGATGTCCTCGGCGGTGTAGCCGTCTCCAATCAGCTTGAGGATGAAATCCACAGTGATCCGTAAGCCGCGGATGGTCGGCTTGCCGTTGCACACGTTGGGATTGACTGTGATTCGATCAAGCATCTATCAGAGCATAAAGCAATGGGCTCGGGCTTTCAACCAGTCCAGGCGTTTTTCCGGCCCACCGGAACTGTGACTGCGACACCGGTCCCGGCGGCGACGCCGCGTTCAACGCCTGGCTGGACAACTTCGTCACCTACGCCACTGCCAACCTGGCCAACCTGGGCCTCGTGGCGGGTGACCTGACGCCGGTCACCACTGCCCAGACCGCGTGGGCCACAGCACTCAGCGCCCATGTCACCGCGCAGCAGGCCGCCAAGAGCGCGACCCAGCAGAAGAACACCGACCACAGCGCAAGCCGAATGCAACAGGCGTGGTCTTCTCTCGGATTACGACGGCTTTGGGAAAACCGAGCAGTTCAAGTGGGAAATAAGGCACCGCCGGCGTATAATGACGGCGGACAGCCATCGTGGATTCGGAGGTGCACGGATTATGACCAAAGCCCAGCAAGCCACAGCGGATGTGTTTCTGACGGCGTTGAAGGCGCTCCCGAAGACCGAGCGCGACGCGGTGGTGGTGCGGATCGCCCGTGACAAGGCATTCGCGCGGGACATTCGCGACCTGGCGCTGATCGCCGATCGGCGCGGGGAGTCGTCGCGGCCGTTTCGCGAGTATCTTTCTGAGAAGAATCGCCGATGAGTTCACGTCGCGGTTACACGGTTCGCATCAAGCGCTCGGCAGAAAAGGAAATGGATCGGCTGCCGGCTCGGACCTTCGAGCGAGTAGCACAGACGATTCTGCGGCTGGAACACGACCCCAGGCCACCGGGTTCCCAGAAGCTGCGCGGCGTGCAGGATTATCGCCTGCGCGTGGGGCAATACCACATCCTCTATGCCATCGATGACCGCGAGCGCGTCGTCGAAGTCATTGCCGTCGGTCATCGACGGGATGTATATCGCGGCATCTGAGAACCCAATGATACGGCCTACGCCTCGCTGGCATTCACCGACATCGCGACCAGCGCCGCCTTTATCTGGAAGGAGCATGAACCGTGACCTACCGGTACACGATTATCCTGGAACGCGAGGCCGACGGGGGATTTCACGCCTTCTGCCCCGCCTTGAAGGGCTGTCATTCTCAGGGCGACTCGCTGGACGAGGCGGTCGCCAACATTCGGGAATCCATCGAGGCCTACCTGGCCGAGTACTCCGGCGCCGACGGCGGCAAGCCCGCCCACTACATGGCCCGCCGGGTCAACGCCCGAGGCGAAAAAGGCCCCTGGAGCGAGACGCTGACCGTGACTATCTCGGCGTAAGGCGAAACGGGGCCGCGGAGTTTCGTCACACTGGCTGTCATCTCTGGCCGGCGCAGATCTTCGTAGTCCGAAGCGATGTCGACCACGACGTCGTAATTCACGACGTTCTCTTGGATGACGGCATCGGGGTAGATCGCGGCTATCCGTCCCTTGAACTCCCGGGCCGGGAATGTGTCCACCGTAAAGGCCGCCTGTTGGCCAACACGAACCTGGCCGATATCGACCTCATCGACAAATGCGTCCACTTGCAGTCGGTTCAGATCGATGATCGTGACGAACGTGGGAGCGTTCAGCCCCGCGGCAACCGTCTCACCTTCCTGAGTCGCAACCGAGCCGATCACACCGTCGATCGGAGCCGTAATGGTGGCGTAGGAAAGGTGAATCCCGGCGTATTCCAGAGTGGCTCTTGCACGAACGACCTCGGCCCGGGCTGGCTTCAGGTCTTCCTCGAAGCGTGACTTGGCCAGCCGTAGGACCGTCGTCGCCACTGCGAGTCGGGCTTCCGCCACACTCAGGTGCTCCACCGCCCGGTCCCATTCGAGTTCGGCCGTCATCCCCTTCTCCCGCAACCCATCCTGGCGCGACATTTCCTTCCGGGCCAGTCCGACGGTCGCCTCAGCCTGTGCCAGTTCCGCTTCTGCCTTTTCGATCTCTTGCGGAAGCAGGGTCTCCACGGCCGACAGCTTGGCTTCGCCGATGGACAGTTCGGCCCGCCGTTGGTCAACCACTGCAACGAGGTCGGCTTTCTCCAACTCCGCCACGACTTGCCCCTTTTTGACGAAGTCGCCGATGTTGGCGTGCAATCGCTCGACCTTGCCGGAGAGCCGGGAACCACGATGCTGCGCGTGAACGGCGAGGCTGGTCATGCGGGTTTGGGCCTCCTGGCCCGCTCGCCGCGCGCGAGGACGGCGACGCCAAGCCCGAAGATGAAGATGACCGGAAGAAGTTGCAGCAGCGTCAGCGGCCTTCCCAGTTAAACAGGCGGGTCGGCTTCCGCATTACCCTTTTCGAGGCCTGCTCAGCGTTCACTCGCGTTACGGCCTGCACGCTCGCCGAGTCCCCCAAGGCGACCCTCTGCACCGGAGTGCTTCAGCCACTTCGTTACCTCCATGACCGCTCCGATTGCTACCGGCTGGAGCGACCCCTTGCCGGGTGGGAATCTCACCCACTGAAGATCCACGCCTTTGCACGGCGCACTGGATAATCTGGGCTACGGCGCGCTCCTTCGGAGCTGATCTATGGCGCCACTTCTGGGCTGTTCTATATGTTCGCGGGCCAAACGTGCTTCGGGCCGCATTCGCCCGCCAATTCTGTGCCGGACTCGCCGGCGTGCGTCAGAGCCCCCGCAACCGCTGCTACCCTTGCGACCTCGACGGTGGTAAGGTACGCATCATGGACATGATCGTGGTTATGAGATCGACCGCCGTTCAGGCGGACGTGGATCGGGTCGTCGAACGGATCGGCGAGTTGGGTCTGAAACCGAGCGCCTCGCGCGGCGAGTTTCGCATGCTGATCGGGGCGGCCGGGCAGAAAAGCCCGACGATCATGCAGCAGCTCGAACAGCTTCCCGGCGTTGACCGGGTCATCGCCGTCACGCAACCCTACAAGATGGCTTCGCGCGAGTTTCACGAGGCTGACACGATTCTCGATATCAAAGGCCTGCGGGTCGGCGGTCCGCACGTGAACATCATCGCAGGCCCGTGTGCCATCGAAAGCCGCGATATGCTCTTCGAGATCGGGCGAGTGGTCAAAGACGCCGGCGCCTCGATCTTGCGTGGCGGCGCGTTCAAGCCGCGAAGCTCACCCTACTCCTATCAGGGCATGGGCAAGAGGGGGCTGGAACTGCTCCAGGAAGCCGGCAACGAGCTGAAGATGCCCACCATCACTGAGGTGACCGACCCGCGGGACGTCGAGATCGTCGCCGAGTACGCCGACATTTTTCAGATTGGCGCCCGCAACATGCAGAACTTCAACCTCCTGCTGGAGGTCGGCAAAACGGACAAGCCCGTCTTCATCAAGCGCGGGCTGGCCGCCTCGATCACGGAGTGGCTCATGTCCGCCGAGTACGTGCTGAGCCAGGGCAACCACCGCGTGATACTCTGCGAACGCGGGATGCGCACGTTCAACGAAGAGGTCCGGTTCACGCTGGACGTGTCGGCTGTTCCCGTGGCCCAGGAACGATCGCATCTTCCCGTTTTCGTGGATCCTTCCCACGCCGCGGGCAAGCGCGATCTGGTCCCCGCACTGGCGTTGGCCGCCGTCGCCGCCGGGGCCGCCGGACTGATCATCGAAGTGCACAGCTGCCCGGACAAAGCCATGTGCGACGGGCCTCAGGCCGTGCTGCCCGCACGCTTCAAACGATTGATGGATCAACTCAAGCAGGTCGCCGAGATCGTTGACCACCGCGTGACCCAGTGGGGCGATTCCCCGGCACAGCCCCGCCGTGTCGAAAGCGGCGGATGGATGAGCTAAAGCGGCTTTGTGATGGGAACACCAACGATGAAGCGCATAGGTATTCTGACCGGTGGGGGCGATTGTCCGGGGCTTAACGCGGTCATTCGGGCGGTGACCAAGTCGGCGGTCAACGACTTCGGCCTGGAGATGTGGGGCATCGAGGACGGCTTTCTGGGGTTGATTCGCAACTCGATGCGCCCGCTCGGGTTCGACGACGTTTCCAACATCCTCACCCGAGGCGGCACCATCCTGGGCACGAGCAACAAGGCCGACCCCAGCCGGTTCAAGGTGGGCGTCGACGGGGACGGCAACAACGTATTCGAGGATGTTACCAACCGCGTGCTGGAGCATGCCCGGGCGCGCCGGCTGGACGCGGTCATCTGCATCGGCGGCGACGGCACGATGACCGGAGCGGCGCAGTTGTGCGCCCACGGTTTGCCCTGCATCGGCGTGCCCAAGACGATCGACAACGATCTCATGCACACCGACATCACCTTCGGTTTCGCCACCGCCGTGCAGACCGCCACCGAAGCCCTGGACCGCATCCACACCACCGCCGCCAGCCACCACCGCGTCATGCTGGTGGAGATGATGGGGCGCTATGCCGGCTGGCTCACCTTGCACGCCGGGGCCGCCAGCGGAGCCGACGTCATCCTGATCCCCGAGATTCCCTACGACATCGACCGCATCTGCGAATACTGTGTCGCTCGCAGCACGCGCGGAAAAGCCTTCACGATCGTGGCGGTGGCGGAGGGCGCCCGCGCGCGGGACGGCGACTATGTGGTGGACCGCGTGGTCCAGGACTCACCCGATCCCGTTCGCCTGGGTGGCGTAAGCGAAGTGCTCTGCGAGCAGATCGCCGCCCGGACGCACCTGGAATGCCGGGCGACGATCCTGGGGCACGTCCAGCGCGGCGGCACCCCGTGCGCCCACGATCGCGTCTTGGCTACCCTCTTCGGATACGAAGCTGCCAAGCTCGCTGCCGGTGGCGACTTCGGCAAACTGGTCGTCATGCAGCGAGGGGAGCTGACCGGCGTTCCGCTTGCCGAGGTGGCCGGCCGACAACGGACCGTTCCACAGGACGATCCGCTGCTTGCCGCCTGCCGGGCAGTCGGGGTCTGCTTCGCCAACGGAGAGTGAGCCCGCCGCGTTGCTGAGCGTTCGCAAACCCGCGCGACCGGATTCAATCCGATAATCAGTGCGACGCCACACCCGCAGGAAATAATCAGCCAGCATCTCATCTCGCCTCTCACGTGCGGTCGATACCGTTGATGTACATTATGGTGTAAGTACCCGCAGGCGTGCCGGCCATGGCGCGGAGTTTCTTTGATGAACGTAACCGCTTACCCCTCAAGGACTTAACGCAAGAGGCGGTTTGACTTGCCTTTTCGCCGGCGCTAGCATTGGTAGGGTTATGGGGTTGGTTCGCCGATATTCACGCGAGTCAACACGGAACCCGCGGCTCGGCGCGGCGTAACCGCCGAGTCAGTCGGACGCGAGCACCACGGTTGACGCCAAAGAGAGGGAAACGTCATGGCTGACAAACAGAGCTTGCTCGACATCGTCGAGAAGAACCTCGATCCGGACGGTTTTCGCCAGCACCACTGGGAAGGAACCTTCGACGAGTACCTCGAGAAGGTGGCGAAGAACCCACGCCTGGCACGCAACGCGTTCCAGCGCATCTACGACATGATCCTGCACTTTGGCACTGAACACTACAAGATGAACCGGCAGGACGTCATCCGCTACCACTTCTTCTCCGACCCTATCGACAGCGGGACCGATGCCGTCTTCGGGCTGGACACGGCCTTGATGAGCCTGGTCGATTTCTTCAAGTCGGCAGCCCACGGGTATGGAACGGAGCGGCGCATCCTCCTGCTGCACGGACCGGTGGGGTCGGCCAAGAGCACCGTTGTGCGCCTGCTCAAGAAGGGGCTGGAGTACTACTCCAGGCTGGACGAAGGCGCCTTATTCACGTTCTCCTGGAACGTAACCGACGCGCAAGGCAACGAGACTATCTTCCCCTGCCCGATGCACGAGGAACCTCTACGCCTGGTTCCTCCCAAGGCGCGCAAACAGATGCTCGCGGCGCTGAACCAGGATATGCCCGAGTCCAAGCAGATCGTCATCGAGGGCGCGTTGGACCCCTTCTGCCGCAAGATGTTCGAGGATTTGCTGCTCGAGTACGACGGCAACTGGCATAAGGTCATGGACCACATCGTGGTGCGGCGCCTGGTCCTGTCGGAGAAGGACCGCCGCGGCATCGGCACCTTCCAGCCCAAGGACGAGAAGAACCAGGACTCGACCGAGCTGACCGGCGACATCAACTACCGCAAGATTGCCGAGTACGGCAGCGATAGCGACCCGAGGGCGTTCAATTTCGACGGCGAACTCAACATCGCAAACCGCGGTTTGGTGGAATTCATCGAGGTGCTCAAGCTCGATGTCGCGTTTCTCTACGACCTGCTGGGCGCCTCGCAGGAGCACGTGATCAAGCCCAAGAAGTTCGCCCAGACGGACATCGACGAGATCATCATCGGGCACACGAACGAGCCGGAGTACAAGAAGCTCCAGGCCAACGAGATGATGGAGGCGTTCCGCGACCGTACGGTGAAGATCGACGTTCCCTACAACATCCGACTCGACGACGAGATCAAGATCTACGAGAAGGACTTCAACAAGGACCGCATCCGCGGGATCCACATCGCCCCCCACACCATCGAGACCGCGGCGATGTGGGCGATACTCACGCGGCTGGAGGAGCCCAAGAAGGCCGGTCTAACGCTGATGCAGAAGCTCAAGCTCTACAACGGAAGAAGCATCCCCAACTTCACCGAGGATTCGGTGATGGAGCTGCGCCTCGAGGCCCCACGCGAGGGCTTGCAGGGCATCTCCCCGCGCTACATCCAGGACAAGGTGTCCAACAGCCTGGTCAGTGAGCAGGCCATGCAGGAGAAGTGCATCAACCCCTTCATGGTGATGAACGAACTCGAGAGCGGGCTGGTGCATCACAGCCTGATCATTGACGAGGAGACGAAGAAGCGCTATCGCGAGCTGCTGGGCACCGTGCGCGAGGAGTACGAGGACATTCTCAAGACCGAAGTGCAACGGGCCATCAGCGCCGACGAGGACGCCATCAAGCGCTTGTGCTCCAACTACATCGACAACGTGCGGGCCTACACCCAGCACGAGAAGGTGCGCAACAAGTACACCGGAAAGGACGAAGAGCCCGACGAGCGCCTGATGCGCTCCATCGAGGAGAAGATCGACATCCCCGAAAGTCGTAAGGACGACTTCCGCCAGGAGATCATGAACTACATCGGGGCGCTGTCGCTGGACGGCAAGAAGTTCGACTACACCACAAACGCGCGGCTGCACAAGGCCCTGGAACTCAAGCTCTTCGAGGACCAGCGCGATACGATCAAGCTCAAGAACGTGGTGTCCGGCGTCGTTGATGACGAGACCCAGGCCAAGATCGACGTGGTCAAGCAGCGGTTGATCAAGTACTTCGGGTACAACGAGACCAGCGCGACGGACGTGTTGAACTATGTGGCGAGCATCTTCGCACGAGGAGATTCAAAGCAGGAAGAGTAGGCAATAGGCAATAGGTAAGAGGTGGAAGCTACAGGGCATAGGGAGATGTCATGGCGGGGCCGATCAAGTCATACCGCGATTTGGTGGCGTGGCAGAAAGCTATCGCGCTCTGCAAACACGTGTACGCAATATCGGCCACGTTCCCTCGTGCTGAACGGTTTGGGTTGATCTCCCAAATCCGGCGGGCAGCCGTGTCGGTCCCTTCCAACATCGCGGAAGGCTATGGACGTCGTAGCACGGGGGACTACGTGCGGTTCCTGAACATCGCTCGCGGCTCCGTGGCGGAAATGGTGACGCAATTGGTGATCGCGGACGAACTGGGCTTTGCAGCCAAGGATGAGGTGCACTCGTGCATTGCGTCGGCCGAGGAAGTAGATCGTATCATCTTCGGTCTCATCCGCGCAGTGGAAAGGGGTGGGTCGAGCTAGGGGGAAGGGAGAGTTGTTATGAACGATACATCTGCGGACAACTCTGGAGACTTGAAGAAGCGCCTGGAGGAGATGAAAGAAAACCTGCGCAAATACCTGAAAGTCCAAATGCCACGCAACTTGCGGTGGACGGAAGGTAACATCGAAACAACGCTACGGGCTAACGGGTATTGCGAGTATTGCGGTGCTGACCTGCTGAGATCGCCGGATGCCTTCTGGGCCAGCGAGTGCGATCATGTACTTCCCCGGAAACACGGAGGTAATGATGATTACGACACAAACCTGGCCCTCGTGTGCCGAAAATGCAACAGCATTAGAGGAGGAAGTCTGCCAGATGGCATGGACGCGGAGGGCATGAAGCACATGGAGCTTCCGGAGCGCATTGCGGCAGTCCGTCCGGTGGTTCTGGAGCGACGGCGGGAGCAGCAGGTGCTCGAAGTATATGCAAAATTCCGGGAAGTGCTGGAGTTGAAAAGAGCCCAGCCCAAAGGAGGTGGCAAATGACGAGCGAGGGGTCTGTACGCCCTGAAGCAGAGTGCCTTGTGAACCGCGCGGGCGGATGGAGGCGAACTCTTGCCTCTTGCCTCTTGCCTTTTGCCTCTTAAACCCATGAAGATTCAAAAGGACCATCAACGTTTTCGCCAGATTGTCAAGGGCAAGATCCGCCAGGACTTGCGGAAGTTCTTGACGCGGGGGGAGCTTCTCGGCAAGGAAGGCAAACACCTGGTCAGCATCCCCATCCGGGGGATTGATACGCCCCACTTCCGCTACGGGGACAACAGCGATCAGGGCGTCGGCACCGGCGACGGCGAAGCCGGTGACAAAGTGGGGACCGACGGCGAGGGCGTGGGCCCGGGCGGCACCGAGGAGGGGCGCCATATTCTCGAGGTGGAAGTCACCCTTGACGAGTTGGCCGACATCCTTGGCGAGGAGTTGCAGCTCCCGCGCATCGAGCCCAAGGGCAAGCACAACATCACTTCAGAGAAGGACCGCTACAGCGGAATTCGCCAGAGCGGGCCTGAATCCTTGCGTCATTTTCGCCGCTCGTACCGCCGGGCACTGCGCCGGCAGATCATGAACGGCACGTACGACCCCGACAATCCGCGGATCGTCCTCGAACGTCGCGACAGGGTCTACCGAAGTTGGAAGACGGTGCGCAGCCCGCAGTCCAATGCCGTGATCATCTACATGATGGACGTCTCCGGGTCCATGGGGGACGAGCAGAAGGAGTTGGTCCGCCTGGAGGCGTTTTGGATCGACGCCTGGCTGCGGCGGAACTACCAAGGCATCGAAAGCCGCTACATCGTCCACGACGTCCGCGCCGCCGAGGTGGACCGCGAGACGTTCTTCCACCTGCGCGAGGACGGCGGTACACGGATCAGTTCGGCGTTCAACGCCGGACGGGAGCTCATCGAGCAAACCTACAACCCCGAGGAGTGGAACGTCTACCTGTTCCACTTCTCCGACGGCGACAACAGCAGCGAGTCAGACAGCCGCGAGTGCTGCAACATGCTGCGCGATGTTCTGCTGCCGCGGATCAACATGTTCGGGTACTGCCAGGTGGCCAGCGCGTACGGCAGCGGAAACTTCATCAACGTACTGCACGAGCATCTCAAGGATGTTCAGAACATGGTGACCAGCCGGGTCAACGTCAAGGACGACATCTACGACAGTATCAAGGCCTTCTTTTCGGACGGAAGATAGATGCCCGCCGCCGCTTACCGAACGCTGCCCGCTCAACTCGCCCGATGGGCCGAGACCATCGCCGAATTCGCGCGCCGCGAGGAGCTTGACTTCTACCCCGTCCTTTTCGAGATCCTCACGTTCGACGAGATCAGCCAGATCGCGGCCTACGGCGGGTTTCCGCAGCGCTATCCGCATTGGCGCTTCGGCATGGAGTACGAGAAGCTGCGCAAGCAGGGGCGCTACGGGCTGGGCAAGATCTACGAGATGGTCATCAACAACGATCCCTGCTACGCCTACCTGCTCGACGACAGCGCCCTGGTCGATCAAAAAACGGTGATGGCCCACGTCTACGCCCACTGCGATTTCTTCAAGAACAACACGTGGTTCGCCAAGACGAATCGGCAGATGATCGACGAGATGGCCAATCACGCCACCCGCGTTCGCCGCTACATCGAACGCTACGGTCTGGAGCGGGTGGAGTGCTTCATCGACACGTGCCTGATGCTCGACAACCTCATCGATCCGCATTCGGTGTTCATGCAGCGCACTTCGCGACGGGCACCGAGAGATCGAACCGGACCTTCCGGTGCCGACGGCGTCGCCAGATACCCGGCCAAGGGATACATGGACCGTTATATCAACCCGCCGGAGCTACTGGAGAAGGAACGCCAGGAGCAGGTGGAACAAGCGGAGGAGGCCTACGGCAAATTCCCCGCCGCACCCGTGCGCGACGTGATGATGTTCCTGTCGGAGAACGCCCCGTTGGATGACTGGCAGGCCGACGTTCTGGCGACCATCCGCGAGGAGGCCTACTACTTCGCCCCCCAGGGACAGACCAAGATCATGAACGAAGGGTGGGCCAGCTATTGGCACTCCGCCATCATGACCAAGTACGGCCTGGAGGACAGCGAACTGGTCACCTATTGCGAGCACAACGCCGGCACGCTGGCCACCTCCCCGGGAAGGTTGAACCCTTACAAACTGGGTGTGGATATCTTTCGGGACATCGAACGGCGGTGGAACACCGGTCGCCACGGGTTGGAGTACGATCGCTGCGACAACATGCAGGAGCGCCGCAACTGGGGCAACGGGAGCGAGGTGCCGAGGCGTGTGGTAGGGAGAAGATCACCCGGGCGCGAGAAAATATTCGAAGTCCGCGCCATACACAACGACGTCACGTTCATCGACGCCTTCCTGACGCCCGAGTTTGTCGAAGACCACAAGCTCTACCATTACCGGCAGGACCCCGCGACCGGGCGCATGGTCGTAGTCAACCGCGATTTCGACCAGATCAAGCAGCAGTTGTTGTTCATGCTCACCAACCACGCCCAACCCTACATCTACGTGTTGGACGGGAACTACCGCAATCGCGGCGAGCTGTATCTTGGGCACAGGAACTGCGGCATCGATCTGGAAATCAAGACGGCAACCGAAACGCTCAAAGGTATCTTCGAGATCTGGCAGCGCCCGGTCCACGTGCACGCCCTGATCGACGAAGACCCCATGCTGTTCTCGTTCGACGGCGAGCAATCCTCTCAGCAACGCATCGACGAGAACCTCGACGAACCCGCCAACGTCCTCGACGAATAGGGCTCGCCCGGTGGACCACCCGCGCTCATCGAAATCGGCACTACGCCGAGCCCGCCGAGATGATTCTTCCGCGGTCGTCCCGGTATTCCTCGGCGAATTGCCCCACTCCGAACGTGGCGTCGGATTTTACCGCGATGGTGGCGCCGGTTTCCTGCTCGAGTCTATGCAGGACGGCCCGCCGCTGGTTGAGTACGGCCAGGGCGACACCCGGTGATACCGTGAGCGTGACCTTGGCGGTGTCCGGTCGGTGCGTCGCCAACTGGAGCACGCGGATGATCTCCAGCACCATGGTCTCCAGCGTCTTGACGACCCCGCTGCCGTGGCAATGGGGGCAGTCGGCATAGATGCTCCGCTTGATCGACGGACGTTGCCGCTGGCGGGTCATTTCGATCAACCCGAACTGGCTCATGCGCAGAATGCGTGCGCGCTCCTTGTGCTTCTTGAGCTCATCGCGAAGCGTGCGCTCCACGGCACGTTTGTTGCGATCCAGGCGCATGTCGATGAAATCGCAGACCACCAGACCGCCCAGATCGCGCAAGCGGAGTTGGCGGGCGATCTCCTTCGCCGCCTCGATGTTGATTTGGTAGGCGGTCTCCTCGGCATCGTCGATCGCGCGGAATTTCCCGCTATTGACGTCGATGGCCACCATCGCTTCGGTCGACTCGATCACGATCGATCCTCCCGAGGAGAGGGGGACGTGATGGGAGTTGATCCGCTCGATTTCCGCCTCGATGCCGTACTTGTGGAAGATGGGGTCGTTCCCCGTGTAACGCTCGATGACGTTGTGCGCGCGGGGCATGGCGATGCGCATGAACTCGCGGGCCTTGTCGGCCGTCGGCTCATGGTCGATGATGATGCGGTCGAAGTCGGTCGTGTACAGATCGCGAATCGTGCGGATGACCAAGTCGGATTCCTGGTACAGCTCCGCAGGCGCCCGCGTCTGACGGACGCGGGTTTCCACGATCTTCCACAGACGTTTCAGGTAGTTCAGATCGCGCTGCAATTCCCGCTTGGTCTGGTCCAGCCCGGCGGTTCGCAGAATGAAGCCCATCTCCTCGGGGAGTAACAGTTCACCCAGGACCCCACGCATCTTACGCCGGGCTTCATCGTCTTCGATCTTGCGCGACACGCCCAGGCGGTTCATGCCCGGCATCATGACCAGGTACCGTCCGGGGATGGACAGATACGTGGTCAGCGTCGGGCCCTTGGTTCCGACGCCCTCCTTGGTGATCTGGACGATGACCTCCTGCCCGCGACGAAAGCACTTGTGAATGGGGGGACGATCCCGACGGGGCACTTTCTTGCCCACGTTCTCGGGTTCGTTTTTCCCCTCCGGGAAGTACTTCGGCTGCACGTCGGAGATGTGCAGGAACCCGTTCTTGGCCAAACCGAAATCGACGAACGCCGCCTGGATGCTTGGTTCCACGTTGGTCACCCGGCCCTTGTAGATGTTGCCCACGTGGGATTCGGCGCTCTGTCGTTCCAGGTGCAGTTCCTCCAGGCGGCCCTCGTGAAGGATCGCGACGCGGCATTCCTCGCCGACGGATACGTTGATGATCATCTCGCGATTGGAGGGCGGAGATTCGGCCTTCACAGCCGAAGCCGGCTTCGGTCCGCGCGGTTTCTCGGGCGCCTTTTCCGGGGAAGGCGTCGTCACCGCCTTCTGATCCTGCGGTTCCGCCGTGGCCGGAACCGTCTTGCGCGCCTTGGAGGATCGCTTTCGGCGCTTCGTTCTTGCGGGCGCCCTGGACGATTCCGCAGTCTCAGGCGGTCGATCCGCCGTTGGCGCTTCTGACGTTTCCGGCGTTTCCGGCATCGGCCCGTCGGCATCGGGTGCACCCTCAGGCAGTTGATCCGGGGCGGAGAGCTGCTTCTTGATGCTGGCTGAGCGCTTTCGGCTCCTGCGTCCCCGCCGCCCCCGCGATGGTGTGGAAGACGGTTCGGCCGTATGTGCATCCGCCGGTTCGGACCCTCGGTGAGGTTCGGCCGAGCCCGTTTCCGCCTCTCGCGCCGTGGTCGCGTGGTCGAGGTCGGTCTTGCTGTTCGCCACGAGCGACTCCGTCACGTCGTGAGCGACGGACTCTGCGGTCCCTTCATCGGAATCACTACTGTGGGCCGGGGTCTTGCGCCTGCCGCCGCGTTTGTGCCTGCGCCGTCGTGTGCTCTTGGCAGGAGCGGGCGCTCCCGCACCCGGTTCCGCCCCATTGGCATTCGGCACCGAGGGCGCGTCGCCCGCACTTGCAGCCGCGCGTTTGGAGTCGGCCTGGGATTCAGCGCCGTCACCTGGCGTGGAATCAGCACCGCCCGGGGCGGGGAGCTTGCGCCTCGCCTTCGGTTTTCGCGGGGTGTCGGTCCCGTGGCGTGGGTCGCCTCGGGCAGCCGGTTTGGATTGTTCAGCCGGTTGAGTCCGTTCAGTCGGTTCTACTTCCATTCGACCTTCACCCGACGGGTCCTGGAGGTGACCGCGTCGTCGGTTACGCCCAAAGCCGCGCAGACTTCCGCCGGTTTGGCGGTGCCTTCACCCGTCACCAGAAGCGTCATCGTGATTCCTTCGTTCGTCACGGCGAGCGCATCGATGTACGGGGCGATGTCCACGCGCTTGGGCTGACCATCCTTCTTGTTGATGCGTTGGACCAAGACGGAACCGGCACCCGTGAGTTGGGTGATCGCAGCAGACAAGGCCTGCAGATCGGCTTGCGGAATGGTGACCCCATAGGTCACTCGATGCGGTTGGCATCGTTCCGATTGGTCAAGCCTCCTTACCTGCAAGATCGTGATTCCGGGGGGCATCGTGTCCGAGAGTCGCCGGCACAATTCCTCACACGCGATCGCTGCGGTCAACTCGACGACCAAACGGTCCGCGTCGGTCGACACGCCGACCTGGCGAGGGGGTACGAGGGAGGACTTCGGATGCGGGTTAAAACCCTTCGAGAAGCGGACGGGGAGTTCCGCCCGTGCCATGGCCCGAGCGAACAGACGGATCATGTCCCGGTGGGAACAGAACCGCGCGTCGCCCCCCACGGCGAAATCAACCGCATAGCGGTATCTCACATCCTCAGTCGTTCCTCCGGCGCTTCCGCACGTGTTCCCGTTAATATTGCCCACCGGTTCGGGCTCGATCCCGATCCGTTACGCCTATACCATGTAAGGCCCGGCGATCGGGTCCGATCCGCACAGCGCTAGATCGGGTCGTCGGGCAGGAGCTTTCGGGTCATATCACGAAGATAGTTCGTGACCTGTCGCTCCGTCTCAAACGTCAATGCCTTTCTGGCTACGCGTTCCGCGTGTGCCAGCGTGGTCAGACGGACCAGCTTCTTTATCTCCGGTATGCTCGCCGGCGCCATGGAGAAGGTTCGCAGGCCCAGCCCCAAGAGCAGCAGCGTGTACAGCGGTCGTCCCGCCATCTCACCACATAGACTACAGGAGATCTCGGCCTTCGCACAAGTGCGAATTACGTCCCGCAGAACTCGCAGCACGGCCGGGTGGGCCATGCTATAGAACCGCGACACACGCTCATTGCCCCGATCCACCGCCAGCAGGTACTGCACCAAATCGTTGGTCCCGATGCTGACGAAGGCGACCTCGCGAACGAACTCCCGACATTGCAGGGCCGCCGCCGGCGTCTCCAGCATCATGCCCACCTCCATGTTGGGGTTGAAAGGAACGCCCTCTTCCTCCAGATCCTCCATGGCGTCATGCAGCGTCATCTTGGCCTGACGGAACTCCATCAGGCTGACAATCAGGGGGAACATCAGCTTCACTTCACCCAACACCGAGGCTCGCAGGATCGCTCGAAGCTGCACCTTGAACATATCCAGGTGTTGCAGGCTGTAGCGGATCGACCGCAAGCCCAGCATCGGGTTGCGCTCCTGCTCGTACTGCTTTTCCTGCGTGTACTTGTCCGCACCCAGGTCGAAGGTGCGAATGACGACCGGGCGTCCCTGGGCCCCTTCGACGGCCGTTCGGTACGCATCGGTCTGCTCTTCCTCGTCGGGCGGGCCCTCGGCCCGCAGGAACAGGAACTCCGTTCGGTAGAGTCCGATGCCATCGGCGCCCTTCTTCACACAGACGGATGATTCCGAGGGAAACTCGATATTCGCCATCAGCTCGATGCGGGCTCCATCCTGGGTCGCCGCCTCCAGATCGCGGAGTTGACTCAGTTCGCGCTCGATTCGCGAGTAGGTTTCCCGCCGGGCGCGGTACTGCTCCAGGGTTTCCTCGTCCGGGTCGGCGATGATCATCTGGCCCGAGCCGTCCACGATGATCAAATCCCCCCCACTGACGCGAGTGGACACGTCCTTGGCTCCGATCACCGCCGGGCACCCAAGAGCGCGTAGCAGGATCGCGGTGTGCGATGTGGAACCGCCGACATCCAGCGCCACGCCCGCGATGTTCGCACGTCCCAGGCTCGCCGCCAGCGTCGGAGAGATATCGTGCGCCACCAAAACCGACGGCTGGCTCAGATGTTCCAGATCTTCGCGAGATTCCCCCAGGACATTCCGTAAAAGACGGCGCTCGATGTCCTGCACATCCCGGATGCGCTCGGCCAGCAACGGGTCGCTCATCTGCATGAAACGCCGTTGGTAGTTGCGCATGACGGTGCTGACCGCGTAGGCCGCGGAGTGTTTCCGTTCGCGAATCAGGTTTTCGACGGCCCGGCGGATCTGACGGTCCCGCAGCACACCAACGTGCCAGGTGAAGACTTCGCCGGCGTCGTGCCCCAGACGATCCGCCACTTGGTCCACCTGAGCACGTAACTCGTCGACCGACTTGGCGATGGCGTCTTCCAGGATCTGAATCTGGGACTCGACTTCGTCGGCAGAGACCGAGCGCCGCAGGATACGATAGTCCTCGGTATTGAGAACGACGGCCTCGGCGATCGCAACGCCGGGACAGACTGCGATTCCCGTGAGGATTTCCATCGCCCGGAGGACCTCCTCAGCCTCGGCAGGCGGACGAACGCCAGCGCCCCATTCCGCACAACGCCTCCGCCCGGAGCAATCTACTCCTCCCCGAATCGGCTGTTGATGAGCTCCTCCAGAGCGTCCAGTAGTTCGGCGGCATCCTCGCCCGTGACCGTGATCCGTAACGAGGTTCCCTTCGGAGCTTCCAGCAACATCATCTCCATCGGACTACGACCGTCCACCTGTTCGGTTCCGTCTCCCTTGTCCACGCGGACCTCGGACGAAAACCGGCCGGTCAGGTCCACGAACTTCATGACTGGGCGCGTGTGCAGACCTTGCCGATTCACGATCCGCACCGCTCGAACCAACATCTTGCTCCGGTCGGACACGATCCGGATCCCACCATCGACAACGCAACCGCACCCTTTCTACCGACCCGAGTCGTCACGTGTAACCAGCTACAACTCGTCCGCCTCGACGATCAACTCGCGGATTGCCTCCTTGGTGTCCGCCTGGCGGAGAAAACGGCGGAAGTTGTCTCGCTGCAAATGGCGGAAGACCTTCTCCATGGCCGCCAGATGTGCGTCCGGGTTGGACTTCGGGCTCAACAGGAGGAACACGGTGTAAACGGGAGAGCGATCCAACGCCGCGAAATCAACACCGTGGCTGGATCGTCCGATGGTCGCTGCCAGCTTGGTGATCTTGTCGTGCTTCACGTGTGGAACGGCAACCCCCTTGCCAAACCCCGTGCTCCCTTGGTTCTCACGCTGGACGGTGGAGCGTACCAGTGCCTCGACCAGTTCTTGAGGCACGGCACCGTGATCGGCCAACGACTGAATCAACTCGCGGACCACCCCGTTGCGATCGTTGGCCTGCAACTCCGGTATCACCGAGTCCATAACCACAAAATCTGTCAGCTTCATACGTTTTCACCCAGTGAATGCCTCGGTGCCCATTCTGAATAGTCTTGCATTCGCATTCCTCGTCGCGGAAGGAGCCGCAGCGCCCGCTCGGTCCATGGTGCTACGCCACAAGCGCGACCTCCGGAGCGACGGACCTTCGCCAGCCGGTCATTCCGCCTCGATGGATTCCTCAGTCTTGTCGGCGGCGTACTTATGGTTGCGGATCCGTTCCTTGTGACGCCGCAACTGGCGACCGAGCTTGTCGGTAAGCGTGTCGATCAAGGCGAGCACGTCCGGCCCCGATTCGTGGGCGATGAACGGATCGGACCGATCCACGCGCACGATGATCTCCACCGAGAAGTTCCCCGCATCATGGTCCAGCACCACATCGATGGCCTGGATGCGGTCGAAGAACCGAGAAAGCTTGGAAAGCTTGTCGTTGGCGTAGTCCTTGACATCGTCAGAGACCCCGACATGCCGCCCGGTTATCGATATCTGCACGAGCCCACCTCCTGAAAAAAAGGCTGCACACTACCCCAAGACGCTCGAAACATCGTGTTTCGATGCCGGTTCTTCCCCCGCAAACCTCCCGCGTCAGACGCGGGGCCGATTCAACCGCCGGCGGGCAACGCTCTGTTGCCGCACTCCTCCATCCGCTCGTACGGGGGCTTGATCACACCACCGCTGATGGTAAAGCGAAGAGCCTCGTCAATCGAGAGCGCCAGATCAATCGTGTCCTCCACCGGAACGGTTATTACGTATCCGGTAACCGGTGTCGGGGAACTGGGGATAAAGATGGTCACCAGTTCCTTCCCAGCGGCCTTCGCCACCGACTTCATCGGCGGGCCGGTCCGAAGCCCAATCGACCAGAGTCCCTTACGTGGGTACTCAACAGCCACCACTCCGGAGAACTCCAACTTGCGCTCGGAGAGCACGAAGTCGGTGACCTGCTTGAAGTTCGGGTAGATCGCTTTGATCACCGGTATCCGGAACAGGGCGCGCTCGGCTGCCCGCCAGGTCGTTCGACCGACCAGGCTGGCCAGGAAAACTCCCATGAAGTATACGAAAACCGCGGCGATCAAGAAACCTATGATATTCAGCTTGTACTTCGCAAAGACCGTATTCCACAGGGCAAGTTTGCGGGCGGTCTCCGCACGCTTGCGGATTTCATTGTCTTGGCTCTCTAAAGCCTTATGAGTAATGACCTTATATTCCGCAGTGAGTCGCCGCCCGTCCACCGGATGCCACTCGTCGATCGGGCATCCATAGGCCAGGGCGTCCTCCGGGCCCACGAGTTTGGGCTCGCTCAGGGTGCGGGCGCATACCGCGATCAGACCCCGCGTGACGTGCTGACCCACGTACGCGTCGAGCACGTGGTATGCCCAAACGACCACCGCGATGGTCAGCAGCGCCGGAAGCAACGCGGCAAGCCCACGAAGGAAAAACCGCTTAAAGTCCTCCCAACCGGATTCCCCCGTGGGGTCGGGGCTCTGATTGTCCTGATCGTCGCTCATCACCCACCGTCAGCAGCCGCAAGTCCCTGGGCCGAACGTCCCGGGCCCGGCAACCGTTGCGACCGTCGCAACAAGGCCATACGATGCCGTCCCACGAGCGAGATTCGCGCGGCGAACCGGGGATGAGGATACCGGCCTGAGCCCGAATTGTCGAGCAGGCCCGCCCACGCCGCGGATCGCGATGCGGCACCCGCGCTGGCACCCCGGGAAGGCGGAGCACCACAGACCATGTACACAGTCGTTTCGAGACAGACAACGCCCGATCAGCGACGAGCGCTCATCGCTACGGTGCTCACTTTGGGACTCACCACCGCCCTGGCCGCCACGCTGGTCCAGGCAAAGCGAACGGGCTTCCCGGTCTCCTTTCAACCGCCGACGGACTGGAGCGAATTCAAGCGACGCCGGGCGTACGTGGAGTTCCGCGACACTCGCGACTCAGCCAACTCCAAGCAACTCATCATCCACGTCATTGCCTGGCCGCCCGGGATGTCCGCGACCGAGCTGGCCCTGCTTGTGATGAACAGTCATCTCTCTCACTTTCCGACGGTCGGGTCTTTGGCAGCGGCCGACGAGGTGCCGCTGGGCACCCTGCCGGGGGCGCGAGTGGACATGCCCGACGCCGGACACTCTGTGCACGTCGGGCTGCTCCTGGGTGATGAGCGCGAAGCCGTTGTTCTGCGGTATCACACCGACCGGCCTTTCACAGAACGCGATATCCGGACGTACCGGCAGGTGGTCGATTCCGTCACACCGACAGAAGCACCCTGACGCCCGGTCCGGCCAAGATCGCGCGGCTACTTCATGGGAGCCGCCATTGAGGCCGATATAGCCGTATCGAGGCGGAAGGTCGCCCGATGCGACACAATGTGGCCCCCAGCAAAGGAAGGTACCCCATGCGAGCGATCATCATTCTCAATGTGGTTGTGTTTCTGTCAGTGACTGGTGCGTGTGCCACGGTCAGCGCACCCGCGCCCGATCTCGGCGACGATTCGCCCGTGGTGGATTCGTCCGTTTCCGGCACGGGCTCCGAAGGCACACCGGATGCGGCGGGCGACGCGCCCACCGCTTACAACCTGAACGGTTTCTGGGACGACAACGGCCGGGTCATTCACATCATGCAGACCGGGAGCGAGGTGATTGCCAATTACGTCGAGACGTATATCTGTGATCACAACGATGGTGCGGTGCCCCCGGGTGAGACGCACGACGGCGTCGGCGAGACCAGTGAGACCGACCTCGACTTTCACGCGACCCTCAACGCCGGCCAACTGATCGGCGAGACGAATGTCTGCAACTGGGAAGCGGGCGGCGCCACCCACGAACTGGGTGCCGGCCTCATGCTTGCACCAATGGAACTGACCGTCAGTGAGGACGGGACCGAGTTGACCGGTTCCTGGTACAACGAGCACGACGATACTGACGAACCGATCACGATCACGCGGTTGCCTTCGCCGTAAGCCGCGCCCGCCGGCGATGGCGCGCACTTTCTGATGGTCGCGGTTCGTTTCTTTGACGGGTTGCTTGCGCTGCCGATTCGGTCGCCTTTGTCACCCGTGATTATTCGCCGGTACCGAAATCGACCTTGGGGACGGCCTTGGCTTCCTCAGCCACCTCGAAGTATTCGGCAGGACCGACACCGGCCCACCCGGAAAACATGCGCCCGAAGAACCCCTTGCAGTAGGTGTTCAGTGCGCGGACCGCGAGGTTGTATTTGCGCCGCTCCTGGGACAGACGGTTCTCGGTCCCTTCGAGCTGCGCTTGCAGAGTCATGAAGTTCTGGTTCGCCTTCAGGTCGGGGTAGGCCTCGCGGATGACCAGAAGACGCGAGAGAGCACTCTCCAGGGTGCTGGCGGCCTTGACCCGTTGCGGCGAGTTCGCAGCCGCCCCGGTATAAGCCGCACGGGCGTCGGCGACCTTGGCGAAGACCTCCTTCTCGTGCCCGGCGTACCCCTTCACGGTCTCCACCAAGTTGGGAATCAGGTCAAAGCGCCGCTGCAACTGATTCTCGACCTGTCCCCATTGGGCCGTCACGCCCTCCGACATGGCGATGGCCTTGTTGTACCCACTGATCGCACAGCCTCCCACAATCAGCACCGGCAGCAGGAGGATCCCCAAGACCATGAACACTTTGCCCGCAAATGAACCGCCACTTCTACCGTTCATCGTTTTGGCTCCACAAGCCGCGCAGAACGCAGCCGACGTTGCATTGTCGTATCCGCACGACGGACAAGGTCTACCAGCCGCCACTTGCACCACCTCCACCGAACGAACCGCCGCCGCCAAAACC
>Ga0190284_1000522_pt1 | contig 21476 bp, 16 predicted proteins | sample 48691812_MG_FD_161668 | JGI IMG/M metagenome (GOLD analysis project Ga0190284, IMG submission 161668) | Hydrothermal vent microbial mat bacterial communities from Southern Trench, Guaymas Basin, Mexico - 4869-18-1-2_MG | ecosystem: Environmental > Aquatic > Marine > Hydrothermal vents >...
CTTCTACAGGTTTACCGAGCACTTCCAGTCTTTTAAGTCCTATAGCTTCAGCAAGTACATCGTTTAATCCTTCGGCCACTATGTCCAAATTAGTATGTGACGTAAAAATTGCCATCTTATGCCGAGCAGCCATATGGATAATTGATCCTGTTGGAGTGCCAAAATCGATTGAACGCAAAGGCTTAAATATCAGCGGATGATGTGTAATTAATATATCTGCATCATTTTGACATGCATTTGAAACAACATCTAAACTAGGATCAAGTGAAACCCAGACTTTTTTTACCGGCCAGTTCTTCTGCCCCACCTGCAATCCGACATTATCCCAATCTTCGGCCAGACTGCTTGGAGCAATTGTTTCCATGGCCTGTATTATATCAGCTACTGTTATAGACATGTCTAAAAAATCGCCTTTAAAAAATAAAAAAGCGTGATTTATTATTACTAACCACGCCCTTGTCCCTATATGTTTTCATGGAAAATTTTCAGTCATTTTCCATTCCCATATAATATATTCTTACAGTATGATTATTCATTCTTATGCCAAACTAAATTATGATGAATTCGTAAAAAATCAAATTCATCAGGTGTTAAGTTTTAGGTTAATGTAATTATCTGTTTTAACAGATGCTTAAAACCTAAATCCTAAAACTTTTCGTAAAAAGTATCACCGATGGCTAAGTAGAAAGTTCCATATACCCCCGCTAAAAATCAGCGGGATAAAAAGGCGCAGTGGTTTTTCATAGACGAGGCAATACATGTAGTATGCCGAGTTTCTGAAAAACCGCTGCAACGCAGTAGATGGGACTTTCTACGACGCCATCATGTATGGGCCCACCTGGGATCGAACCAGGGACCTACCGGTTATGAGCCGGTGGCTCTGCCAGCTGAGCTATGGGCCCTCATCTAAAAATTATCTTAACTAACTTTAAAAATAAATTTTGTCAAGCATCAGGTTTCAAGAAAATTTTTCAATTTCCTGCTTCTGGTCGGATGCCTTAATTTTCTTAATGCTTTTGCTTCAATCTGTCTGATCCGTTCCCTTGTTACCGCAAAATCCTGTCCTACCTCTTCAAGTGTGTGGTCCGCCTTTTCTCCTATACCAAAACGCATTCGCAGCACTTTTTCCTCACGCGGAGTTAAGGTGGCAAGCACCTTTCTAGTTTGTTCAGCAAGGTTCAGATTTACCGCAGCATCCGATGGAAGCGTGATTTTTTTGTCTTCTATAAAATCACCAAGATGGCTGTCCTCTTCCTCACCAATAGGCGTCTCAAGAGAGATGGGTTCTCTGGCAATCTTTAAAACCTTTCGAACCTTTTCAAGTGGGATCTCCATTTTTCCAGCTATTTCTTCAGGAGTCGGCTCTCTTCCCTGCTCCTGTACCAGGTATCTCGATGTCCGAATGAGTTTATTAATCGTTTCAATCATATGAACTGGAATTCGAATTGTCCTTGCCTGGTCGGCAATCGCACGTGTAATAGCCTGTCGTATCCACCAGGTAGCATAAGTACTGAATTTATAGCCACGCCTGTACTCAAATTTATCGACTGCTTTCATCAGGCCAATATTCCCTTCCTGAATCAAATCCAGGAACTGTAGGCCCCTGTTAGTATATTTTTTTGCGATACTAACCACAAGGCGCAAATTCGCCTTTGTTAATTCTCTTTTTGCCAATTTTGCCTTATGACGTCCTTCTTCAACACATGTTATTATCCTTTTTAATATTCTGCTTTTAGCTTTAATCATCCTTTCCTGTTTAATAATATGTTCCTGGCTTTTTTTTATCTCTTCGCAGAGTGCAACAACCTCATCTCTTTTTAAATCACATCTATTACAGGCCCACTTTATAAATTTCGTCTTGGATGACATATTTTCACGCATCTCTTTAACCGGCGAATTCAGCATTTCAGAGTATTTTGAAATCTTCTGGTTCATAAAATCAAACCATTCTATCTGTTCTCTAATAAGCTGTTCAATTTTATCTATCACTCCTCCTTCCAAACGCCAAGCTTTAAGATATTCGAATATTTTGTTATTCCTCCTGTTAATTGACCGTCTTATCCTGCGTTGTTCATCAGGACTGATTCTAGGAGAAAAAAGTTTTTCACGAAAACTAAGATTTTCCTCATCTATCTTTTTAATACAACTTATTGTAGTTAAAAACCTCTCAGTCTGCATCACTTCATCAATATAATTATCACCCTCATCAACGTCCCTTAGTACATACTTTGACCGAAGCGCGCCCTGTTCAATATGCCCTCCAAGGTTTATTATGCTTTCTATACATATTGTAGTATCAAGAAGTGATCTTAAAACCTCCTGTTCACCTGCTTCTATCTTTTTGGCTATCTCAACCTCGCCCTCTCTAGTCAGAAGCGTAACGAGACCCATTTCACGCAAATACATTTTTACGGGATCTGTTACTGTGCCAAACACTGACACAGTCTTAACTTCCTTTACTTTAGCTTTTTTGGCCGCAATTGATTTTAGATGCTTTTTTTCATCGATAATTTTAATATTGTATTTACCTAATGAAATAAAAGTTTCATCAATTTGTTCCGTAGAAAGCATGTAATCATTCATAACTTCATTAATTTCTTCATAAGTTAAATATCCTTGCTTCTTTGCCTTTGTAATCAGTTTTTTTAGTTCTTTTTTGGGGAAATTCTTTAATTCTTTTTCTTTGGTCTTATTTGTTGATTTCTTCTTTCCGATATTTTTTAAACTTTTTGTTTTTGAAGCGCTTCTTTTTTCTTCAGCACTCTTTTTGGGCCTTTGATTTGTTTTCTTTATTATAGCTTTTTTTCTTGCCATCAATCTTATGCCTCCTGCTTATGCCTCCCGAATACGCCGGTTTTGCAATGCTATTTTTTCCTTCTGCCGTAGAACAGCCATATTCTGTTTCTCACTTAAAAGCTTTAGCAACAGTTCTTGATCATTTTTCTTCTCAGCTTCTCTTATCTGCTTTTCTATAAAGCCTTTATTGCGACTGTTCCTTCTGATCTCGATAAATTGTGTTATCAATTTAATGCAGCCCTCAAACTGCCATGATTCTTCTTCTATGGCCAGAGCAGCAATAATACTTCTTTTTTCTTTATCATCGATCAAATTCATAATCTCTGATACATTTATGTCATTTGCAATTTCATGCCCGCCATCAACCCCTGTGCTATTGCTGCCGTTTTTACCTGTATAGACTAATATGTTTTTACCAATTGATTTTAAGGTATCGTTTTCAAAATATTCAAGTATATTTCGTTTATTTAATTCAGGTAATATTTCAGGGTATTGAAGCATCATAGCAATTATCTGCCGTTCTATCCGGCTCTCTTTTTTATTAAGCTCCCTTTCTCGAGACACACTGATAACATCTTTTTTGTGTAATTGGTCTGAAGAAACTGTGCATACTTCTCTTACTTTTTCCAAAACAGCTGATTCATCAATGCCCAGCCGTTCTGCGAGCTCCTTAACGTATAAAGATCTTGCTACGCTGTCATTAATGGCCGACAAGGGCTTTTTCATATCTGAAATGATTTGAATTTTCCCTTCAATGGAGTTTCCGTGTTTCTTTTCGGCAAAATCAATCAGAAAAGCTATAATACTCTTTGCTTTTGAGTATTCATCCAAAAAGGATTTTTGACCAAATTTAAACAGATATGAATCCGGATCATATCCGTCGGGCAACACCATAATTTTTGCATCTACATATCCTTTGTCGAATTTTTCAATACTCCGATACGCAGCTTTTAAACCGGCATCATCCGAATCATATACAAGAATAACTTTACCTGTTTTTCCGATATATCCTCGAAGAGTTAGTACATGATCGGCTGTAAGTGATGTTCCGAGAGTTGCAACAGAGTTTATAATGTTGTGCTGATGAAGTGCCAGTAAGTCGAAATAACCCTCAACAATGAAAACTGTTTTGTACTCTCTGCACTTATCCTTTGCCCTGTTAAGACCATATAATGAACTGCTCTTATTATAAACAGGTGTCTCAGGAGAATTTAAATATTTTGCATTTTTTGGATCGGAATCGTCCATTACACGCCCGCCAAAACCAATTACCTGCGAGCTTATGTTAAATATCGGAAAAATTATACGGGCTCTGAAACGATCATAAAAGCCGTTGCCTTTTTTTCTTGGAATAATCAAACCGCTCTTTTCAAGTAATATCGAGGATATCTTTTTTTTCAAAAAATAACTGGTAAGATTATCCCAGCCTTCCTGCGCATATCCAAGGGCAAAACCTTTAATAATATCTTTATTAATCTTCCGTTTTTCCAGGTATTCTTTTGCATTTTTTCCTATAGCACTGTTAGATAATATATTGCAAAAATAGTCCATTGCCTGCCTGTTAACATCAAGCAGTTTTTCTCTTTCGCTTATTTTTCTTTTCTGACCCTGTGATAATCTTTGAGCAGGTATATCAATACCGCACTTCGCTGCTATCATTCGAACAGCTTCAGGAAACGAAATTCCTTCATTTTTCATAATGAAAGTAAAAACATTTCCCCCAGCCTGACACCCAAAACAATGAAATATCTTTTTTTCAGGGCTTACTGTAAAGGACGGAGTTTTTTCCGAATGGAAAGGACAAAGCCCAATATAATTCTTTCCCGTTTTCTTTAAAGTAACGACATCTGATATTATATCAACTATATCAACTGTATTTTTAATTTCAGAAATTTTATCTTCAGAAATATAAATTGCCAAAAAGAGCAACCTCCATATCTTTTAAACTTAGGAGACCGACAATATCGGAAGGAACTTAAATGGAATGAAGTATAGTATAAATTATTTTTAGTAAACCTAAAATTTAATTACTATTGCGGCTTCTGTCAAGAATATTTATTGAAATAATTCTATAATGTTACACCCGTAAAAAACCATCGGTTTTTAAGCTTATTATGTAATCTCTGTAACTACTCACGTAGTCAGGCTGAAGCTGTTTAGGCTGAGTAGTTACTAATATCTTTTGTTAACTCTATCGCTTCTTTTAAATTAAGATTTCCGCTGTATAATGCTCTTCCTGTGATGATACCTGTAACACCTAATTTATTAAGTTGAATCAGCTTTTTAATATCCTCAATGTTTGATACACCACCAGATGCGACCACCGGTATAGAAACATTCTCTGCAATAATCATTGTTTCTTTTATGTTTGGGCCGGTCTCCATTCCGTCTCTGTAAATATCAGTAAAATTTATTGCCGCAACGCCACAATCTTCAAATTGTTTTGCCAGATCAACAGCCTTAATTTTTGTAGTTTCAGTCCACCCTTCTATTGCCACCATTCCATTTCGTGCGTCTATTCCGACAACAATCCGACCTGGAAATTCTTTGCAGGCATCTTTCACAAGCTTTGGGTTTTTAATTGCTTCCGTACCGATAATAACTCGTTTTGCACCAAGATCAATAAACATTCTTATTGTCTTTTTATCCCTGATCCCACCACCCACCTGTACACCAGCTTTTACACTTTCAATTATTTTTTTGATGGAATTTATGTTTTGAGGACTTTTTTCAAAAGCGCCATCGAGATCAATTACATGAATTAATTCGGCTCCCTCTTCATCCCATTTTATTGCCATCTCTACAGGATCATTGGAAAAAATGGTTTCTTCAGCCTTTCGTCCCTGAAGAAGGCGCACACATCTGCCATTTTTAATATCTACTGCCGGTATGATAATCATTTGTTTGGGAATGTGCCAAGGATATCTTCAAAACCGCTTGTTGCCATCTCATCAGCGGTAATCCAGCTCGCCTTTCTTTTAATAAATTTCTTTAATTTAAAAAGATTTTCATTTAGTGAACGTTGTGTTTCATCAAAATGACCCGACCAGATAGTACGACCACTTTTTGTGCTTATCAGATGAATACCAAATGCAACAGAAGCCGGTGATTCAACAGAATATCGATTTCCAATCCGCTCTTTGTAGCGGTAAACATATCCTGCTATAACTGCATCAGCGTTATATTCACGCTCTTTTTTAACAATAAGTTTGCGTTCAGAAAATGTTGGTTCTTCGCCAACCAGGCTGGAAGTAACTATTTTATATTCTTTTATGCTTTTTAAGTTGGAAATCAGGCTATTGGTAAGTTTCTCTACGGCATCTTCAGACACTCCTCCGGTTATAAAAACCCTGCCACACACCGGACATCTGACACTTGCATCTTTGCCATATATCATGGCTATATCTTTAAAGGGCAACACAAGGATCTTCTCTGTTCCCGATAAATTATAATCTGGTTCAGAAGCAATTTCTTTAGACGTGCAGCCTGATAAAAATATAACTGCTGAAATGATTACTATGTATCTATTACAATTTTCCTTTAGTAGATTGAACATCAGCAATCCTTTTATCTGTTGAAGTTGCTTGGTCCAGAGCCCTTCCTGTTGCTTTAAATATGGATTCAATTATATGATGTTCATTTTCGCCATAAGACACGTTAATATGCAGGTTCATTCCACCATTAACCGTAAATGCCCTGAAAAATTCTTTTGCAAGTGATATATCAAAATGAACACCTGAACCCGAAGTCCCCGGAACATTATAAACCAAAAAAGGACGCTTTGACATGTCAACGGTTACGGCAGCCAGTGCATCATCCATTGGTGTAACCGCATGCCCATATCTCCTTATTCCCTTTCTTTCGCCAAGAGCCCTGTTAAATGCATCACCCAATACCAGTCCTATATCTTCTACTGTGTGGTGAAAATCAACTTCCAGGTCTCCCTTTGCATCTATTGATAAATCAAAGAAACCATGTAGTGCAAAAAGTGTCAGCATATGATCAAAAAAGCCAATCCCTGTAGATATATCCTGCCTTCCCTTTCCATCAATATTCAGTTCAATACTTATTTTTGTTTCTCTTGTGTTTCTTTTTACTGAAGATATTCGTTCCATAGCATTAAAACCTTTATAACTTATTGAAATAATAAATCTACCTTATATTTTATATATTTGGTTCGTACAACACTCCTCCATAGTAAGTCAAGCCATCTTTTCAATTCCCTTAGAGACCTTTGAAAGATATTCCAGAATAACTATTCAGGTGACTGGGCACCCGGACGTTTAAGTGCCTGATTATCTGAATGTAGCTTTAAAAAGTTCTAATATTTTGAAATAATTTTGTATTTTATTTGCTTACGCAGACCAGTGTTGAGACAATACGAAAGTGGTAAACACGAAATATAGTTGACAGAATTTATATTATATTCGATAATTATTCACTTTTATAATTAGGTACAACGCCAAAGAAAATAACCATTTGGCAAAAATCGTTGAACAGCAATCTTTTTTATTAGAAAGATTGGAAATAAATATCCGGGGATAACTAAAGTAAAAAGAGATTCCAGAGGAGCAATTATCATTGATGATAATGACTGAAATTTAATTTTATTATTAACCGCCCATCCAGGTCGCCCTTTTCATTCCCCGTAAGCGTTCAAAGGCACCGCATCTGCGCACGATAAGGATAGCATCATACTATACCTGATCACGCATATCTGCATCACCTGTGAACTCTTACAGGACAGAGATTGAGAAAACTTTTTGTTCCGAATGGGCGTGAACGGATACCATTCCCTTTAGGGCTCGCGAAGAAAGAAATTGAATAAAGCATCGTTAAGTGGAAGTGGAGATGAGGGGAATCGAACCCCTGGCCTCAGCATTGCGAACGCTGCGCTCTCCCAACTGAGCTACATCCCCACATGTGAACAACCAAATTCTATTAACAAATTGTAAATAACCAGTCAATTTAAATCTTGATGGCGTCGTAAAAAGTCCCACCTTACCTTTAGAACATGGAAAATAAATATGAATAATAAAGTTATATTAAATGATGCCTTTAAACGTTTTACACTTGATCAGGACAAAACTCTGCCACCTGAAGAGACTGTCAAACTATTTAAAGATAAATTAAATAAAATTGATCTGGATATTCTAAAAGATACAGTAAGAATTGATAACGGCAGACTCAATATCCCGGTATTCATCAGTTACTGCGGCCAGGATGCTAAAAATGTCACAGGTGGTAAAAAGCAGATGGGAAAAGGAGCTACACCCCAGCAGGCTGAAGCAAGTGCTGTAATGGAACTTGTTGAAAGATTCAGTCTTTTTAGTTTTAAAAAAAATCCGGACAACTTTATTATAGAAAAGTATCGTAATATTAAAGACAAAGCCATTGATTTTCAAATGATAGCCCAGTCTGTTCATGATGAAAATAAAGATCCAAATTTGATGGAAACGATATTTGAAGATATTTCTTTAAAATGGACATGGGCGACTAACCTAACACGAAACAAAGAAGTCCTTATTCCTTTTGACTGGTTTTTCAATATTAATGAGTTTAACGGCTCCTGCGCTGGAAACTGCGCGGAAGAGGCCATTTGTCAGGGTATTTGTGAAATCGTTGAAAGACATACATCATCCATAATCAGCCATAACAGGATAAATCTTCCTGTAATCAATCCTGATTCAGCAACAGATCTGCTTGTCGTGGAGATGTTAAAAAAATACCAAAATGCCGGGATTAAATTACACATCACCGATTTCACCCTTGATATGGGCATACCTTCCGTTGGAATTCTGGCCTATGATCCGTCAACTTTTCCTGAAAAAAGTGAAATTGTCTGGACAGCAGGTACGACACCGAATCCTCAAAAAGCTCTGAGTCGTGCACTTACAGAAGTTGCCCAGCTTGCCGGTGATTTTAATACAGGCTCCTGTTATGAAGCCAGCGGCCTTCCAAAATTTAATAACATTGAAGACGCAGGGTTTATCACGAATCCTGGAAAAATAGTTGATATTACCAACCTGCCTGATCTTTCTGATGATAATATTAAACTTGAAGTCCAAAGTTGCATTTCGTCCCTTGCTGAAAAAGCAATGGATGTTATTGTCGTAAATACAATGCATCCATTGCTTAAGATACCGACTTTTTATATAATTATTCCCGGTGCATATTTCAGAGAACGTTCTCTTGGCGCAGGCGTTGGAATGTTTGCATCCAAACTCCTAACGGAAAACAGCGACCCTGAACATGCCATCGATAAGCTAATTAAAATTAAAGAATTACTTCCTGAAAAATATTATATAAGTTTTTACCTTGGCCAATGCTTTCTATCTGTCGATAAACCGAAAACAGCTCTCGATTATTTTACAGCTTCTATCAGTCAAAACCCTGCTAAACAGGATATTGCAAGTATTTATTCCTACATGGGAATATGCTTTAAAGATATGGGAGAATATCAAAAAGCTCTCCTTGTGCTTCAAGAAGGTGAAAGTCATGATAAAGAAAGAACAGATATTTATAACCTGATGGGATTTTGCTACTTTAAATTAAAAGAACACGAAAAAGCTATTGACAGTTTTAAAAAAGTTCTCAAACTCGACCCTGGTTCTGCTATCGACTATGCCAATATTGCGTCAAATTATCGTGATGTGGGGAAAATTGAAAAAGCAATTGAATATTACTTAATGGCCCTTCAGCTTGACCCTTCAATTGAATTTGCAAGAAAAAGTCTTGAGAAACTGCAATGATGTGGGCGTTCACAGAACGCCGAAATTAGAAAATAGAAATTGGAAATTTGGCTTTCATGCTTTGTAAGCGTTCACAGTTGTGCCTGGGTCTTGCCCTGCGTAGCCAAAGGCGAAGCATGGGTCATCTCTCCCGAATTTCTACTTTCCAATTTCAAGTTTCAAGCCGTGAGCGGCTACGTTAATTCGATTCCTTCTTTTACCCTCATTATTTTATCATCTATTTTGGGTATGTCCTTTATGATTTCGGCAAGAATTTCATGCGTCAGTTTTTTGTCAACCTTCTTACTGTCTATCCTTTTATTTAGCCGTAAAAGATCATCTGCATAGTTGTTAAACCCGCGAAGAAGCTCCTGGTCTAAAACATCTGATACGACGTCAACAAGTTTAATAAGATATTTAAACTTCACATTCTCTTTGTAATCATTTAAATGGAAGATTACAGACTTTTCCGTTTCGCGTTTCATACGTCGCATGCCGCTCTTTAATGCTTTAATTTCATCCGAATTATTTTCTGAAATCGGTTTTTTGATAATCTTTTTAAATATTCTGACAACTGACAAAAACCCAAGTTTCATGACTGCTTCAGTTTTTACCTTTGCTGAATAACGAATGAAAGTAATGACAGGCGGCATTTTGAGCCTGCTCGTCTCTTTGATTGAATCTATATTCGGCAATTTTATCTGCCTTTGCTCTTTCTTATTGCTATTTGTTAGCTGCAACATATTCAGTACACTATCATATTCTGCAAGAGCTTCTTCAATAACAGCCTCATATGCTCTGAAAACGGATTTAAAATGGTCATATATCTTTTTTTCCATTTCCCGGGTGAACCTAATCACTTCGGGTGTCAGGTTTTCAACAACTGATGTATCGAGTGCCTGCTTAAATTCCTGAAGTACCAGGTAAAGGGTGTTCATAAAACCGGAACCTTTAAGATTTTCTTCATATTGCCTGTAAGACACTTTATAGTTTCTGATAAACCCGATGATATCACCTATGACATCTGATGACCGTGTATCAAAAAACCGATTTACATCTCTTTTAATTTCATTTTTAATCTTTGGCACCGCGCCCGAAATGGTATTATTTACCATGGACTTTATTTTGTCCATCCCTTCCTGATGCTTCTTTATTCTTTTAATAATCTCAGTGGCCTCTGATACATCCCTGTCAAGAACACCCGCAGTAATGCCTGCCCACCTCATAATATCTGATAAAATCAGACCATGTTGTTCAATATAATTTTTCAAAAGCAGAGAATAACGCTTTTGCCCAAGCATACGTTCAAAAGAATATTTAAATCGCTCGGTTTCCCTGTCTGAAATATCAACAAACCCGGTTTCTTTTTTCCACTGTGTAAATCTCAGTTTGTCTTTTTGAGACAGATTTTTATTAATTGTTTTAAACAGATTATAAAGTGCTGAAAAAAAATAAATCTCTTGAACAGGTTTAATTGCAGAAATTTCTTCTTTTACTTTCTCAGCAAGATTTTTCATATTTTTGACTGATTCATGTTCACTGAAATCACAGTTTAATACGAATAAAAAGTTATCCATGATCCTCATGTTTTTTATCATTGATAAAAACCTGATGTCAGCCTGCCGTAATCCTATTCTGCTGCTTACAACATATATAATTAAATGCGTTGAAAACAAGTAATCCTGAATCATGGCAATATGAAGGGGGTTTGAAGAATCGCTTCCCTGGCAGTCTGCAATCTCGATATTAACACCTATGGCGTTTGAATCAATTTTAAGTAGTACATCTTTCAAGTAAACTGCCAGCACTTCATTTCCTACAAAATCCTTATGCTTTTGAAACAGATTACCTTTATATTCTCTTGTTTTACTATTTGATGAAAGTTCATCCTTAACTCTGTCATAACCTTTAAGATAAAAAGATATAAGAACAATGTTTGCATTGCGCTGACCATTTGTAATTATTTGTTCGGCGTTTAATTCACCAATGGCCTTTTGAATGCTCATGCGATCTTTTTTTTGCCTTATGTCAAAGCTTCTACCTTTTGATTGCAATTTCAAAGAAGGAAACATTTCCAGAGATTTCTCTATTTCTGAGTTCACCTCACTCCATGATTTAAAATAAAGTTTTGCCTCGGGGTGTTTACCGCGTTGTACCCTTGTAACAATGGATGTAACAACTCCGGCGCCACGTTTTAAATAATCACCATTAAAGAGTGCATTCAAGAATGTACTTTTGCCTGATTTTATGGGACCAACAACGGCAATTCGAATAATATCTTCTCCTAATCTTTTGCGTAGGGTCTTACTCGACTTTTCCCAGTCAAGAATGATATTATCCGCTGAATCCTGAATTGATTTTGCTTTCGAAATTAAAGTTGAAATATCGGAATTAATCCGGAAAAGGTCTTTTCTGATTTTGCTATATTCTTTTTTGTAAGCTTTCACAGGTTCGGAGTTCACAGTTGCAGGTTACCTTTCTTTTGCCAAAATTTCTTAAAATTTATTTAATAGGACATAATAGCTTGTATATTTTAATCTTTTATGATATGTGAATCCTAATTTGCTAAAAGCACTGCAGTAGTCCTTGAAAGGACAATTTTTTGATTGAACGAATTTAAAAGGAAAGATAAATTTATGTCGGAAAAACATCCTGAATGTCCACTATATAACCCATTAAATTGCAAAGAATATTACAATCCCAAACTATGTGCTTTTGTAAGAAAGGATAAAGTTTGCCTTAAAAAAAAGAAACCGAAGCCAAAAACAAAGAAAAAATAAACCTCTCATGCATTACCTGCTTTATCAGAAAGCAGGTTCGGATCAATCCCCATTCTTTTAACTGCTTCCGCCCAGCGCGTCTCGAAGGAAACATTAAAAATTACCTCATTAAAAGCAGGAAATGTCAGCCAGGCATTTTGCCTTATTTCCGACTCGAGCTGGTTTGGTCCCCAACCAGCGCACCCTAACGCTATAATAAATGATTCAGGTCCTTTGTCGGCAGCTAATGATTCGATAATGTCCTTTGTGTTGCTCATTGCAAGGTAAGGCGTAATCATAAAACAAGATGCCCAGTCAAAAGGTGTACTATGAAGCACGAAGATTTCTCCTGTATGAACAGGGCCTCCAATATGTACAGGTATTAATTCTGCTTTTTTTTTATACTCTATTTTGAGCTCTTTAAAAATATCTTTTCCGGACAGTGATGGATGGACCCTGTTTATAACAATTCCTACTGCTCCATCTGAATTATGTTCGCAAATACATGTAACCGTCTGAGAAAAATTCGGATCAGACAAACCAGGCATTGCCATAAGAAACTGCCCTTTAAGATTCGACTGTTTTGTATCTTCCATATCTATCTCTATTTATGCTTCTGAAACCTCTTTGATATCAAGAAGCTCATATAGTTTTAACTCTCCAAGTGATTTATTAATTTTACGGACTTTCAATCTGGTACCCACAGCTTTTCTCGTATTTTCGCCTATGATAATGCCATTCGGATAAGATTTTGTAAACTCTTGCATTCTGAATACAGTATTGACTGCATCACCAATTACAGTGTAATCCATCTTCTTTTCAAAACCGATATTACCTACTACTACTTCACCAGTATGAACACTTATACCGATGTTCACCGATGTTCCCAGTTCTTTTTCAAAGCTTTTATTCACATCTTTGATTGAATCTTTCATTTCAAGTGCTGCTGTCAGCGCATTATCTGCATCCTTTATACTTGAAACCGGAGCGCCAAAAATTGCAAGAAAGCCATCACCCAGGTATTTATCAACTATGCCGCTATACTTAAACACGATATTTCCCATGACTGAAAAAAAACTATTTAACAAAAATACGGTCTTTTGTGGCCCCATTTCCATAGCAAGTTCTGTAAATCCCCTTATATCAAGATTTAGTAAAGTAAGATTCTTAAATTCTTCAACAAGGCCCTTTCCGGTCTCTTCACCGTCGATAATTGTTTCCAGAACCTCCTTGGGTACAAATTTCTGAAACATTCGCCTTATACTTCGCTCATGATCGGCCATGGAAACCTTTTCTTTATATAAACGGGCATTTTCTATTGCGATACTTACCGAAGCTGCAATCGATTGCAAAAGATCTTCATCATTTAAGCTGAATCCACCCTTTTTTTTATTAAGGACTTGGATCACTCCCAGAACTTTTCCCTGAGAAATCATCGGCACACACAACACAGTTTTTGTCTTAAATCCCGTATGCTTATCAACACCTGCGAAGAAGTGTGGTGATTCCTTTGTATCATTCACAATGATCGATTCACCACTGGCGGCAACGTGACCGGCTATGCCCTGTCCAATTTTAAGTCTGAATTTTTTCCTGATTTTAACTTTAATATTAAATGCAACTGCGAGCTCGAGCTCTTCATTATCAAGAAAAAGCAATGAACCGGCTTCTACGTTCATGATTACCCTAATCATATCCATTGTATATTTTAAAACCTTGCTGATATCAAAAGTCGATGACGCAAGAGCTCTTCCGATTTGTTTAATTGAGTCGAGTTCCTGATTCCTCCTTAAGACTGATGCCGTTAATCTGCTCCGTTCAATTGCAATAGAAAGCCCATTAGCAACCCACTCAACGACATTTTGAACATTATAAAAAAGATCCGGTTTATTTGCATAGAGGGCCAGTATACCTGTTACTACACTATCCGTTTTTAAAGGTGTTATAAGACAGGAACCGCCAATACTTTCCGCAAATAATTCCTTTTCAAGTTTATTGGAAACATTGCCTATGCTATCCATTTCAGGTCCTTCTTCGGGCATATTTTTATCATCCACAATTATGGTACTTTCTTGTTTCAGAACCTTTTCAATTATACTTCCTTTTGGGGAGTAATAGTCACCTTTTGATATACTCGTTGGACCGGTTGCCATTAAATCAGAAACTGTCATATATCCGGGCATGTTTTCATCCATTGTCATCACAACTGCAATATCAAAGGGTACAACGGTGTGGATTTCGTTTAATATTGCCTGAACAAGTTCGCTGTCCCTGAAACTTGAATTAATAACCTTGAAAATTTTTTCAATAGATTTCAGTTGGAGTGATCCCTGCTCGTTCTCTTTTAAAAGACGAATGTTTTCATATGTGAAAGCAGCGTTGCTCAAGAGAGGGGTCAGAACTTCAATGTCGTCTTGAGAATACTCTTTATTGTCATCTTTCCGCGAAAGTGTAAGTACCCCTATTATGTCCTTGCTGGTTTTGATCGGCATGCAGACAAATGATTTTGTTCCGTAATGTTCCAGGTTAACCCTTCCAAACCGCCTGTCCTTTTCAACATCCTTGACGATAAGTGGCGACTTGTTTATAACAGCGTACTTTGCAATACTTGTTTCAAACTTAATTCTGTCTCCCAGCTTCACATACTCACCCAGACCGACACTCGCCTTTACTACAAATTCCTTTGTTTCACTTTTTTCGAGGGTCAATACAGAACCAATGTCGGAGTTTGTCAACATTAATGAGCGCTCTAATGCAACATAAAGAATTTCCTCCGGATCAAAAGTAACGTAGCACAGTTCTGAGAGCTCTTTTAGTATTGATATTTCCGAACCTTTTTTTTCAAGCTGTTTGAAGGTAGTAGCAAATTGATTATTGATAGCAGTAAATGACTGTATTATATTTTGTAGTTCATCTGCTCCTGTTTTAAGCTGTTCATCTGAAACCTCTGTAATAAAGCTATCCGTCATCTTTTCAGAAATGTTTTTAATCTTATCAAATAAATTTTTAAGTATAACAAATCCGAAAAATGAAAAAATCAAAACAACAATAAAAAATATCGGTACAAACTTATCGGTAAGTATGTCATACTTGTATGCAAAGTAAATAAAACCAAAAACAGGAAAAAGAAAAAAGAGTCCGAATATTATATTTAGCTTATAATAAAGATTTCTATTCTTCAGGGAATCTTCCCCAAGCCATTTATATAAATTCATTTTTGTCCCCTCACTGGTTAGAGGTGTTAGAGCCTAAATTGCTCAACTTAGAGCTCACTCATGTTAAAAATAAATGTAAGGTTTGAATGATATTAAACCTTTATAATATAAAATTAAATATTATTCAAGATAAATACATCCTTGATGATCAAGCAAATTGTCTTGACTTTCCATTCTTTGTACATATAGGGTCAGAGCTATTTCTTTTGTAACTACTCACGTAGTCAGGCTGAAACTGTTTAGACTGAAGGCTGAAGGTGTCATAAGAACACGATTGCCGTTCTTTGGCGAAATGTGATTCTTGCACCAAACATGTTTTCAAAATGCGCTTTTCCCTAACAGTCTTCAGCCTTCAGCCTATTCACCTGAGTAAAAAGCCACTTCAAGATAATATTATGCGTGCAGTCATACAACGAGTAAAAAAAAGCTCTGTTATTGTAAATGATAAAATTATCGGGAAAATCGGCAGCGGCTTGCTTGTTCTTCTTGGGGTTAGCAGAGAAGACGAAATAAAAGATTCCGATTATCTTGCCGACAAAATTCCTAATTTAAGGATTTTTGAAGATGAAAATGCCAAAATGAACCGCTCCTTACTCGAAACAGGCGGCGAGATGCTGGTTGTATCCCAATTTACGTTGCTGGGTGACTGCCGCAAGGGAAGACGCCCTTCATTCACAAAAGCCGCCGGTCCTGATAAGGCCAAAGAATTTTATGAGTATTTTGTAAGTCAGGTAAAACTCAAAGGAGTTAAGGTGAAAACAGGCCAATTCCGCGCTGTTATGGATGTATCATTAATCAACGACGGCCCGGTTACTATTATTGTTGAAAGTCAGTAAAGGCATAGAGGGCACCCGTCTTCGCCTTTGGCTTCAGTCTCCGCTTTCCAACCCACGCCTTGACAAGACGCCGAGGCATGGAAAGGCACAAAAGCAGAAGAAAAAAGCAAAGAACCCACTATCGAAGAACGTGGCATTGATTTACACCTCGAAGGAGCTTTCAGATACAGCAAGTTTAAAGTAACCAGCGAATTATCTCTGACCACGCTCAAAGGACGTGGTTTTAAAATTTGAATGAAATCTGTCATTATGAAATCAACCAATTCGCTGAAATTCTTTATATTCACTTTTTCCCTGTACCTCTTGATTGCAGTACCCCGGCAGGCAACAGGCCTTAATGCAGGGACACCAGACGATTTTGAAAATCTGATCGGAAAGCATGACGCCCTGCTTGTTACTGCCCCTGACGGTAAAATAATCTTTTCAAAAAATTCCGAAAAGATGCTTATTCCTGCTTCCACACTGAAAATTTTTACAGCTCTGGTAGCTTTGTATTATCTTGGGCCCGATTATAAATTTGCTACTGAATTCTATCTGGATAACGAACAAAATCTCATGATAAAGGGATACGGCGATCCTCTGCTTATTTCGGAAGTTCTACAGGAAATATCAAAGAAGGTTGCTACGAAGATTAAAAAAGTCAGCGATATTGTTTTAGATTATTCATATTTTGCACAACCCCTGACAATTCCCGGAATCTCATCATCAACCCAGCCGTATGATGCCCCAAACGGCGCCCTTTGTGTTAATTTTAATACTGTAAACTTCAAACAGGCAAATGGCATCTATGTCAGTGCCGAATCTCAAACCCCTCTTCTGCCTTTTGCTCTGAAAAGAATAAAAAAACTTGGACTGCGCCATGGGAGGATTGTCTTTTCCCATAATAATAATGAATGCACATTTTATGCCGGACACCTTATTAAGTATTTCTTAAATAACGAAGGGATACAAACTACCGGCATTGTAAGGACAGGTAAGGCTCATAAAAATAAAGACCGATTAATCTTCAGATATGTCTCAAAATTCTCTCTGGAAGAAATCATATCGCGACTTCTTGAGTTTTCAAATAATTACACTACCAATCAGCTACTTATTGCTGCAGGCGCAAAAGCTTATGGCCCTCCCGGAACTCTTGAAAAAGGTGTTTTGGCAGCATTATCTTATGCAAAAAACATTCTTTATCTTGAACATACTCACATTACCGAAGGTTCGGGAATATCCAGGAAAAACAAGACTTCCGCAAAAGATATGGAAAAGATTCTCAAAGCGTTTGAGCCTTACCATAGTCTGATGCGCCATGAAGGCAGAGAATTTTATAAAACAGGTACTCTTAGCGGGATAAACACAAGGGCAGGTTATATTGAAAACACAAAGGGGCAATTATATCGATTTGTGGTGTTTATAAATACACCCGGAAAATCTACAAGAAGGATTATGAATAAACTTTATCACAACGTTAATTGTAAGGCTAACTTCTAAGGATCATAAGGATTAAAGCGGTCTGGGGTTCGAGTGAAATGCTTAAGAATTATATAACCGTTCACGGTTACCAGTTATACATTTTACTGCTGAAAAAGAAAAAAGCACTCGACCCATTGAATCTCTGAATCCTCGAACCCTTTCCATCAACTAATCTGGATGAAAACCACTTCTATTAATTACCTTTATTGCCTATAATATGTGCAAAAGCGCTGTGGTTGTGGATCGATTCGAAATTTTCCGCGCTAACGGAAAACCAGGTGATATTGTCGTCCTCATACAGCTTTTTGGAAACATCTCGAACAATATCCTCCACGAATTTTGGGTTTGAAAAACCTTTTTCCGTAACACATTTCTCATCAACACGCTTTAATACAGAATAGACATCGCACGAAGCGGATTCTTCCACCAGTTCAATCATATCCTCCATCCAAATAAATTTTTTAAACCGTGTGCTTACCTTTACCTCTCCGCGCTGATTGTGTGCACCAAATTCACTTATTTCTTTTGAACATGGACATACTGAAGAAATCGGTACAGCAACTTCTGAAACAAGATCAAGTTTACCATCCGGGCCACTCGACCCTGCAATCTTGCAGGTATAGTCCATCAGGCCTGGAGAATCACTTACAGGAGCATTCTTTTTAATAAAATAGGGAAAAGTTACTTCAATGTGAGCAGATGCTGCATTCAAGTGCTTTTTCATTTCATCCAGAACATCTGAAATCTTTTTTAAAGAAATTTCCGGTCGAAACAGGTGAAGAATTTCAACAAACCGGCTCATATGTGTCCCCTTGTTTTTATGAGGCAAATCAACATACATATTTATAGATGCAACTGTATGCTGATATCCGTTTTTCCGGTCAAGAACGGTTATGGGATATCGCAGGTTTTTTATCCCAACCTTATCAATCGGTATATTGCGATAATCGCGCTGATTTTGAATGTCTTTCATTGTTATTTTAATAAGTATTCAGTATTAACTTTACTCATGGCCCTGAAGATATTACCTTTAATTTTTCTGTTACTTCTATACAGCTGGCTTAAAAGCGTCTTTATCTCATGACGCTTAGAAGTTCCAGCGCTGGGGCATGGGTTAATAAAACCAGGAAAATTTTGTTCTTTTGCAAATCGTCTTATTAAATCCTCGTCAACAAACGCAAGGGGCCTTATTACCGTAATTCTTCCCTTAAAAAATGTCTGGGAAGGAATCATTGTACTTATCTCACCTGCATAGCAGATATTTAAAAAAAGGGTCTCGATTATATCATCTTTGTTGTGTCCCAACGCCAGCTTATTGCATCCAAGCTCGTCTGCAATTTCGAAAAGGCGCTTCCTGCGCAGCCTGGAACAAAGAAAACACGGGTTTTCCCTGTTTTTATCACTGTGTCCGACAATTCCATAATCCGTATATTCAACCCTTAGCTTATATCCCGATTCTTCACAATATTTTTCCAGGGTACGGGCAAATCCCCCTTTAAACCCAGGATCGATATAAACAGCAAACAGATCATAATTAACAGGAATGCGTGCCAGCCTTTCCCTTAATATCCACATCAGGGTTAGGCTGTCCTTTCCACCTGAAAGCCCTACAATAATTCTATCCCCATCAGAAATCATATCATAATGGTGCAGAGCCTTACCTGTAAATCTATTCAGTACTTTGTATTTATTACTGTAAATCGACAAAATCAGATTTCAGCAGCCAATTCGTCTTTCTCTGTTTCCGGCTCTGTTGCCGGCTCAATTTCCGGTTCTATTTCCGGTTCTGCTTCCGGTTTAATAATAACCTTCCCTGCAGCAATTTCCCGCAGAGAAACAACAACATCTTCATTTTTAGGAGAGCTAACAAGATACTCGGATCCCTCACGTATCTGTCGTACACGTTTTGCAACCATGTTCACCAGCGTAAAACGATTTGGTACTTTTCTCAGGCAATCTTCCACAGTAATGCGTGCCACTTTTATTTCCTCCGTTATCTACGATTATAATATGTCTACCAATTCATAATTTCTTCTGCCACCCGGAACCTGGAGGGCAAACTCATCTCCCGGTCCTTTCCCTATAATCTCTTTCCCAAGTGGTGATGAAACAGATATTCGACCTTTATCAATATCAGACTCTTCAGGTCCTACAAGCTGATACTCGATATTTTCACCTGTATCTATATTTTCAATAACTACCTTTGAACCAAATACAGCCCTGTCCCTGGGAAGTTTGTCAGTGTCAATTATATCCGCATTTGCCAGTTTAAATGCCAATTCACCAATGCGGCCTTCAATAAAACCCTGCCGATCTTTTGCGGCATCAAATTCCGCGTTTTCTGAAAGATCCCCGTGAGCGCGAGCTTCTTCAATCGCTTTTATATTTTTAGGCCTTTCAACTTTTTTTAAATTACTCAGTTCCTTTTTAAGAACTTCATAGCCTTTTTTTGTTATAGGTATTCGATCCAAGTCATACTCCCGATAAATAATCCTTTGCCAGAATTTCAGCTATCTGAACTGTATTTGTTGCTGCGCCCTTACGTATGTTGTCCGCTACAACCCAAATATTAATACCGTTTTTGACGGATTCATCATCTCTGATTCGCCCGACTAAAGTCAGATCCTGTCCGGCAGCATCAATAGCAAGCGGATAAATATTTTTCTTAGGGTTATCTAATACTTTTATCCCGGGTTCTTGTTCAAGCAAATATCTCACTTCGTTAGCTGATATTGCCTTTTCCGTTTCAATATTAACCGACTCCGAATGTCCAAAATAAACCGGGACACGGACGGTTGTCGCTGTAATACCAATATTATCATCTTCTAAAATTTTTTTGGTTTCGTTAACCATCTTGATTTCTTCTTTAGTGTAACCATTATCCAAAAAGACGTCTATATGGGGAATGCAATTAAATGCAATTCTATGGGGATAAATCTTCTTCTCGTAATCGAGAAAATTCATTATCGATCTGGTCTGGTCAAAAAGCTCATCTATTGCTTTCTTCCCTGTTCCGGATACAGCCTGATATGTTGAAACCACTACCCTCTTAATTTTATATTTTTTATGTATGGGATTTAACGCCACAACCATTTGAATAGTCGAACAGTTCGGATTTGCAATAATCCCTTTATTTGTATAACCGGCAATTGCATGAGAGTTTACTTCCGGAACGACCAGCGGGACTTCAGGGTCCATTCGCCAGGCGCTGGAGTTGTCAACAACAACACATCCGTTCTTTTCAGCAAATGGCGCAAAGTCCGTGCTCGCAGTTCCCCCTGCTGAGAAAAGTGCAATATCTATCCCCTTAAAAGAATTTTCCGTCAACTCTTCAACAGCTATCTGATCTCCTCTGAAACGAAGTTTTCGCCCGACTGATCTTCGTGAAGCTAAAAGTTTAATTGATTTTACCGGAAAATTTCTTTCCTCAAGGCACGTAAGCATCTGGTTTCCTACCGCACCCGTTGCTCCCGCCACAGCTATGTTTAATTTTTTTAAAGACATGATTTTCAACCTTTACTAATTCTTCTCTTGCGTCGGGACAAAAAGACTGCTTTGATCGTTAAAATGAGTAATGTTCATTTTTTGCCCTTCCCTTCTGCCTCTGTGCCTTCTGCCTTTCCCCTCTGCCTTCATACACTATCTATATACTCTACCACAAGGTCACCAACTTCCTGT
>Ga0190284_1000524_pt1 | contig 21336 bp, 17 predicted proteins | sample 48691812_MG_FD_161668 | JGI IMG/M metagenome (GOLD analysis project Ga0190284, IMG submission 161668) | Hydrothermal vent microbial mat bacterial communities from Southern Trench, Guaymas Basin, Mexico - 4869-18-1-2_MG | ecosystem: Environmental > Aquatic > Marine > Hydrothermal vents >...
GATTCTGCTAATTTTTTTTTCATGCTTTTTCCTAAAAGAAAATAAAGGTCACAACTATAAAAGTCGGAATCAAAAAGACCAGGGAATATTTTAAAATGTAACCGAAAAAACTTGGCATGGGCGTACCCGCTTCCTCGGAAATTGATCGTACCATAAAGTTCGGCGCGTTACCAATATAGCTGCAGGCGCCGAAGAAGACCGCGCCTGTGGATATTGCCTTAAGGAAAATAGCGTTTTCAGTCATAAGAAGAGGTACGGCCTGAGCTTCCGTCATTCCGGAATAAAAACTTCCAATGGCGGTGTTAAAAAATGTAAGGTAAGTCGGTGCATTGTCCAGAAAAGCAGAAAGCGTACCGGTTATCCAAAAGTAATGAACCGGCTCCTTTACCGCACTGATCAGGAAGGCAAGTTCACCCTTGGCCCCAGCCTTAAGTATAAGAAGACAGGGAACCATTGTAAGGAAAATACCTATAAACAAATAGGCGACTTCAACAATAGGAAACCAGGTAAAGTTGTTGTCTTCGCGCAGTATTTTTGAAGTGGTCACCAGTGAAAGAATACCCATAACGATTAGAAGACCGTCCCGAACCCAGTCCTGTATTGCTCGGTGAATGCCGAATGTGTTGACATCACCCCAGTTTACCATGCCGCTCATTAGTACCGCTCCGACAATGCCGGCAAGGAAAAGAAAATTATGTATTCCCTCTAATTTCAGCGGCTCTTTGGTCTCATTTTCAGGGACTGTCGCTCCTTCTTTTTTATAATGGTATGAATCTAGGAAAAAGTAAATTACCAGAAGGATTCCAACAGTTAAAAGCATATGAGGCATTATCTTAAAGGTCCAGAAAAATGTAACCCCATGTAGAAATCCAAGAAAGAGTGGTGGATCGCCAAGCGGAGTTAAAGAGCCTCCAACATTTGCAACCAGAAAGATGAAAAAAACCACCATGAATGTTCTGTTTTTCCTGTAATCATTAGCTCTCAAAAATGGACGTATCAAAAGCATGGCAGCTCCGGTGGTGCCCATCCATGAGGCCAGTATTGTACCGATAATCAAAATTACCGTGTTTACTATGGGCGTGCCTCGCAAAGAACCCCGCAGCAGTATTCCGCCTGAAACGGTATAAAGTGCCCAAAGAAGGATAATAAATGGAACATAGTCGGCAAGGATAATATGAAGAATTTCATGCAGGGCTGTCCCTTTAAAGGCAAGCAAAAAAGGTATCCCCAAAGATGCCGCCCAAAATGCAGAGATCTTGCCAAAATGATGGTGCCAGAAATTCGGAGCGGCAAGGGGAAAAAGAGCTATTGAAAGAAGCATACATGCAAACGGAATGCAGCTCCATAGTGGCAAAATCTCTCCTAAATTTGCATGGCCATGGTCTGCATCCACTGCATCATGTGTTTCTGTGCCGTGAAGAGCTTCTTTTTTTCCTGTCGCGGCAGCATGCTCTTCATCGTGGACTGTTGCAGCGTTTCCTGAGGCATGGGTTGGAGTATTATCCTGGCTGAAAGCAACAGCCAAACCTGAAAAAATAAAAAGGCATAGTAAGCTGGATAAGAAGATTTCTGAAATTAATTTTCTGAATGTCATTTATCAATTACCTCCGGCTGCATCTGTTCCAGGCAAATTAAGCTTCAATGTCAAAGAAAAATTAGAAATATCAAATAGCAATAAAATAGCAACTATTATTTTAACTGTCAGGTATTTCATGTGAATTTAAATTTGCTAAAACTGCTAAAACCGAAGACCATTTTAAGCAACTATCTGAAATGTATATTTTGCACTGCAATATAATTAATGCGTTCAGCTCTAATTTGTCCTGTCTGATCAGCAGCACCTGTTTGGCTGCTAATTTTATTAAAACATCGTTATCATATTGAATAAATTGAATATAACATTTTCTATAACATGAGAGTAGTAATATCGCTATTATGGCATGAATTTTGCTGATATAAATTAACTCCAGCCCTAAGTTCCATCTTACTCCATCTGTACCTCATAAAATGCTCTCGTTGATAAGTGTCAGCGGGGGCATTTTATTTTCGAGATCTTTACAAAACGGCACTTTTCGCCCGATTCCTGCGTCCCCGATGAGCGGGATCTATGCTTCGCTTCGACAGGCTCAAATTTCAATCCTCGAAATATTCTATATATTCCTGCCTGTCGTAGCGAAGCGTAGATCCCGCATGTCGGGGCTCCGTAGGTCTGGCAGATCGTACTGAGGCGGATCGCCTTCCTTGAACTCGAACAGATAAACGAAGACTTCGAAAATTACCATTTTTCAGAGGTCTTTTTCCCTAATCTTGATAAATTCGTAAAAAGTTGAGTTTTCAACATAGGAGACTGAGTCTGCAGAGATAACTATTTAATAATACAAAATATACTCTATGTTCTCTGCGAACTCAGTTGCGAAAAATGATCAGGGCAATAAGGTAGTGCAATTTGACAGGCAATGTGATACATTATTTCTATGATAAACGATAAATGTATCGGTTCAACTGAATGACAGGATGTGAGACCTTTGCAAAACGGCACTTTTCAAAGGTCTCAATGTATCTTATTAATAACAGTGAATTATTTGGAGTCAAAAGAGCATGTCCATATCCAGTCCGCAACAACTGCTTAACAAAATACCTTTATTTAACTCATTAAGCGATTCAGATCTTAAAAGTTTATCAGAATGTGTTCGCCTCAAGGCTTTAAAAAAAGGACAAACGCTTTTCCAAAAAGGGGACGAAGGTTCGTTTCTCTATATAATAAAACAAGGGACTATTAAAATTGTGCTTCCATCGAGATTGGGCGATGAAGTCATAGTAACTATCTTTTCCGAAGGTGATTTTTTTGGTGAGATGGCGCTTTTTGACGGAGAGCCAAGATCAGCGGACGCTTTAGCAATGGAATCCTCAAAAATCTATATGCTCAGCAGAAACGACTTTCTCTTATTTCTACACTCTAATATTAACGCAATGAAATCAATACTTTCTCAGCTTACAAAACGGCTGCGCAATACAGATGATTTTCTGGAAGGCACCTGCTTTTTAAGTGTTTCGGCCAGACTGGCAAAGAAACTCCTGGATCTTGCGGAGGCTTATGGCCGAAAAGATGGCGACAGAGTTTACATTGATTTAAACCTGACGCAGAAAGAGCTTGGTGACATGATAGGTTCAACAAGGGAAAGTATTAACAAGGAGCTTAAAATCCTGCGAGATAAGGGATTGATAACTAACCAGGAAAACAAAATTCAAATAATTGATATGACGCGATTAAAACGCAGAGCATATTAATTCAGATATTTACAAACTAAAAAATCCCTCTCCCCTTAATCCCCTCCCACCAGTGTAAGGGAAATCAGGCTTTTTACGACGCCATCAAGCTTTAGCGCTATCCTCGAAATATTATAGAGACAAATGTCCCGCCGGATGAAAAGCCGTTGACCATGCCGAAATTAATTTGGGCATCTTTCTTTTTATTTAATACGAAACGAAGGGGTTTTATCGGATTTTTAAGTCCCAATGTGGGAGGTATGACTTTTTCTTTTATCGATATCGCCATGGCTGCGGCTCTTATCCCTCCTGAAGAGAAGCTTTCGCCAACGGCTCCTTTGATGGAAGAGACAAATGGTCTGTTACCTTTTGTTGCAAAGACACTGGATAGAGCCTCAGCTTCGAGAATGTCCAATTTCCTTCCACCGTTGGCAGAGGCACAAATATAATCGATTTCATCGGGGCCGATTCCTGCGGATTCAAGAGCCTTTGTAATTGCCAGAACAGGCCCTTTGGGATCTGAAGGCCAGTCTGTGGGTGGGGACGGATAGGCACTCATGCCCCATCCCACGATTTCACAATACGAAGTGGCTCCCCTGGTTTCGGCGTGCTCCATGTCTTCGAGGCATAAAATTCCCGACCCCTCTCCGGCTACGAATCCGTTTCTCATAGTGTCAAAGGGACGTGTTTCCTCTATTCCTCCGTTTACAGGGGAGAGAGCCCTGAATCTGTTCAAAATTTCAAAAAAGAATTCTGAAATGATTTCAGTACCTCCGGTAAGCATGACATCCGCACTGTCGCGTTTTATCTCAGCAGCAGCATAAGCAATGGCAGTCTCAGCCGAAGCTTCGTGGTGATTCACTGTAGAGTTTATGCCCCTGAATTTAAGCTCTATGGATGTATGCCCTGCAGGAGCGTTCATTACCGAGTTAGGTACCAGAATGGGGCTGACCATCCTTGGGCCTTCATCAAAAAGTATTCCTGCGAACTGAACCGAAACGTCGGTGCTTCCGTAGGCCGTTCCTAGAATGATTCCTACCCGGTCCCTGTTGATGGAGTCTATGTTAACTCCGGCATCGTCTATGGCCATCCGTGCTGAAGCTGCTGCCATGCGGGAAAGACGATCCATCTTTCTCAAGTTTTTCCTTGAGATGAAATCCATTGGGGTGAAGTCGGATACCTGTGCTCCCAGACTAGACGGAAACCGGGATGTATCAAAAGATGTAATTGGACAGATACCGGAATCTCCTTTGAAAAGTTTCTGTGAAAAGGTATTCTTTCCCACCCCTAGGGGAGTGACCATACCAACGCCTGTTACCACCACTCTCCTACTCATTTATGACGCCCTTTTCAGTAAATCTTCCAAAGACGATGGAAGTGTTGTTGCCACCAAAGGCAAAGGAATTGGAAAGAACAATAGAGACATCCGCTTCCCGTGAACCCTCTGTAACATAATCAAGATCACACTCAGGATCAGGCTCAGTCCTGTGGATTGTAGGCGGAATAAATCGATAAACGATTCCTAAAACAGAAACCACCCCTTCTATAGCCCCGGAAGCACCCAGTGTGTGGCCGGTCATCGACTTGGTAGAACTTACAGGTATTTCATATGCTCTTTCACCAAATACTTTCTTGATTCCTTTGGTTTCCATCAGATCGTTTGCAGGTGTAGCAGTACCGTGAGCATTGACATAATTTACTGATGTATGGTGAACTCCGGCATCTTGCAGGGCTGCATTCATGCAACGTACAGCACCGGAAGCCTCCGGGTCCGGGGCAGTCATGTGGTATGAGTCGCAGCTCACCCCATATCCAAGGACCTCTCCATAGATTCGAGCGCCCCTGTTTTGTGCGTGACTCAATGATTCGAGGATCATGATTCCAGCGCCTTCTCCGAGGGAAAGACCCTGACGGTTTTTATCGAAGGGCTTGCAGTATTCTTTATCTACCGCTTTCAACGAATTAAATGAGGCATAAGTAATCCTGGAAAGTGGTTCGGTACCGCCTGCGATGATGACTTTGGCCATTTTATTGCGAATAAGGTCTCTGGCGTATCCTATAGCCGTAGCCCCGGATGAACAGGCGGTCATGAATGTTGTTTTAGGACCCATAAGAGAAAGCTTTGATGCGATATGATCGCCTGAAGAAGCGCAACACAGCGATGAAAAGCTGGAAAATCGGACGCTTTTATTCATACCCTTGTGATAGTACCTGTAAGCCTCCTCGCACTCCAGCATTCCCCCGGCCCCACCCCCGACAACAACACCTGTATCCTCCAGTAGTTCATCCGGCACAGGAAAAAGTGCTGCATCTTTTAGAGCCTCCAGAGTTGCAACCATAGCCATAATGTCCGAGCGGGACATCCTCTTTACAGAGAATTCGCGAGGGAATATATCTTTATAGCTTAACCCCTTTACTTCTCCGCCGGTCCTGGTTCTGGAGTCGGTGGTATCAAAAACAGTAATAGGACCAATACCACATACGCCTTTCCGTAAGGCGTTATAAAATTCGGGCACACTCTTTGCGATAGAGTTAATTGCTCCAAGCCCTGTTATGACGACTCTTTCTTCTTCCATGGCGCTTCATATTTATATAAAATTCGTTACTAAAAAATGATGGGTTCGTAGTAATTCTAATCAATCAGGTTTTAGGTGTTAAAATTATTTTTTCATGAAATTAACAAAATGCCATTTAAAGTGTCAAGCCTATCTTAGACATCAGGAAGGGTAGATGCATTTATAAATTAATTTTATCTTTGAAACTGGTCCGGGGCTTAAGCCCGTTAGTTATCATTATAAGAACAGTTTCTCATCAATTTTCATGCAAGAATCAGGTAGTAGCCAGGCTCAACTTTAGTTGCTTTGAGAGGGTTTTTCACTCAGATAATACAAACGAATTATTTTCAGGTCTTCATAACTTACATCGCCATTATGCTCCTTGAAAATCGGAGACAGGTATTCAGGGCCAAGCCTGTTGAAAGTCTTTAAAACTGCCTGTACATCCTTTTGGGAAAGAGCTGAAACGGAAAGCAGCCCGTCCGATCTGACTTTGTTGCTTTCAAGATAATACTTAAAAAGATGATCCAGAACCGTAACAAGCTTTATGCGGTATTGGGCCATGATTTTTTCAATTGATTCTCCGGCATTGTATGCTTCGCCTATGACTACATGTCGGAGCTTTATAGTCTGTTTTGAAGTTTTCTTTTTACATTGCCCGCTTTCTTTCAGCTTTTCATCAATATTGTGTTTTTCGCAGTATTCGCAGATAATCTCAAGAAAGATAAATCCGTATTTTTTCAGCTTTTCCTCGCCAATGCCGTAAATATTCTTCAGACTTTTTATTGTTTGAGGAAAAAATGCGGATATTTCGATCAAAGTCCTGTCTGAAAAAATAACATAGGGAGGAACCTTAGCCTCGTCTGCAATCTGTTTTCTTTTTCTTCTTAGCTTGTCAAAGAGTTTTTCATCAAAGTCGGTGATATTTTCGGTTGGCCTTTTCTTAACAACCTTAATTTCATCAGCTTCAATCCTGCCGTAAACATTTTCCTTCCCCTTGAAAACATCCCAGGCCTTTTCAGTGAGCTTCAGTCCTCCATACTCCATATCCTGCGTCAAAAGTTCTCTGTGCAGAAACTGACGGGACAGATGAAACCACTGCTTCTTCGTTAGATCTTTTCCGATTCCATAAGTCGATAAGCTTTGATGCTCGAATTTTAACACTTTCTTTGATTCCGAGCCACGCAGAACATCTACAACATGTGCTGCACCAAATATTTCTCCCGTTCGTTTTACACAGGACAGAAATTTCTGTGCATAAACTGTGATATCTGTCAGTTCTTTTTTGTCTGAAAGACAGTTGTCGCACATGCCGCATGTTTTTATGGAATAGTCTTCACCAAAATAGCCAAGAAGCGGTATTCTGCGGCATATGTCTGTTTCTGCAAACTTAAGCAAAGCCTGAAGATGAATGTTTGCCATGCGTTTTTCATGTGCCGGTTTCTGGTTGATAAAATACTTGATCTTCTGGATGTCTCCATAACTGAACAGAAGCATACACTCGGAACGAAGGCCGTCCCTGCCGGATCTGCCTATTTCCTGATAATAGCTTTCAATATTTTTCGGAAGGTCATAATGGATCACAAACCGCACATTGGGCTTGTTAATACCCATACCGAATGCGATTGTAGCTACTATAATAAGAACATCATCCTTTATAAAAAGCTCCTGATTTTTTTTCCGTTCTTCATCCGAAAGACCGGCATGATAAGGGCGCACTGAAAAGCCTTTTTGCTTAAGCATCTCAGAAAGGTCATCCACCTGTCTTCTGGAAAAGCAGTATATGATTCCCGACTGATCAGGAAACTGCCTGATAAATGATACTGTCTGGTCAACAGGATCCGCTTTTGAAACAATCCTGATAAATAGGTTTTCCCTGTTGAAACTGCTTATATATTCGTTGGATGATTTAATATTCAGACTGTTTTTAATATCCTGCTGAACCCTGGGTGTTGCAGTAGCCGTAAGCGCAATGCAGACAGCGTCTGAAAAACGTGATCTGACACCGGCAAGCTGCCTGTATTCAGGGCGAAAATCATGCCCCCACTCTGAAATACAGTGAGCCTCGTCAATGGCAAGGCAGTTAACTCCTGCTGATGATAGCAAGTCAAGTATGCCTGGTTTAAGAAGTGTCTCAGGCGCAATGTAAAGAAGGTTTGTCTTGCCATGTTTTATTAGGCTGATATTTTTCCCGTACTCCTCCTGGGAAATCGAACTGTTCAGACAGACAGCAGATACTCCCAGTTCTGCAAGCTGTTCAACCTGGTCTTTCATCAGAGAAATCAGGGGGGATACAACAACAGTAAGACCGCTGAAAATCAATGCCGGAACCTGGTAACAAAGGGATTTTCCACCGCCTGTGGGCATAATGACAAGCGCATCCTGTCTGTTAAGAACACTGTCAATGATTTCAGCCTGAAGTGGTCTGAATTCATCATAACCGAATACTTTTTTTAGAATTTTTTCAGGATCGCCTTTCATTCTTCCTCAATAACCTGTTTTTTACATACTCATTGGGATAGTACGTCCATACGAATAATCGCGTCATTAAGATTACGGAAATTTTCAAACCACAATGCATCAAAAGAAGTCGCAAAATCAAGAAATTTCTTTTTTGCTTCGTCCATAGAAAACAACTGTGTCGTGTATATTGAACTTTTTACTTAGCCATCAACGTTCCTTTGTGCCCTTATTCTTTACTTGACCTTCCTGAGTTTTTATAATATCATATAATACATTCAATTTATGGGATTTTTGATACTTTTCGAGAGCGTTCGATATTGATTGCAGTATTAGAGGATCCATTAAGCCGGGTGAGTTGTTTTTATGACTTCAATTGCAAAATTTAAAGTAGATCATCTTATGGGCAGGCAACTCGGAACATCTACTATAATAAAAGAGTTGGCCCGCGGTGGTATGGCTGTTGTCTTTATTGCATATCAACAGACATTGAAACGCCAGATTGCGGTCAAAATACTCCCAAAAAGCCTTCTCACCCAAAAGACAGCGGACCTGTTCCGCCAGGAAGCGGAATCGGCAGCCATTCTGTCGCATCCAAACATTATCCAGATATATGAAGTTGGAGAAACAGAAGAATTCCTCTTCTTTACTATGCAACTGATTCAAGGGCTCTCTGTTGCAAAATCTCTTGCTATGGCTAAAAAAAATATTTTGCCCTCAAAACGCATCCTGCCGCTTAATACCACGATCAGAATTATCACCCAGGTTCTCGATGCCCTTAATTATGCACATACACAGGAAATAATTCATAGAGATATTAAGCCGGCAAACATCCTTATCGAAAAGCATACACAAAGAGCTATGATTACTGATTTTGGGGTAGCCAAGGTCTTACGTGGCGAAGATGAAAAGCATCCGATGCTTCTGGGGACGCCGACCTATATGGCTCCTGAGCAGGTGTTAAGAACCAAAATGGATAACAGGATTGATATTTATGCAGCAGGTACAATGCTTTTTCAGATGCTGGTACCTGAATTGCCTTTGCCTAAGCATAAATCCAAGGCTGATTTGCTTAAACAAAAGGCGTTGAATAAAAAAGGAATTTTTCAAAAAAAGCCTTCTGAACTCAATCCCAAACTCAACCAGGATATGGACATAATTGTGCAAAAGGCAACAGCCTTTGATCCTGATCAAAGATATGCTATCTGCCGTGATTTCATAAACGATATAGAGGAATACAAGAGAAAATACATGCAATAAAAAAGGGCAGCAACATGGCAAAACCTAAAATAAAGAAACAAACAGTCGATAAGATCGGTAGAGCTTTTGCTCTATTATTTAATCGTGTAGTAATGTACAATTTAGACCATCCCTTCACTGTCGAGTCCATGAATAATTACTACAAGACCATCACAGACGGGCTTAGTACTTTTTCTCCAATCGTTCTAATTATGCATCAGGAGCAATTTTTTATAGAAGACGAGCCGTTAGATTCCCGGATTAATCTTTCGAAAATGGTTATCCACTTTAAAAAAGCCGGTATTCAATCCATCTCCTTTGAAAAAGGAATGAAAAGCGATGAGCTTAACCTTTTCATTGGGATTTTTTCTGATCTCAAAAAATTTTCCACAGCAGATCACATGAAAAAAGCTCTTTCAGGCAGAGGGGTAAACAAGGTCAAGATAAACCATGTTATCTTTAAGAAAATGACTGCTGATGATAAAGTTGTTTCTAAGGGAACAATAATTGAGAACCAGTCAGGAACGCCAAAAGCGTCCCAGAGTGCAGCAAAAACAAAGTTTATGGATATGATGGTTGAAAATATCGTCATGGAAGAAGTTGAAAAGTCCCTCTCAATAAAAAGTCTTATGGAAGATCCGACCGGTCTTTCAAAAACTTTAGTTGATAAAGACCTTTCTGGTTCCAAAGAAAGCGGTGATGGAAAAGGCAAGTCCGGCGATGTGATTATTAAGCAACTTGACGTGCTTAAGAAAGAAGTCGAAGCTGCCATGTCGGGCACGGGTAATATACAAATGCCGGAACTGGCCAGTGCAGTCCTTGCCATGAAAAAAGATTTGCTGGAGCAAATCGAAGCACAGAAAGCCATGGGCGTTATTTATGAAAATGAAGGGATGATACGCGATGAAACCGATGCTATTATGGACGGAATACTTATTGGGCTTATTAAAGAAGAATACAAACAGGGCAAAGTCTCGATTCAACGCCTTGGCCAGATAATTCGACGTATGATCCCGGAACCGGAAGAACTTAAGCGTTTGCTGCCTAAGATAAAAGAGGCGTTGATAGAGGAAGGAATGTCTCTTCCCCAGTTCGCACAACTGGCCCAGGAATTGGGAAAGGAATTGCAAAGCGAAGAGCTTGCCCAGATACTCAAGAAAAGTGCTGAAGAAATCGGCGTAGATGGTGAAGAGCTAATACGTGAACTCCAGATTGATCCGGCAGGAGCGGCCGAACTTATTTATCTTGCTTCTGAAATTAAAAAAGGAACCGGCGATGAAAAGGTTTTATCGGATTTGCTTGTTGATTATGTTGAGCGAATTGGATCAAAGATATCTCTTGATGCTGCTGAGCAAAAAGGTGAAGAGGGAGGTAAGTATCTTAAAGATATTATTTCCAGAGTGGAATCTGAAATTGTCGGCAATTTGAAGCAAAAAGATGTAAATAACGATATCATCAGTTCTGTTGAAAAGCGTCTCGAAGAACGCATGGAAGAATGCTTTAATAAGCTTCAGTCTGATTGGGCTTTGCGTTATGAATCTTCCGGTGCAGGCGAGGGCAAGACTATACTAGATATTTTTGAGGAAGACGCAGAAGAAGGAGAGGACCTAAAGGCAATCCTTGAGAGCGTACGATCATCAGTTCGGGAAGGAGGCCTTGATGAAAACGATTTCAAGCAGATATTTGATGAAATCTCTAAAAGTAAACTCGATCAGCAGAAGAAAAACCTGAAGAAAGAAGCGCTGGAAAAGAAAGCACAACAAAAGGAGGCGCAGGAAAAGAACGATCTAAAAAAGGAAGCACAGCAAAAGGAGGCGCAGGAAAAGAACGATCTGAAAAAAGAAGCACAGGAAAAGGAGGAGCAGGAAAAGAAAAAAGAAAAACCAGGTCTTCCAAAAGGTGTCTTGAATCGCAAAAACACACTTTTTTTTGTTGATAAAGAAATTTCACGGGCCGTTCGTTATTCAACGCCCTTTTCAACCATGCTGTTTACGATTTTAAAGGTTACTCCTGAAAAACCTGTTCCTAAGGGATCGATTACATGGGATGATGTTATGAATGCAGTTCTTACAGAGCTGGCAAAAGTTGTACGTGACACTGATATGGTCGGCCTTCTGGACAAGAAAAAGATGTTAACTTTGCTTCCGATGACGGGAAAAGGGGATTCAAAAATGGCAATGAGTAGAATCATGAAGATTTTGCAAGCCGAACCGTTTACCGTTAACGATTACCCTCTGGCAGTAAAACTTGTCGGTGTAGTTTCTGTTTACGATCATGATCGGGCCCAAACACTGAAATCTTATATTAAGGTGTCCGAAAATGAACTCTATGACATGATTAACAGGTTAAAAAATATCCAGGATATTTACTAAGGGCTCGCACAGGTAGCCGTAGACTCCGAAAATAACTTCACATTTTATTGAGCCGATTAATTGCTTTTTTACTTTTTACCACGGATTGTCACGGAAATTTCACAGATACTAAGAGACCTTTGAAAAATGGTAATTTTTGTTTGAGTTCAAGGAAGGCGAAAATTTCAACCACAGGAATATATAGAATATTTCGAGGATTGATATTTGAGCCTGACGAAGCGAAGTGTAGATCCCGCTCATCGGGGACGCAGAAATCAGACAGATAAGCGTAGACTTCGAAAAGTGCCGTTTTGCAAAGGTCTCAATAAATAACCAAAATTCTGTGCATTACTCGACCAGCCAGCATACAGGATCAAGTATCCTCGCCTGATATATGAATTTACAACCACCAAAAGTGCGGGCTCTGGGACTGTGTTCCGGAGGTCTTGACAGCATTCTGGCTGCCCTGGTTTTGCGCAGGCAGGGGATAGATGTTGAATGGGTTACTTTTGAAACACCGTTTTTTTCTGCCCAAAAGGCCAGTCAGGCAGCACAAATAACAGGTATTCCTCTATCCATAAAGAATATCACAGCATCCTATCTTGAGATGCTGAAAAATCCTCCATGCGGTTATGGCCAGCATATGAACCCCTGTATGGATTGCCATGCTTTAATGTTCAAGCATGCCGGCGAAATCATGAAAGATAAAGGTTTTGATTTTCTTTTCAGCGGTGAAGTAGTCGGGCAGCGTCCCATGTCTCAGACAAAATCATCCCTTCGTTATGTTGAAAAAAATTCCGGATTTGACGGCTTAATACTACGTCCTTTAAGTGCAAAAAAACTGCCTGAAACAATTCCCGAAAGAAAGGGCCTGGTTAAAAGAGAGGTTTTGCTCAACATTTCAGGGCGGTCACGCAAACCCCAGATAGATCTGGCAATAAAATTCGGTATTGCTGATTATCCTGCTCCCGGAGGAGGATGCCTGCTAACAGACAAAATATTTTCTGTTCGCCTTAAAGACCTTTTTAATCACAGGGAAACCTGTAGCGAAAAAGAACTTCATCTTTTAAAACAAGGACGCCATTTTCGCTTAAACGAAAACATAAAAATAATAGTGGGGAGAACCCAAAAGGACAATGAGAATATTTTAAAATACTATAATCCGGCTACAGACACAATTATTAAAGTAAAAAATTTCCCCGGCCCAATCACACTAATACCCCATACAGACAACAGGGAAGCAGTTTTGCTGGCTGCATCCATATGCGCAGGGTACAGCAAATCGAAAGGCACAACACCGGTAGATGTTTCAATCAAAACACCTTCGGGACAAGAAATCATAAAGGTTCAGGAAATACCACCTTCAGATGTCAGGCACCTTATGATTTGATGGCATCTGGTGTTTATCCAAAGACTTTCAAATAACTAAATTATAACTATTTGATGTGATAGAGAAGTTATTTTAGGTTACAGTGCCTCAAAACGGCATAACTTTTTAATAAAAAACCAAGCTTACGAGTTCGTTTTGAACCGCAGAATATCGAACAAGGAATAGCGAATGTCGAAGTAAGGTATTCTATCATTTTTAATTTTTAAAAAGATAGAGCTTTGCGATTCCACACTTCGTTATTCGAAATTCCTTGTTCGATATTCGATATTCAATGTTTTGGGGCAATTACAAGAACTCCCAGAAATACCCACGATGTCAAGTATGTCTAAAAGTCAGAGTAAAACGGGGTTTCGCATCAAACATCCTCTTGAACCTTTGCCCTGAGCTGTCCGCATGCAGCACATATGTCTTGCCCCTTGCTATGACGAATTATGGCCGTATAGCCATTTATGTGGAGAATTTCAAGAAAACGGTTTATAACCGATTCTTCAGGCCGCCTGAAAGTGCTTCCTTCATACTCATTGAAAGGAATAAGGTTTATTTTTGCTCTGATCGGCCGGAGGAGTTTAACAAGACGATTTGCATCTTTAGTGGAATCGTTTATTCCTTTTAAAAGAATATATTCGAATGTAATTCTTCTGCGGGGCTTTAAATGATATCTGTGGCAGGCATCGAGCAGCTTTTCAATAGGATATTTTCTGTTTATCGGCATGAGCATACTGCGTGTTTCGTTCTCTGTAGCATTTAAGGATACAGCCAGATTTACTTCTGTTTCACTGCCCAGGTCCGAAAGCTTTTGAACAAGCCCGGCTGTTGAAATTGTTACCCTTCGACTTGAAAACCCAAACCCAAAGCTTTTATTTAAAATCGTGTTAACGGCATCAACAACGTTTTTATAATTTGCCAGAGGTTCGCCCATTCCCATGAAAACAATGTTGGTAACAGGTTTTGGGTCTGCATGATCCTTTTTGACATCACGCACCTGGCTAACAATTTCATCTTTCGTAAGATTGCGTGCAAATCCGTCTTTTGCCGTAAGGCAAAAGCTGCACCCCTGGGCACAGCCGACCTGGCTTGATATGCAGAGCGTATAGTGATCTTTTTCAGGGATAAGCACGCTTTCAATATGATTTCCGTCTTGAAGCCTGAAAAGATATTTTTTGGAACCATCCTGCGATTGTTTAGTAGTTACTTTTTCAAGGCGTTTGATTGAAAAAGAAAGAGACAGGAATTTTCTAACCTCTTTGCTCAAATCGGTCATGATGTCGAATGAATCCGCCTGCTTAAGATAGATCCATTTTAAAATCTGGGCCGACCTGTATGGCTCAATTTCATTATCCTTAAGCCATGAAGCAAGCTGTTCTAGTGATAATTCTTTAATGTCTGTTTTGTTTTTGTCGGCTAACATAATTGGCGTTAATTTTTCTTGACATAAAATTTATGAAATATTAAACTCTTTGGCTTTAATAATCAATAGACATTAATTCTTGATTGTTTTGCAAAAAGCAAAAAACCACTTTTTACGAAACGTTTTAAGTTTTAGGATTTAAGTTTTAAGCCTTTGTTAAAACAGATAATATTAGTAACATAAAACCTAAAACTTAACACCTAAAACCTGATGAATTCGAATTTTTACGAATTCGTCAATATTTTACTATGTTAAAATATTTGGTATAATAGAAGCAAGGCGCAGGAAAAATAATAATGTTTGAAAATTTAAGTGATAAACTTGCTCTTGTATTTAAAAAACTCAAAGGGCATGGGAAATTAAGCGAAAACAACATTGAGGAGGGTTTAAAAGAAGTACGAATGGCCCTACTTGAAGCCGATGTCCATTACAGGGTTGTTAAAAAGTTTATCGCGGAAATAAAGGAACGTGCTCTGGGCCAGGAGGTAATGTCAAGCCTGACACCTGGCCAGCAGGTAATAAAAATTGTTAATGAAGAATTAACACGGCTTATGGGGTCGAGCTATGAAGCTTTAAATCTTTCAGGCTCGAAACCGGTTTCCATAATGTTAGTTGGTTTGCAGGGGTCAGGCAAGACAACGACCTGCGGAAAAATCGCTGTCTTTTTAAGAGGAAAAGGACGAAAGCCATACCTGGTCCCGGCAGATGTTTACCGCCCTGCTGCCATAGATCAACTCAAAAAGCTGGGTGAACAGATTGATATTCCGGTGTTTCCATCAACCGTGGAAATGAACCCTGTCCGGATATGCAAGGATGCAAGAACAGCAGCTCAAAAAGAAGGATGCGATACGCTGCTTCTTGATACAGCAGGCCGCCTGCATATTGATGAAGAGCTGATGACAGAGCTTGTAAATATTAAGGGTATTCTGAAACCATCGGACACACTCCTGGTGGCAGATGCCATGACAGGCCAGGATGCTGTAAATATCGCAAAATCATTTGACGGCGCTCTTGATATCGGCGGTGTTGTCCTGACTAAAATGGATGGTGATGCAAGGGGCGGGGCAGCCCTTTCTATCAAGGCAATTACAAATAAACCGATAAAATTTATTGGTGTAGGTGAAAAATTAAGCGACCTGGAGCCTTTTCATCCGGACAGGATGTCTTCCAGTATTCTGGGGATGGGAGATGTCCTCACCTTTATTGAAAAAGCCCAGTCGATGGTTGATGAGAAAAAAGCGGCTGAACTTGAAAAAAAGTTAAGGAAAAGCCAGTTTACCCTGGATGATTTTCGTGACCAGATGGTTCAGATTCGAAAAATGGGCTCAGTATCAGATTTACTGAAGATGATTCCCGGGGTTGGAAAGAGTAAACAAATGAAAAACCTTAAAGTTGACGACAGAGAGCTCGTCAGGGTTGAAGCAATGATTAATTCAATGACGACCCAGGAAAGACATAAACATACCATTATAAACGGAAGTCGCAGAAAAAGGATCGCTAAGGGAAGCGGAACACGCGTTCAAGACGTAAACAGGCTTTTGAAAAATTACACCCAGGTTATGAAAATGATGAAAAAATTTAACAAAGGCGGTATGCAGTCAATGGGCCGTGGAATGCTGCCTTTTTAAAGGAGAAACAGAATGTCAGTAAAAATCAGATTGGCCAGACATGGAGCAAAAAAAAGACCTTTTTACAGAATAGTTGTTGCTGATAATGAAAGTCCAAGGGATGGCAGGTATTTAGAAAACGTAGGCACATATAACCCTCTTAAGGAGCCGGTAGAAGTTTCTGTTCAAGAGGAACGTATCAGATACTGGATGGATCAGGGCGCTATTCCTTCAGATACCGTAAAAAGTCTTTTGAAAAAAGAAGGGTTTTTTGCTATAAATAAATAGCAGTTAAGAGACCTTTAAAAAAGGTCTCGCTAAAGCGGAATTTAAGTTTAAGGGTTCGCACAGGTAAACGTAGACTCCGAAAATAAGTTCGCAATTTTAAGTGTTGAAGCGCCCGTCTGACAAGGCGCGAAAGCACAGGAATATCAGGCATATTTATAGTTTTCGCAACGCAGCCAGACGGGATGCATCGGCGCTTAAAATGTGAAGTTGTTTTTGCGCGAACCCTAAGCCTGTCTGTGCGCGTTGGCACGCAAACAGGGAAGGACAAAAAGCAGCGTTTTGCAAAGGCCACGTCAACAAGCCTAAATACTCAACCGCTAATACGCTAACAAAGGAGAGGGAGCTATGAAAGATCTGATTGGTTACATTGCTAAAGCACTGGTTGACAACCCTGAAGAAGTCACGGTTTCTGAGGTTGAGGGCAATCAAACCTCGGTACTTGAACTTAAAGTTGCCAAAGAGGATCTCGGCAAGGTTATCGGAAAGCAGGGAAGAACCGCGAGGGCAATGAGGACTATTTTAAGCGCAGCCTCCGCCAAGATAAAAAAACGCTCGGTTCTCGAGATTATAGAATAATAACGTTGTGAAGGAAGGTTTTCTTCTCATTGGAAAGATCACCGGCGCTCATGGTATAAAGGGAACCAGTAAGGCCTTTTTTTATTCTGAATCGTTATCTGCTCTTGAATCTGATGACCATATTCTTTTAAAAAACCCCGAAGGCCTGGAAAAAACATATGAGATAAAATGGCTTAAACCTCATGGGCGGGGCTTTTTATTATCATTGAAAGGTATAAGCTGCCGTGAAGAGGCCAAAGATCTTATTGGGGCCGAGCTTTTTATTAAAAAAGAAAAGCTCCCCGAACTTGAAGACGGCACTTACTACTGGTTTGATATCATCGGGCTGGAGGTATATACCATTGAAGATAAATATTTGGGCTGCGTTGAATTAATAATTCCCACAGGGAGTAACGATGTTTATGTCGTGAAGGATAAGACCGGTAATGGAGAGATACTGATTCCCGCACTCGAATCCGTAGTTAAGAAAATCGATTTTAACTTAAAAATAATGAAGGTCGATCTGCCTGAAGGTCTATGATTCAAGATAATGAATTTTATCGCCCTGACTATCTTCCCTGAAATGTTTAGTCTGTTTTCAGACCACGGGATTATAAGAAAAGCGATAGAAGAGAAAAAGATACTTGTTTCAGCCATAAATGTCAGGGATTTTGCACAGGATAAACACCATGTGACAGATGACAGGCCATACGGCGGCGGTTGCGGAATGGTCATGAAACCGGAGCCGCTTGCAGGTGCCATACGGGCCGCAAAAAAAAAAGTACCATCTGCAAAAACAATCCTGCTTACGCCTGCCGGACGTGTTTTCGATCACAAATTGGCTAATGAATTTAAATCTTACAGCGGGCTTATCCTGGTTTGTGGTAGATACGAGGGTGTGGACGAGCGGATTTGTCACGATTTTATAGATTACGAAGTTTCTCTTGGGGATTATGTTCTGACCGGTGGTGAGCTCGCTGCAATGGTCCTCATTGATGCAGTGACCCGGCTGATCCCTGGAATCCTCGGCGGCACCGATTCGGCGGAAAAGGATTCATTTTCAGGCGGTCTTTTGGAGCATGCACAATACACAAGGCCACGAGATTTTGAAGGAGAAGATGTCCCGGCGGTCCTTTTGTCCGGCCACCACAAAGAGATTGAGAAGTGGCGTATTGAAACATCACTTATACGTACCTTTCTTAAGAGAAAGGACTTGCTGCAAAAAAAACCTTTGAATAAGCAGGAAATAGAAATTCTGAAAAAATGGTGTCAAGATATTGAAAAAATAATCAATTTTAACCAGGGAGGGCATGGATAGCGCAAAAATCGGACAGATAAGCGGAGACTTCGAAAGGGGACGTTTTTCAAAGGTCTCTTCAAATCTTTATGTGGCTCTCGTCCACTATCCGGTAGTTAATAAAAACGGCGATGTCATTACGTCTGCTGTTACAAATCTGGATTTGCACGATATTGCAAGAGCTGCAAAAACATACGGAATAAAATCATTTTATGTGGTTACACCCCTTGCAGACCAGAAAGCACTGGTTGAAAAAATTGTATCCCACTGGACAGAAGGATTAGGTGCCAAGTATAATCCAAAAAGGCGCGAAGCCCTGGAACTGATCCGTATAGAGGAGACTTTAGAAAAAGTCATAGCTGATATTAAAAAAGATTGCAGTGTTTTACCCAAGACTGTTGTCACGAGTGCCAAAAACTGCTTTAAAAGTATAAGTTATGGTAAGTTTCGTGAAATGTTAAAAAACGGCAAGCCATATCTTTTAGTGCTGGGTACGGCGTGGGGGCTTTCGGACGACTTTGTTGCCGGTGTGGATTATGTGCTTGCACCGATTAAGGGTCCTGCGGACTACAACCACCTTTCGGTTAGGTCCGCTGCGGCTATTATTTTGGACAGGCTAATGGCAAATGAAAATTGATGGCGTCGTAAAAAGTCTCATCTACTGCGTTGTAGCGGTTTTATCCCGCTGATTTTTAGCGGGAGTATATGAGCCTTTTTACTTAGCCATCCGGTGCTTATTCAAAGACTTTTTACGAGTTCATCTAAATTAATACATTAATTTAGCGCTCTGAAAATATTACAGGCATGTAGTTTAGTTATAAAATTGCCTAAAGTGTCTAACTTTAAGCACTTTTTTCAAAAAGCTAAACCGCTACAAATTAACAATCAATATAGAAAGCCCGAGAAAGGAATAACCGGGTACAGGGAATTTTGTAATATGGAAAAAATAAAACAGTTGGAAAGAGAAATGATGCGTCTCGATCACCCGGATTTTAGAGCGGGAGATACGGTTAAAGTTCACGTTAAAATAAGAGAAGGTGAAAAAGAGCGTATTCAGATATTTCAGGGTGTTGTTATAAGCAAGCGAAAAGGCACAACAAACGCCACATTCACCGTGCGAAAAGTATCATACGGCGTCGGGGTTGAACGTATCTTCCAGCTCCACTCACCTATTCTAGACAAAATTGAAGTGGTTACAAGAGGCCGTGTACGACGCGCAAAAATCTATTATCTACGCAAGTTGCGAGGCAAGGCTGCAAGGATAAGAGAACGGCGTATCGACCGGTAGTAATTTCGATAATCGTAAGCCTCCACAGGCAACGCACCTGCACGCGCTCAGGGCAACCAGCATAGCCGACTATAGCTGATCGCCCTGATCACGCACATATGCAGCACCTGTGGACGCTCACAGGGCGGAGATTGCGCAACCTTTTTGTTCAGAATAGGCCTGAACGGGTACCAATAATCAAAATATCATCCTGCTATTTTGTATTTTATGGCATTGTGCTGGAAAAGTGCCCGGTTTTTTAATCAGAAATCAGAGCTGATTTAATGGAATCGGATTTGAAGTCTTTTGAAAAGAAAGCTTTTGAAAAAGGCTATAGAGAAATTGCAGGCGTAGATGAAGCCGGTAGAGGCCCTTTGGCCGGTCCTGTAGTTTCCGCAGCGGTTGTCCTTCCATTTGCCTTTCCTGTTTCAGGTGTAACCGATTCCAAGAAATTAACACCTAAAAAACGCGAAGAGCTTTATGAGCAGATTTATGAGTATGCTGTTTCCATAGGTATAGGAATTGTTGACCCTGTGGAAATAGATCGTATAAATATTCTCAAAGCCTCTCTCCTCTCCATGTCCATATCCGTCAAAAACCTTAACCCCCAGCCTGACTGGCTCCTTATAGACGGAACTTTTCAGATACCGTCAGATATGCCTCAGGAAGCGATACCCAAAGGCGATGCATTAAGCATTTCAATCGCGGCTGCATCTATCGTTGCCAAAGTTACACGCGACAGATTAATGGTAAGATATCATGAGGATTATCCGCAGTTTGGATTCTCAAAGCATAAAGGATATCCGACCAAGGCTCATAAAGAAGCAATCAGAAAATATGGTTTGTGCCCCATTCACAGGCAGACCTTTCGTGGAGTTAAAGAATACTTATGAGTAAAGGATCATAAGGGTTCAAGGGGTCAGGGATTCGAGTGAAATGCTAAACAGCCGGCAAAAGTTTGGAGAACAAAGTGAATCGATTGCTGTGAGCTATCTTAAAAAGCAGGGATATAAAATCATAGAGCAAAATTATCGTACAAAGCTCGGAGAGATCGACATTATTGCCAAAGAAAAAGGTACAATCGTATTTATTGAGGTTAAATCCAGAAAATCTAAAAATTTCGGAAACCCCAAGTGGGCGGTAACTCCCAAAAAACAAAGAAAGATATCTATGGTGGCACTTTGGTATCTGAAAACAACCATGCAAAGCAATGTCAAAGCACGATTCGATGTTGTATCCATTATATCTTCTCATGATAACCCGAGTATTGAAATAATTAAAAATGCCTTTGAACTCGCCTACGGATGATCGCAAGGACAAAATAAAAAAGGGAAAACTCTACATTGTTGCTACACCCATCGGCAATAAGGATGATATTACCTTAAGAGCTATTAAGGTTCTTGGAGAAGTTGACCTGATTGCAGCAGAAGACACCAGGGAAACAGGCAAACTGCTGGTTTATCATAAAATCAAAAACAATCTTATTTCCTGCCACGAACACAATGAAACCAGGCGTGCACTCGAACTGATTAATAAACTGAAAAAAGGTCTGTCCATTGCTCTGGTATCAGATGCCGGAACGCCATCAGTGTCTGATCCGGGTTACCGGCTTATAAACGAAGCAATTGCAGAAAATATTCGGATAATCCCGG
>Ga0190284_1000526_pt1 | contig 21255 bp, 14 predicted proteins | sample 48691812_MG_FD_161668 | JGI IMG/M metagenome (GOLD analysis project Ga0190284, IMG submission 161668) | Hydrothermal vent microbial mat bacterial communities from Southern Trench, Guaymas Basin, Mexico - 4869-18-1-2_MG | ecosystem: Environmental > Aquatic > Marine > Hydrothermal vents >...
ACGCTCTGACGGCGTTTGAAATCCGGGAGCGCGTGGACGCACTCACGGAAACCCTCTTACACGAGCGCGAAACGAACCCCCTGCTATGGTTCTTCAGTCTGCCGGGCAACGAGTTCCTCATGCGGCTGCGCACGTGTTCCCAACGCCAGGCACTCCGGCTGGCGGCGGCAGCCAGCCGCTACCAAGTCGAGCGTGGGCAGTGGCCGGAGGATTTGGCCGACGTCCTGCGGCAGGGCGTCGCGGAGGACACCATCGACCCTCGGACCGGGCAAGCCTTCGTCTACGACGTCGCCGCCGACCTGCCGCGTATCCGGTCGGTGTACACCGACGACCTGCGTGGCAGGCTCGGCCCCCACGCCATGGCGTGGGCGGCGGAAGGGGACGACCTGGTAACCTACTTCCCGTCGCAGGCGCGCCGCCACTAACCGGCGCACTTCACCGGTTACCAGAGCCGGGCGGTAGGCCGGGGCCACGTTGACGGACCTCACTGGGTAGACGTCGAGTGTGCCATTGAAACACTTACGCAGGGGTTGGGGACGCAGGGGCAGCTAACCTCGCCGCCGGCGGCGCAACTGGACCCGACAGCAACGCTACAGCGGTCAAAGACGCAGCAGCACAGCACTTGTCCCAGCGATTCTACGTTCCAGACCGTGCCGTTATAGAAAGCGATCACGCCGGCCAAGCTATCAACGTCGGCGGAACTGACCTGGCCGTCTCGATTGACGTCGTAGCCGGTAACCTCGGTCCAGCGGGCCTCGATGGCGGCGTCCAGGGCGATGGCGTCGTTCCAGTCGGTGGTGCCGTCGAGATTCACGTCGCCGGGATGCGAATGAATGAGCACCCAGGCCACGCCCGCATCGAAGACGATCGCGGTCGATTCCGCCGCTGGCATCGGCCGGTCCAGGTCGATGATCCAGTGGTCGCCGCTTGGGGTCACCGACTCGACCAGAGGCGCGCTGTCGCCGGTGGTAACGACCTCGATACGGTCGGCGGTCAGGGTGACCGGCGTGTTGAACCGGACCGCAATCTGACGAATCCCGTCAGCGTATTGACCGGCATCCGTGACCTGCCCGACGTCGATGTATCCGTCGGCCGGATCACTCCATACGATCTCGATGACGTCCGGATGGTACGGCTCGGCAGGCGGTTCGACACGCAGCGTGGTACGGGGCTCGGCGCGCGACCGGTCAGGTGATACTTTCACGAAGAACACGACGTAAGCCCCGACAAGCAGGACTACCGCCCCAATGCCCAACCAAGGTATGCGTTTCATGATTCCGATTCCCTCCCTTCAGAACCCTATGGTGTGAAGTCGCCCGATTTCGTTCACCTGCCGCCAATGGAGTTGGCACAGGTGGGGCGACCCTGAATGCACTGGGTCCCCTTTGAAATCGCGGGCAGTACGAGGGTTTGGATGTGCGGATCAGCGCCCCGGATTCCCTAAACCCGCGGGAAGCTGTTTCCCAAGTTGAACATACGATATAGAAGCGGGAGGTGCCGGCAGTCTGTCGTGTTTTCGAGACGGTGAGCGTTATTGCCGTCAGAGCGCCGGCTTATCGGGTGAGTCACGGTGCCACCAAGGGCTTATTCTCGGGCGTGCAGTGCCCTCCCCTGACACCGACGTTCGGCTGGTGGCTGACCGAGGGTCAGGAATCCGGCTCGCCTGCGGGTGATTGCTGGCCGGGCCGAGGCCGGAGTTTTTCGGCCAGGGCCGCAGCCGTGTTGCGATGACGTTCGGCAGTCGCCGGGTCTTTCTTGGCGCGCTCGTGGAGTTGGGCCAGGCAGCGGTGGGGGAAGGGGTTGTTGGGGTTCTGCTCCAGGGCAACGTTGAACGCCCGGATGGCCCAATCGACGTGGCCGACCTCGGCCAGGGCCAAGCCCAAGTGAATGTGCGTCTGCGGGCGGTGGTGCAGCAGGCCGACCGACTGCATGTGCTCGTGAACGGCTTCTTCCGGGCGCTTCTGCCAGCGATACGCCACACCCAACCCGTCGTGGGCCTCGGCGCTGTCCCCGTCAATGGACAGGGCCTTCTTGAACGTGCGCTCGGCATCGGCCCAGCGCTTGCGACGCAGGTACACGTTGCCGATCTGACAGTGCAGACCCGGCAGCCGCGGATCGGTCTTCTCCGCTTGCCGCAGGTGCTTGAGGGCGGAGTCCGTGTCTCCCCGCCGGAAAGCGATCATGCCCAGGTACAGGTTAGCCAGCGGTGCATCGGCATCGTCCTTGAGAAGCTCCTTTACCAATCGTTCACACTCGTCGAGTTGCCCCATCTCAAGACGGCAGGATGCGATGGCGATCTGGCAGCCCTTGTCGTCGGACTTCTTCTCCAGAACGCTCTCGTACTCCGCGATGGCTTGTTCCGGTCGTCCGGTGGCCGCGTAGATTTGGCCCAGGTTGCGGGCCCGATCGAGAACGACTCCGTCCACGCTGGCATCGCGCTCGAGGTAGCCCAGGTCCGCGAGGCGTTCCAACAACTGTTGCGCCGCCCAGGGGTCCTCGTTCACGTCGGCGACCGTTTCGTCATCGCCGGCCGGTTCCTCGTAAGTATCGATGGTCTCCGGCTCGAACGGATCGCCTTCAAAGACTTGCGTAAGGGCATGACCGTCCATGTCCTCGCCCACGGGCAGGCCGAACAGGGTGAGCACGGTGGGGGTGACGTCGAGCAGCGAGGCCCCGTAGACCCGCTGGTCCTTCTTGATGTGCGGGCCTTTGATCGCCAGGATGCCGTGCTGCCGGTGCCAGGCCACCGGCCGGCCTTCTTTGATCTTGCTCGAACCTTCCGGTCGAAGGTGATCGCTGTGGAACCCGTGATCGCTGAGGATGATGATCGTGGCCTCGTCACCGGCGAGTTCGACCAGACGCCCCAGCATCATGTCGTGAAAACGGTAGCAGCCGGTCATCACGTCCTTGTAACGCTCGAAGTCCTCGTCGGAGAGGTGCGGCATCTTCGGAGGCTGGTACTCCATGAATGCGTGGGCGAAGCGATCGACGGTGTCGTAGTAGACCCCGAGGAAGTCCCACTCCCGGTTCTCCATCAGCCAGGTGGTTACCGCGTGTGTCGTGGCACAACTAGCCAGCAGGATGCGCAGTTGGTGCAGGTTCTCGTCCTTGGCGTGGTCGAGCTCGGCGAGTTTCGGGATGAACGGCTGAACCTGTTGGGGCGTGGTCTCGGCCGGGTGGACCCGGTAGTCGCACAACGACTCAAGCAAGTCTTCGGGGTGCACCGACTTCGGCACCGCGGGCCATTCCTTGTCCGGCGGTCCGGCCGGCTGGGCGAAGTGGTCGGTGACCACAAAGCCGTTGATCTCCTCGGCCGGGTGACTGGCAAACCAATTGACCACACCCGCGTGAAGGCCCCGATCCGACAGGATGTTCCAGACCGCCTTGCACTTACGCGACGTGCTGCTGACCGGGCGAATCTTGCTGCCGCTGCCGTCCGGTTCAGCAAAGCCCAGGATGCCGTGTTTGTCGGCGTGTTTGCCGGTAGCGATGGAGGTCCACAGGATGGGTGAGAGCATCGGCGTTAGGCTGGCCACGTTGCCCATGACGCCGGCGTTGATGAGCTTTTCCAGATGCGGCATCTGCCCCTTGTCGAGCAGAGGGTCGATGTGCCTCCAGTCGGCCCCATCCCAGCCGATGAGCAGAACCTTGTTGGCCAGTCGCTTGGGCATCACGAGACTTGCACTCCCCGAACAGATTTACCACTCCAGCCCACAACGATCAGTCTATCAGAATCGCGCTGAAATGTCCACGATTGGACGCCCGTTGTTGCAGCGTAGTCGAGCTTCTTGACGCGCACATTTCCCGCGGCAAGTCCGAGAAACACTGTCCCCCCAAGCGCATATCAGGCAGGGCTCCGGCGCTCACGATCCTGACGCCCGGTGCCCAAAAATCGCTTCCCCTACTCTATTGATTGTCACCCGGAAACCGAGGCGACAACGACGCGCCCGGCTTAGGTCTTGTGCATGGCTTCCAATCGCCGACGCAGAGAGTTGCGGCTGATCCCCAGTATGCGAGCGGCCTCTGAGACGTTTCCCTCGGCGTGCTCCATGGCCTCCTGGACGAGGCGGTGCTCGACTTCCGGCAGCGTCGTTTCGAGTATCGACACCGGCGGGTGCGTGGGAGCGATGCCCAGGTGCTCGATGCCGATGCGGCCGTCCTTGTGCAGCAGCGCAGCCCGCTCGATGACGTGGAGGAGTTCGCGCACGTTCCCCGGCCAGGGGTACTTGGTCAACAAGGCCTGGGCCTCGTCCGACAGGACCGCAGGTGGCTTGCGGTATTTCCGGCAAAGCCGGCCCACGAAATACTCGGCCAGCAGCAGGATGTCCCCGCCGCGCTCGCGGAGCGGAGGCAGATCGATGTGGAAGACGTTGAGACGATAGAACAGATCGCGACGAAAGGTCTTGGCGGCGACGCGCTCCTGCAAGTCGGAGTTGGTTGCGGTGATGACCCGGACGTTCATGTCGATGTCGCGCGTGCCGCCCACCCGCCGAAAACTCTTGCCTTCCAGCACGCTCAATAGCTTGGTCTGCAACTCGACCGGCAGTTCGCCGATCTCGTTCAGGAAGATCGTGCCTCCCGCGGCGATCTCCAGCAGCCCGCGCTTGCTGCTCCTGGCGTCGGTGAACGCCCCGCGTTCATGCCCGAAGAGTTCGGACTCGATCAACTCTCGGGGCAGGGCGGTGCAGTCCACGTGCACAAACGGCTGAGCGGCCAGAGGGCCGATGGCGTGGATGTGCCGGGCCAGCAGATCCTTGCCCGTCCCCGTCTCACCGGTGATCAGGACCGTAGCCATGGTCGAAGCCGGCCCCGCCCCCGGCGGATCAGCCACGCTCCGAACCAACTGCATCACCCGATCGAATTCCTCGCTCTCGCCGACGATTCGCCACTCCCCCTCATCATCACGCCGGAGGCGCTCGTATAGTTCGACCCGTCCCCGCAGCCACTGGGTTTCCAGGTTACGCTCGACAATGACATGGAGTTGATCGAGATCAACGGGTTTTACGATGTAATCGTTGGCCCCCTCACGCATGGCACTGACCGCATTGGGAATCGACCCAAAGGCAGTTATCACCACGATGGGGAAGCAGCGGTCCTCGGCGCGGATGCTCCGGATCAAGTCCATGCCGCTGCCGTCCGGCAGTCGAATGTCGATGATGGCCAGGTCCGGTTCCAGCTTCTGGAGGATTTCATTGGATTGGGTGACTGTGTGGGCGGAGGAGCACTCGTGCCCCACCCCCGAGAGTTGGAGTTCCATGGCCTGGACCAGCACTTGTTCGTCATCGACGATCAGGATTTTGGCCACGAGTTCCGCTCCTTCCAACGTAGACTCTGAGCGACGTTAGGTGCCGGTCGATCCGCCTACGGCTTCGGCCGGGCTCGACGGCAGGCTCAGCGTGACCATGGTGCCGCCGCCAGGATTGTCCTGGAAGTCAAGCTCGCCCCCGTGGGCCGCAGCCACGCGCTTGGCCAGATACAAACCGATGCCCGTCCCGCCCGGCTTAGTGGTGGAAAAAGGCGAGGCGAGACGATCGCGCATTTCCGCAGGGATGCCCGGCCCGGAATCCGTTACTCGAATCTCCACCTGCTCGATCGATTCTGCGTGCTTGCGTATCGTCACCCGCACCACGCCCTTCGGAGGCGAAGCCTCCACCGCGTTGTTCACCACGGCCAACAAGGCCTGCCCGAGCCGCAACGAATCCACGTGAACCATACAACCGGCCGGCGACTCCTCCACCTCGATGCGGACTCCACTACGCTCCGCGGCGGACCGGATCACCCCAACCACCCGATCGACCAGTCCTCGCGCGGCAACCGGTCCGCATTCCAGTTCGATCGACTTGTGCACGGTGAGCAGATCGTGAAGCCACTGGTTCAGGGAATCGACGATTTCGATGACGCCGGTCAGAGGGGCCGGATTCTCGTCGCCCTCGGACACCCGTTTCATGTACGACTGAACCGAAACCCGAATGTTCGCCAGGGGGTTGCGGATGTTGTGGGCCACGGATGAAGCCAGTTCACCAACAGCAGCCAGACGCTCCTGCTCGACCAGGCGGCGCTGGACGTTGGCCAGCGAGTCGGCCATTTGGTTCATTTGCCGGGACAGCGCTCCCAACTCGTCACTGGAATGCTCGGCAATGCGGTACTCCAGATCGCCAGCCGCGTGTCTTTCGGTGGCGGTCTTGAGCGCTTCCACCGGCTTGAGCATCCAGTAGCGCACCAGGTGAAAGCTGACCGCGACCACCAGAAAGACTACTGCCGCGTTGGCGGACAGAATGACTGTGATCCAAGCCTGCTTCTCGGCCACGTCGGCGGCGGTCTGGTTGATGGAGGTGTCACTCTGGCTGGTGATTTGCCCGAGCACCTTCCGCATGGGACTCACACACTCACGCCCGATCCCCATCGAGAGCAGGCCTGCGGCTTCCTCACGCCGCCCGTCCACCAGCAATGACATGTACTGTTCGCTCCGCTCGAACAGCCGCCGGCCTAACTCCAGCAGGCGACTCCTGGTCTCGGTCTCTCCGCTCTGTGGGTGGCCCACCGGCGAAGGGAATTCGGAAGCCTGCTCTGCGATCTGCCGGCACAGGACGCGATAGCGGTTGTCGTCCAAAGGTTTGGTCCGCTTGGCACGGGTTTCCAGTTCGCTCACCAAATCGTCCAGCAGACCGCGGATCATTTCGGTTCGCCGCACCTCGGAAACGAACACGTGAAACCGGCCGGTCGCCGCGTCCATGTATATCCGGGTACACCAGACCGCGACCGCCGCGTTGGCTGCGATGGAGACCCCAAAGACGGCGAGCAGCAGATAAAACTTGCCCCGCAAACTCATGGCAACTTCACCCCGTAGTTCGGGTCACGAGCCCCGACACATCCTCCACGTCAACGGGGGTCGGGTCTGTCGCCCCGACCTACTTTTGGCCGAGGCTGGGATGGTGCGCCCAACTCCATCGGCCCTCGGCCATCGGGTTCTTGGTAGAGGTCACGTGGCCCCCGATAAACGAAATGGTCATCTTGCCCCGATGACGCATGGCCGGGAACCAGTAGTCTTCCAGAAAGAAATCCGGTGTACAAAAGAACGGCATAAGCTTGATAGTTGGATCACTGACCCCCTTCATGGCGGCCTCGGCGTCCACGTCAAAGAGCAGCGGCACGTGAGCGTAATTGAGGATGCGCTCGGTCAGCAGCACCGGGGCCTCGAAGGGAACACCCTCCAGCAACGCGGGGGCACGGAACAACCGCCGGTTCATCGCGTAACTGACGTTCTCGCGCGGGCCAACGGCGGGGGTCCAAAGGTGTTCTTCGCCGTACCGGACCAAGCCCGGCGGGGCCGACGGGCACATCATCGGACTCCGGCCCGGCGGGTACGCCTCGCTCTCGACCCCCTTGCTGTCCCAGAACTCGCCCACCTCGTAGCGGCTTTCAAGGAAGTCCATCGCGTCGAAGCGCGAGCCGTACTGTTCACTGTCGCCTCGATACCCGTGGGTGTACGAGTCGGCGAAGAGACGAAACCGCACCGCCGCGGACCGCGCATGGTTCATGCACACGAAGCTCTTGGTCGTCTGTCGAGCGGTCACCAGCGCGGGCACCAGGATCGACATCAGCAGGGCGATGAGGAAGAGCACGACCAGCAACTCCATCAGCGTATAGGCGCGCAAGAACATCCTCGCGCCATCCCCGCCGAGTTTCGGCCCGTCCACCGGGCCCGCCAGCCTGCTCATCCCGTCCCCTCCGCCTGGGAGACCGTTGAGAACTCGTTTGTAGCGGCCTGCGCCCCCGCCGCTTGTCCGAACACAGAACGTTGTTACCTTCCCCAGCCGGCGAGACGCTGGCCACTACTTGTTGCCTGTTATCTCTTGCCTCTTGCCTTCTTCCTACCCCGGCCCATTCATCACCGAGACAAAGATCACATAATCATCCAGGTCAACATCCAAGTCATTGTTGTCGTCGAACGCATCCAGGCACCCGACGTTCACCAACACCTCCGGGTCCAATGCCGTCGTCGAATAACACACCTGAAAGGCGCGGTAGTCGTCGAGGTCCACGTCCCCGTCATTGTCGTAGTCGCACGGACCTTGTTCGGGAAACCCGTTGGTGGACACCAGTCCGTCGTAATCGTCGTCGTGCATACTGAACCGGTTCGAGAACGCTTCCCGGTCGATCTCCTGGTTGACCATGCCGTCGGCGTCGTAGCCCGTCTCACCGTCGTGGGCGGTGACGTAGTCGTTAAGCAACTGACGGTCCGTCTTGGTGATCAGTCCGTCGCCGTTAAAATCATTGACGACCACGTTCGGCCAGGCGTCTGTCCAAACATGGACCCCGCCACCCACGGGATACTGCTCAAGTCCGGTCCCGAACAGCATGGTGCATCGCCAATCCCACGGGTTGAGGTGGTCCAGAGGGTCCTGGGTCGCCCACTGCACCAGCAACGGCCAGTTATCATGCTCTTGCCAGGGTGGAGGCCCTGGCCATGGGTTGTCGGCGCTAATCCGTAAATCCGAGAGAGCTTCGTATACGGAATTCGCGTTCCCACCCGTGAAGTCGTTGTCCTGCGCCGGCCAGTCGTTGTAGAGTCTGGCGTGGGCAAGGTTGTCCAGGGGGTAGACGAACGACACCGTCGTGGCATCATCGACAATGGAGTGCTTGAAGCGGATGGTGACGTGGGGACGATATCCTAAAGTATACGTGATGGGGTCATACCCTGGCGCGCGCCAGAAGAAATCTCCGCCTATTATCCAGGTTTCACCTTCCTCGAACACGTTGTTGGTATTGCCCTCGACGTACTCTTCGATGTCGTGCATGTAGTTCCCGTGGAAGAGAAGCATAAATTCTAGCCCGCTGCGATGCGTCGCCGGTATCTCCTCGAAATCACCGCTCCACGGTTCTCCGTCAATGCTGATCCGGTCCTCGAACCATGCCCCTTGCGGCATACCGCCCCAGCGGGCCACGTTGGCGTTGTAGCCCAGGTCCGGCTCCTCGGTCTCACCACCGGTCTCCGCGTTGGTGTCCATGTCCAACTCGACCCAGCCAAACAGCGGGTTCGGGCCGTACTTCGTCGGCGCATAGCCAATCAAGTCCCCTGGCGGGTTGAACAACCCGTCAAAGACCATGTCCAGCCGAAGGAACTCGCCGTTAGTGTCGCACTCGCCGTTGGTGCTGTAGTTGCCGAAGTAGGGGTCTGCATAGGCATCCACCGGGACCCACCGCCCCAGCGTAGCGCAGAGTAACTCGGGACCGTTGGTCGTGAGCGGATCGACACTGGGATCGTCATCGGTCCGCCGCAAAGCCATGTCGTCTACCGGGTCGATAAAAACCTGCTTGATGTCCTCAATCGGCGTAGCATCGGTAACATCGCCGGGAGGATCGTCAGCCAACGCGGGCACGACCAGGAACAAACCTGCACAGACCGCCGAGCACAAAAGGGTCCCCAAAGACGAGACCGCGTTGGTCTGAACAGAACTGGCGGTTTCTGAGATGCGCATATCTCATCCTCCCGACTGTGCGTCCCGGTTTCATGCTACCGGTTACACACGCTTATTACAAGTGTTTTGTCCTGTGCCACGTGGTGTCACGTATGCCCTATGGCCGTGTGAACACGAGCCCACTGCGCGCCGTTTCCGAGGGGATCGCTCAGATGCTGGTCAGCGCCGACTGAACGTACCTGCGGGGTGACTGCACCCACGAGTTGGCCGGCCAACAGGGGGCCAACTCGCTAGCCAGACACCTGGTTCCATGATGCCCTGGTCAAAGCGGCCACCGGCTCCCCCGACGCGGCGATCGGAAACGCAACTCTATTCATAACAAGGAGATACGCCTTATACAGCACTCCATTCCGGTCCCTCTGCTCGGTTGAACAAATAAAGAGACACTGCAAAAGGACGACGTTTTCGCCCTGGCACCGGACATGCCCTTAGTCATCACACGGCGTGAGCGACGCGATGCTCGCCCGCCGGTAGAACCGGTTTGGCCTCGGCTTCCTTCCCCTCCATACGGGGAGCCGCCGGGCGCGCCAGCGTTCGGTGGTCTCCCCGACTTGGGCGAAACCGCGAGGGGGACAAGGTATTCGGACGTGTACGGGTTTCCAATCCATCGTGTAAGGGAGATCGCCGGGCGCACGGGCGCCCGGTGATTCTCCCGACTGCGGGGACTCAGCAAAGGAGTGGGAAAGCGATCGTGCTGTTCACCCCAAACAACAGATCACGGGGGAAGAGGACGCGGGACACGCGGGACAGTCGCCTGTCCTGGTCAAGGATCGGTCGGGGAGACTGCAAGAGCGGCAGGCGACTGTTCCCGCCATCGTGGGCGGGGTGTTTTCGGAAAGGAAGGACGCCAATCGGTGAACGATCACTCGTGCCTCTACTGTGGCGGCCATCCGGGCCTCAAAGTATGCGAACCGACCGAAGCGACGGCGAATGTCAGCCGCGAGGGGATCACCATCGGAGTCAAAGACCGCCAGGTACGCATACCCTGGCCAGCCGTCAGGGAAATCAAAGAGGAGCAGCATGGAGTAGGTCGCCAGACGCAGCCGGGTGTAACCATCACCGCGAGCCAAGTAGAGGGCGTCAGCGAAGCGGAGTTCGAGATCGCCCTGGTCTGCCCAAACGGCTATTACGCCAGGGCGCTTGCCATGCGGCTCGGTCTCGCCGTCCCGACGCCACGCTGACGTGGGAAAGGTGACGTCCTCGTGGCACAAGAAAGTATGACAGGCAAAGGGCAGGCATCTCAAGTCTGGGAGAGTGACTCAGGCCTGACGGAGCACGCCGCCGGGAGAGCACAGGTGAGCCGGGCGGTCGCCTGTTTGTATCGATGTGTCTGCGAAGCCACAGGCGACCGCTCGCGCCACTGGCGGAAGAGCCGTTTTCAAGAAGAAGGGAGGTAAACGTAAGGGATGCTCTCCCGCGACCGCTTTGCGGGTTGGCGGATAGGTAGCGGGCTTCGAGCATTCCGCTCCATGAAAACGGTAGCAGCCTGCGGGAGCGGTGGCGTGTCCCGTGGGCTGCAAATTGAAGCAACCCTGGCCGAGACCAGAGGATCGTGTTAATTTGGAACAATCAGATTAACCAGGGAGAAAGCCTCTCCTAAGGAGGCAGGAGGATTAGGTCGTGAAAACGATGAAAGCACTAATGATCGTAGCGGTGTTAATGACACCGCTGGTTTCGTATGTATGGGCAGGGGACCTTCCCTGCCCGCCGTGTAGCGTGGCTCCAAAGGATGGGGGCGAAGAAGAGCCGGGTGGTGAGTCCGCATGGTTTGATGAGTGTCACACCGATGACCCACCCCCACCGCCATGTCCAGTTCCCTGTTGCAGGGACGACGCAGCAGGCGGAGCTGGAGCTGGTGGTGCCGGCTCTGGCGGGGCAAGTGGTGCTGGTGCAGGTGGTGCCGGCTCTGGGGGACCCGGTGGCGGACCTGGAGGACCCGGAAGTGGTGGTCCAGGAGGAGGGCCGTCTGGAGGTCCGGGAGGAGGTCCTCACGGACCTTTGGGACCTGACTTTGGGCCGCGATTCACCGCCTCGGTCTTGAATGGCGATGTCACGACATCGTTCGACTTGGCGAATATCCGTTCTGAAAACGGAGGTCTCCTCCTCACGCTCAGATATTCGTCGAGGAGAGCGTACGACAACGACGCCGGTCCCTACTGGGAAGGATACGGGGATGGATTCCCGGGGACTTTTCAGAACACCACGATGGGACCCGGCTGGGGCCACAACTGGCACGTGTTTGCGGTGGGTGACAGCGGCGTAAGCCTTACAGTTGTGCGTAACGGCGCGCGTCAGGTTTACGGCGAATTGGGAGACAACGGCAAGAGGCTGCCCACCAAGGATGGCGACGGCAGCTACATCACTCCTCTCGGTGAGGGCTTCGAGATCCACCACCGGACTGGTGTTGTCGAGGAGCTGGAGTTGGTGGACCCGGCGAAGTACAGCCACTGGATGGACCGGATTAAGCAGGACGGTCCGTGGTGGCGGCTGAGCAAAGTGAAGCTCCTCTCGGGAGGTGAGTACCTGCTCACCTACGACGACGACAACGCGGACGACCTGTTGCGTGGCCTGCTGATCTCTGTCAGAGGGCCGAGTGGTCGAGTCATTTCTCTGCTGCATGAGAAGATCCACACTGGTGCGACGGGCTGGCGGTCACGGCTTACCACGGTGACCGATCCAGCGGGAAAGGCCTGGCAACTCGGCTACGATGTCAACGACGACTACGGGCCAACACTAATGTTGGCGTCAATTGCCGATCCTGAAGGCAACAGTAGGTTCTACCAATACGGCGACCGGAATCGCCTCTCGGAGGTGATCCGTCGCAATGGCACCATGTACCGCGCTTACTACTCGGGCACGATTCCGCACACCGTAACCATGAAGGTGGTCAACAGCAGCGGGATAGAGGAGGACTTTGGAGCGGTAACGGCTCCGGCCTCTATTCCCTACATTATACCCGTGCAACAGTGCGTCGAAGTAGATGAGATGCAGAGTTGCACCACCACTCCCCGGATAGTGTGGAGGGACGGTCCCGGCCAGATCGTCGATGGGAACGGCAATCTGTGGGCCTACAGCGTCGATAGCTCCGGGAGAGTGGAGTCGGAGACTCCGCCCCAGGCCAGCCCTCCGGGCGGTGTCAACCGTATTACGACCTACGGGTATGATGACAATTCGGGCACATTCGGACCCGGGCTGACCGGCTCCGGGACTGGAAAGCTCCGCTGGGTCCAGCAAGGTGACGGACCCAAGACATACAAAGAGTACGATCCCGATACCAAGCTGGTGAAGACCCGGGTAGACGCCACGGGGACCACCACCTCCTACTACCGCCAGGACCCGCGCTTCCCGGGCAAGGTGACCCGGACGACTGAGGAGGCCAGCATCACCTACTACCAGTACGATGACTTCGGCAATGTGACCCAAGAGAGGGTGGTCGACACTGAAACCTACCAAGAGTGGATAACTGCCTACGCCACTACCTACCACCAGGACGGGCTGCCGGGGCGGATTCAGACGCGCACCAAGACCGATCCATGGGGTCACGTGACGCTCACCACATACAACGTGTACGGTAATCCGGTCTCCGTTGTCGTTGACGGCATCCTGAGAGAATCCTCCGACTACGACGTGATGGGGCGCCTCACGGACTGGACTGAGCATCGTTCCGAGAATCCGGACGTCCACTGGGAGTACGGGTACGACGACACCGGACTGCTCGAGTGGGAAACGGTGGACAGCAACGGGTTGAATTTGAAGACCCAGTTGGGCAGAGACGGCGAGGGCTTCCTCCTCTGGAAGCTCTACCCGAATGGGCTCATGGTGGAGTACGAGTATGATCATCGAGATCGTCTCGAACGAGAGACCATCGGTCCCGGCGTGCTCGACCTCACTACGCTGTTCGAGTACGACGGCGCCAACCACGTCACCATGGAACAGGATCCCCGTGGAGCCGTTACACGGTACACCTACTACCCGTTCAACCTGGCGCAGACGATCACGGAGGCGGACGGTACCGCCGAGCAGGTTGACTCCACCCTCCATTGGAACGCGCTCCAGCAGGTAACCCAGAGGGTGCGCAGCTCCTCGGAAGGGAGCTTCCGGGAGGATTTCCACTACAATGGTGCGGGCCAGAACACCGTGTACACCATTGACACCAACGGGGTGGCCCGTACGTTCCAATACACCTATGGCGCGAGCTCTGCCGGGTGTGGGTGCGGCGGCGTGAACGTCGTCAAGGAGGTGGATCCTGGTGGACGGATTGTCTATCACCGTTACGACGGCCTTGGCCGAAAGACCATGACCATTCGGAAGGTGGGGGATGACTCCCCTGATCCGGACGCCGACGACCTAGTTGAGACGTGGGAGTATGATGTCGAGCACGAAGGATCGACGCATACCGTAACGCACACGAACGCGGAAGGTACTGAGGAAAGACGCTTCCTCGACGCATTCAACCGGGTCACGAAACGAGTGCTCGATCCTGGCGGGCTTGACGAAACGAGTGAGGTGGTGTTCGATGGATCGGCTGTCTGGCAGACGATGGCCGACAACGGTAACACCAACGGCCACGCTTACGATGCGGCGGGCCGGGAAATCGGCTCATGGGACAGCGAAGGGTCGCTGTACACGCTCGAACTGAACGGGTTGGATCAGGTGGTGCAGCACACTGACGGAGACGGCCACAGCACCTGGATCGATTACGACCTGTTCGGCAGGGTGCTGCTGCATCGTCAGGACCCTGGTGGCGCAACGCAGTTCGTGTGGGGACCAGACACCGTGACGGTCACGGATACTAACGGGACGGTCACCACGATCTCGATCGACGGCCTGAATCGGCTGAAGCAACGGGTCGTTGACGTCGGGGGTGAGGAGGCAACGACCACATACACGTACAACGCGTACGACATGGTTACCTCGGTCACCGCCTCCGTGGATGCTTCCAGCAGCCAGACTACGCGGTACTTCTGCAACGGGGCCCTGGATATCGAACGGGTGTTGTTCCCGGACGCCAGCGAGATGCTGTTCGGATACTATGCTTCTGGTGACGTCGCGTGGCGTTCTTATGGTGGCGTGACCACCACCTATGAGCGCGACCATCGCCTGGATCGCATCACCAGGAGAGCGTACCCGGATGGCACCAGCGACGCATTCAGCTACAACAAGCTCGGGCAGTTGCTCGTGTCATCCAACGGCGTGGCCGAGGTTGTCTACTGGCGAAGGGCGGATGGATCGATCTACCAGGTCGACCAGACCGTCGATGGAGTTACCCACACTGTGGGCCTCAATCAAGTGTCGCCGACGCAGTTGGAGATTACCCTTCCCGGGGTGGCGCAGAGTGTCGTGAAGGCGATGGATCTCCGCGATCGCTTAACCAGCGTGGCGCATGGTCAGGTAAGTCTGATCAACGGCTCTACCTACAACCACAGCGGCCTGCTCACTCTTCGGGAGTGGGGCAACGGGATCACGTCGGAGACGGCGTACACCGGCGCGGAGGTGGACTGGTTGGAGCACCGCAACCCGAACGTGCTCCTCAAACGGGCCTACGGCCATGATGCCTGGGGCAACAAGACCTGGGAAGACGACCAGACCCCGGGGTGGGAAACACACTCCAGGCTGTACGTCAGCGACTCGCAACAGAGGACGCAGCAGGTGTTGCAGGGGGTGCTGAACGAAGCCAAGGATGGCATTGTGGAATGGATTGGATCGCCGTTTCCACGGATGATCGAGTGGGTCTTCAGCCACCTGCGCATCGACGGTGTGCTCACGGACGTGGATGGTGAGATCTCTGAAGAGACCAGGATACATACCGACGTGAACGAACTCACCGACAGGGATTTCGTTGGCGGGCCTTCCATTGACCTTGTGTGGGATGACCGGGGCAACCTGGTTTCGGATGGTGAGCGCACCTTCGATCATACTCAACGCAACCGCCTTAGCTCCGTAACGTTGCCGGATGCAACGGTCATCGAGCGTTTCTACGACGGCCTGGACAACTGCGTACTGCAACGCGTAACTCAAGGAGCGTCGACCGAAACCCGGCGTTTCGCGCACGGGGTGCAGGGCGAGGTGCTCGCAGAGTTTGACGGCGACGAAAACCTGCAGCGCTGGTTCATCCACGGCGAGGATTACCCTGACCCGTTGATCATGGTGGATTTGACGGATGCGGGCGACTTGCCGGCTGGTGAGCCGGAGTATCTCTTTTTGCTGAAGGATGACCTCGGCAGTGTCGTAGCGTTGGCGGACATGAGCGGGAAGGTGGTCGAGCGCCTGTTCTATGGAACGCGCGGCGCGCCCACTTTTGTCGGCGGACGCCTCGGCGACTATGACCAGGACGAGGACGTTGATCTGGCGGACTTCGCCGCCTTCCAGCGGTGTATCCAGGAAGACTGTCCCGCTTTTGACGACAACGGCGACGGTGTCGTCGATATCGAGGACTACGCGGTCTTTGTCCAAGCCCTGGAGGGCCTGGTGCGGCCGGTGTACCGGGCGGAGTCCAAGTACGACTTGCCGTACCTCTGGACCGGTCAGTGGTATGACGTCCGGACAGAGCTGTACCACTTCCACCGCCGGGCGTACTCGGCTTCGATCGGGTGGCTGAAGCGGGATCGGAACGCCGGTTACCCGACGCCCGAGGGCGGATACCAGGACGGCTTTAACCTGTACACGTACGTCGGCGACTCGCTGCTGATCTTCGTCGATCCTGACGGAGCGGAGCGGACCAAGAAGCCGAAGAAAAAGATCCGGGCTAATACGCGAAAGCGGCCCAAGCTAAAGGGCCACGGCGTGCCCCCGCCTGACCCCAGCAAGAATACCAAAAAGGCCAAGAAGAAGGCGAAGGGGATCATCGACAAGCTGAAGTTAATTAAAGACTGTGCGGACTGCGGCAGTTCGTACAAGTGCATGGGGACGTGCCACACCCATTGCGGCAGCAAAGATTGGCAAAACGAATGCTGGGAGGAATGCTGCAATAAGGGAGGGGATGTGTACGACTGTGAACTGGAGTGCATCCCGCACTCAGACCCGTCCGATAAGGATAGCTTGCATAGGAAGTGCCTCAACACCTGTTTTGCTAAGTGTGCTGGAGAAAAGGGTGTGGATTTGAGCAAGTGCGCCGATTGCCTGAGAGGGGTGCTGGACAAGATCCTCCCCGGCTTCGACACGATCCCCAGCGCGGTGGAAGATATTGAGGGCATCATCGACGCCCTCAAGGATCGCGACAAGGAACGGAAAGAGAAGGAGAAACAGAAAGATGAGCTCTAACAGAATCATCGGCACCCTGATGCTTTGCCTGCTGATCATCGGGTGCTCCCAAACCAGCGCGTACTCTGGCCCCAGCGAGGCGGAAGTCTTCAACTTCGATGAAGACAACTTCCCCACCCTGGTCGCGGTGCTGGGGGGCGAGACGTATGCCTTGCCAGAGAGAGATGCCTGGCCCGGGAAGGGGGCGTTCTACATCCTGGTGTTCATGGAGAAGCACGGATGGACCGCGGACCGGGTCCGGGAGTTCCCGGGTTTCATCGACGCCGCGGTCCGCTACATGAACATGAAGAAGAAGGATCGTTCAGCCAAGTGCAACGCAATACGGTTTGCCGAGACAGTGCGCTTGATTGAAGTGAAAGACCTGCTCGCTGCCTGGACCAAGGACCCGGATTTCCAGGTCCGGCGGTCGGCTCAGCAAGCATGCTTCCGGCTAACCGGCGAGAAGCTGCCGATTGTCTCGCCCGCGGGGCTCTGCGCTCGCAAGCAGCTCAACCCGGGTTTGCTTCAAAGGATGGCCGGGAAGGAAGTCGACGGGATCATCCAGGCGGCATTGGCCTCGGGCGACAACGGCAATCCCGGCGTGGTCGTCCTGGCAGGCGGCGGCGCTAAGGTGATGCAGTTCGACGTGGCGCTATCCCAGGTCGGCTCCTTCGAGATGGAGGAGCCCCTGAGGAGGGAGTTTATCGTCGTGCCGGACTCCAATCCGGCTCTCATGGTGGGGGTGCGCGCGCAGGCGCGCGATCACGTCGTGGCCATCCAGGACGGTCAGCGCATCTGGGTCCACACGGCACCACGTAAGGTGAAGTCGGTGGTCGCGGTGCCGGACGGCGTGATCGTGGGCTTCTACCGCGGCTTGCAGACCCTGGACTACCGCGGAGAGCTTCTTCGGCAGTCCAAGTCCAAGGGTTCTTTGAATTGGGCTCGATACCACGACGGCAAGTTGTTGGCCATCGGGACAGGTAGCTTCATCCTGCTCGACACTGAAGGTCAGCGTCTGTGTGAGACGTATTACTATTCTTTGGAGGGCGATTCCTACCCATGTATCTGGCGAGCCGCCTTCCTGGAGGGAGGTGTTCTGGCAACCCAGAGGGCACCTGATGGTAAGGGGACGCCACAGGTGGCGTTCTACGACATGGAATGCGGTGGTCCGGCCTGGGCCCACGACCTTTCCGACAAGTGCCGGCACCTGATCAGCGCCGGCCGATTCGGTCTGGGCCTGACGGACTCGGGAAAACTCTTCGCGGTGGACGGCAAGGGCGTCCTGCACTGTTGTGTCGAGGCGCTACCCTGGGGCGCTGACCCGGTGAGCCTCGACGCTTGGAAGTACGGCCAAGAAACATGGGTCCTGGTGGCGAGCTCTGACCGGATAGCGCTATGGCGAATGGCACCGTAGCGGTCGACGGCGGTAAGCTGGAACTGTTGGTTTGAGACGCGGGGGCGTGCGCCATCATCGATTCTCCGGTGACCGGCGCGCCCCCGCGGAAAGCGAAGGAAAAACGAGCGGGTGAGCAGGAGCACCCCTTCCTGCTGAAGGATGATCTGGGCAGTGTCGTGGCGTTGGTGGACATGAGCGGGAAGGTTGTCGAACGCGTGTTCTATGGTACGCGCGGCGCGCCCACCCTTGTGGGCGGACGCCTCGGCGACTACGACCAGGACGAGGATGTTGATCTGGCGGACTTCGCCGCCGTGCGCTTACGTTGTTTGAGGTGCGATAAATGGGAAATGTCGGTTCACGGCTTCGCTGTGGATACGTGACCGAGTGCCGCCTGATTACTGCCGCCGTTGCGGGCACAGCTTCGCGGGCAGCGTGTCGGGTGCGTGCCCGGGCTGTGGAGGGGAGATGTAGATCATGCGCCGATACTACGCACCATCCCGACGGCGCCGCGTGCTGAAGTGGACGGGGCTCGTGGTGTGCTGTCTGATCCTCGTGTTGTTCGGCGTGAGTCTTGTTCGACACGTAGGATACGATCGCAATCGCATCTGCTTTCGGCTGTGGCCGGGCTGTGGCATGGTCAGAGTCTGCGGCGATGAGCCTTGGCGTGACCCCTCGGCCGGCTGGTCGTCGAGTGCTTACACGCCATACATCAGGGGCCTTACGGCGGACCTCTACGCCTACTGGCCGCACATTTTCAAAGACCCCCCTCCTCTTGGGGGCGCGAGAGTCCCCCTGTGGATACCCTTCCTTCTCGCAGCCATCCCCACCGTCTGGCTCTGGCGCCGTGACCGCCGCCCACCGAAGGGGAGCTGTCAAGCGTGCGGGTACAACCTGACGGGGAACACGTCGAGGGTCTGCCCGGAGTGCGGCGGTCCGGCCTGGGCCCACAACCTTTCCGAACAAGTGTCGCCACCTGACCAGCGACGGCCGACTCGGTCTGGGCCTGACGGACTCGGGAAAGCTCTTCGCGGTGGACGGCAAGGGTGTCCTGCACTGCTGCGTCGAGGCGCTGCCCTGGGGCGCTGACCTGGTGAGCATGGACGCTCGGACATACGGGCAGGAGACGTGGGTCCTGGTGGCGAGCTCTGACCGGATAGCGCTATGGCGAATGGCGCCGTAGCGTGAAACGGCCGTAAGCAAGGACCGCCAGCTTGAGACGCGGGGGCGTGCGCGATCATCGATTCTCCGGTGACCGGCGCGCCCCCGCGATCTCGGGCGGAGACGTTGTGTCCTGATTCTCTGCCTGACTCCGGTCCGTGCGTTCGGCGCGTGTCAGGCTTCGCGCGATTTCAAGGAAGGAGATGAGGTAGCTGCAAATCACCGATCGCGCACGGCGCTCTTGAAGACGAGCCCGTGTCGATGGAAGTAACTTACCGAAACTGCCCACGGCCGGCTTGATCTGTACCGATTGAGCAAAAAGGATGAACCCGGCGCGCAGAAACCACACCGTTAGTTGCGGAGGGGTCCGTCTGCATCGTACACTTATAACACCGGGCAGCAGACCCGCAAAAAAAGTGGGGCGGCGACCCGCTCGATCACAGGTCCCGCCCCGATGAACGCAGGCAAAGCTGGGCAGCAAAACCCGCGCTCAAGGTCCATTCAAGGGCCGGTCCGCCGCCGACATGGCCGCACCCCGACCGCATGCCCAGTGAGTCGTTACCTTAGTCATCGGCCGGCTTGACGGCAAGCTTGCCGGTTTTCCCGCCCGCGTTCATCGGTTTTCTTCATGGATCGGGGACAGGACTGAACCGCGGCCGCCGCTGCGCGCGCGACGGGAGCGCTTCGCCGCGCCGCAGCCGGTTGCACGCACCGTCGAGTGGAGCTCGGCCATGTCCTGCGTCTCGGATCATGCGGCGGACACCTGCGTCGTTGAAGCGACGGCTGCGCTCGAGCATGGCCCGTCCCGGTGGGCCATGGCCCCGTGGGTGAGCCGGTGCGAGTCACTGGCGTTGGGGAGGGTGGTTGCCCAGGCTGCACTCCAGGGTGTCGCCCGGCGTTGCGGCCCTCTCGCGGTGCTTGCCCATGTGCCAGCAGGGCGATCCTCCCGTGGGCTGCCCTGGTGTACACCTTCCACCCCCACCGGGCACCCTCGGACGGCCCCCAAATCTGAGGATCACGAGCGCCAACCGGCGGCCGTGAGATCGAGCCCGTTGCATTTCAACCCCCGGCCGGCTCCGGGCTTATCGGGCGAACCGGCCCAGCGGACTATTACTGCCGCACCCCCTTATAGGACCGACCCCTACCGGCTGGCCGAACCACCCCAGAGCCGGGTTATCGGACCGACCGAGCCGATGCCAGCCGCACCGATCCTGGACCGGATACCGGACCGCAACCGGGCCGCAGAGACCGAGAACCCATCGGATAACGGACGAAGACCTAGGAAACGGACCACGCTATCTCGTTATACTACAAGCATTTACAACGATTTCGGATTATATTGGACTCACATAGAGTTATAATTTATGCTCTAATTGACACGCCAGCGGGGTTGTTACTCGGGACCACACGAAAACGGACCACACCACAAGGGGCGGAAAGATGTTCACCATTGCACTAATGGCCATCGGGATGGTATCTGCGGGGTTCGGCTGGGCATGGTGGATTCTGCATCGCTAGGGCAAGGGCCGAAACCATGCTAGCCGGACAAAGCGGACTAACCATGTTTTGGGACGATGGGACGTGCAGTAGCTACGCCGATCTACCGGACCGCGTAGCCGTTCAATCCGCCCGCATCGCCGTGATTATCGGAGCCATCTCCGCGACCATCACGCTATCCGACGGAACGCGGGTAGGGTGTTTCTCGGACGGCCGGCGTTTCTCGGTCGTGCGGTAGGCGGCCGCGCACGGTCTGATAGTACGGGTTACGCCACACCGATATAACCCCAGCCGACACGCCAACGGCCAGCCCCGAAGACATATCGGGCTGGCAGAATTAGCCCTATCAGACGTTGACGTATCCTAACATTTACCGGACAGAACAACCCTAACCGATACCGAATCCATGCCCCAAAACGGACCGAAAACGGACGTTCTGGCGATTCATAAGACACGCTATAGCAACGGTTTACGATAAATCATTTT
>Ga0190284_1000527_pt1 | contig 21157 bp, 20 predicted proteins | sample 48691812_MG_FD_161668 | JGI IMG/M metagenome (GOLD analysis project Ga0190284, IMG submission 161668) | Hydrothermal vent microbial mat bacterial communities from Southern Trench, Guaymas Basin, Mexico - 4869-18-1-2_MG | ecosystem: Environmental > Aquatic > Marine > Hydrothermal vents >...
GCTCGAACGAGTGTCGCGGCGGGTCCCGGCGCGGTTGCAGTCGTCGGCCGGCGGGTTGAGCGTGATCGTGTTCTTCCACTTCACCTGCCTGGGCTGGCTGATCTTCCGCGCCGAATCGGTGGAGCAGGTGCCGCGCATGTTGGGGTCCATCTTCACCTCGTTGGGGATCTACGGCAGCGGGATACGAACGCTTGCCGCCTGCGCGCTTCCTTTGGTACTCATGCAACTGGCTCAGTACCTCAAGGATGATCTGAATTGCGCGTTGCGCTGGCCGGCGTTTGCCCGGAGTCTGGTGTACAGTGTGATGTTCTACGGACTGGTTTTCTACGGCGGGCAAAGTGACCAACCTTTCATCTACTTCCAGTTCTAGCGGTCTGCTGGATCGTTCCGGGCGGGGCGTGGGCGATGGGGTTCGCCAGAGAAGGGCGAGGCGCGCGCAAAGCGGCTTGGGGAGGGCGCAGGTGGCGGCGGCACTGCGCCGGCTTCCGGTCGGAGCTTTGGGCGCGTGTCTCTTGGTGGGGCTCATTCACGTCGTGGTCTCGGGTTGGGTGGTTCCCCACCCCGTGGCTCGCGAGAGTCTTCGCCGCAAGGTCATCGCCCTCACCGAACACGACCGTCCATCCTTGTTGATTGCCGGCGACTCGCGGGCCGAACGCACCCTCATGCCCGAAGTCATCGCCGCCCACGTCGGGATGCCCCCATCGAGCGTCGTCAACATCGCCTTCAGGTCGTGCGATAGCTCCGCGACCCTTGCCGCCTATCGTGAGTTCTCCGGGCGGTTTGCCACCGCGCCGATCATGCTTATCAGTGTCTCTCTTTTCAGCGTCAACGACACCGCAAACACGCATCCCTACATCCGCGATGAAATCCTATGGGCCATAGGGCTGGTCGATCGAATGCGACTGGTCTCGATGAAGGAAGCTGTCAAGACCTCCTTCCTTGCCGAACGGGAGTTGTTGTATCAGTATCTCGTCGGTCGCCCCCGCGTCCCGTGCTCCGACCCCGTGCCGGAGCGGGGTTTTCTGGGGAAGACGGAGGTCGGGTGTGTGAACACGACGTCGGAGTGGTTTGAGCGCACTCGGAGCACTGTCCTGGTGTACCCAACACCCGTGATCGACGGCATACGCTGGCGGCAGTTGGAAGCGGACCTGCAAAGCCTGATCCAAGCGGGTGCGCAGGTTGTCGTCCTCGACGCACCCGAGCACCCCGCGTTCCTGCAGGCCATCGCCGGAACAGCCATGGGCGCCGCCACCGCCGCGTTTCACCGGCAACTGGGTGACCTGTGCGAACGCATGCGCGTGCCTATCCTGCGCTACGGCCCGGACTGGTTGGGTGCTCGCGATCCGGACACGCTCTTCTGGGACGCGCTGCACCTGAATTGCCAGGGGGCAGCGGTTTTCTCGGAGATGGTTGGGCCGGACCTGAACGCGCTGGTGCAGAGCGGCCGGCTGCGACGGCCTCAGGGCGCCAAGATCAAGATACGCAACGCTAGGGCTGGGCGGTAACCGCTACGCCGGTTCGCAGAGTGCCGTTCAAACGAGGGAGGATCAACATGTCGATCAGCCTGTCCGCGTCGAAAGGACCGTGGTCCAGGCGATTCGCCAACCCGACGGCGTGGCTTGTGGTTCTGCTCGTTGCCCTGGGGTGCTACCGGCTATCCTTGATCGGTTCGGGTCATTTTTTCTACGGAGACGAGTGGGCCTACAACTGCGCCATGCCGCTGATCGACCATCTGTCGGCGGGCGAGTATTTCTTCGGCGTGTTCGAGCTTTTCAGGCCGTCGGCCCGTCCCGGGTTCGTGCTGGTCAGCGTCGTTCCAGTCGTGCTGCAGCGTGTGGTGGGGTCACTGCTGAGCCTCACGCCCGACACGTTGCACTATTATGACGCCGCGGCGGCATACAACGTCGGCATCTCCCTGTGCGTGACTGTATGCCTCTACGGTATCGGCCGGTCCTGGCTCCGATCTCCGTGGTACGCTCTGTTGTTCGCCGGTGCCCACGCCTTGCTTGCCAACTCCAACGTTTGGGTCCGGCACATGGTTCCCTATCACGAGTCGCTTCTGATGGGGCTGATCGCCCTATGGCTTCTGTCTCGCCAGGAGGGTTCGCGCAAGCGGGTCATCGTCCGGACTTTCGCCGCCGGACTGCTGAGCACACTTGCGTACGCCACCTACCCCGGCTTCTATCCCTTCGTGATTCTCAACGGGGTCGTGATGTTGGCCGTGGTTCCGAAGCGCATTGCCGGGGCGGCGTCCTACGCCATAGCCTCGGCGTCGGTGATCGGCGGGTTTGAGGTGTTGGCCCGGTCGGTGGGCACGTCATACATTCAGGACATGTTGCACTCGCAGGAGCGGATGGGGCTGTGGGCAAACGCCTCGTGGAACGCGGGGGCCTCGCAGGAAGGCTACGTATTCATCTGGCGGTACATACGCGATGTGGAGGGTGTTTTCGGAATCGTACTGCTTGGCTTGTTTGCCTGCGGGGTCGGGCTGCTTCTGTGGCGTCGAAGCATCGAGCTGCCGCGCGCCGCCCGGATTGGAATCGCAGCGGCTGTCGGATGCTACCTGCTGCACGCTTCAGCGGCTGTGCTGTTCCAGAAAGTCGTGTTCTACGGTCGATTCCTGGCCTTGTACCTGCCGTTCGTGGTGTGCGGAGCCGTCTTGACGCTCAAGCACATTCCCACGCCGCCGATCCGACGGGTCGGAGTTTGCGCGTTTGTGCTGGTTTCGCTGGGCTCCTTTGTTCTTTTCGCGCGTCAGTACGCCGCGTTGGTTTATCCGTCCGACTTCTTCGTGCACGTGATGGCCAACGAGGGGCTCGACATGCCGGACCCGCGGACGATTCGAGGACAGACGGGCGAATTCGCCATGATTGCGGACGGAAGACCCGCGGGATGGCCCCCCCATCTGGTATCGCACGAGGTAGCCCGAACGTGCCAGGCGCGGTTCATCGCGGTCAACTTCAAACAACTGGACAGCCCAGAGCACTATCAGCCGTTCGTGCCCCCTGTGGGATACCGGTTGCTGGCCCGGCAACTTCACCCCAACGCGTTTCCCGGCCCGGGATACGAAGCGTTCCCGCCGCGGGTCCGCAGGCAGTACCTCGAACGCCAACCCACCATGCGCATCTACGAACGCTCCGCCGCCTCGCCAACCGGATGACGCTCCGGTATCTTCGTGCCGTGTGTGTCACTTCGCTTTGGTGCCGGCGGTTGCCTCGGTGCCGGCGGCGAGGGCCTTCAGGTTGACATCGACGATCTGTTGGCCTTTGCGGGCGAAGGTCTCTTGGATGACCTTCTCGATGGTCTCGTTCTTGATGTGTCCCTTGAGCGCGTTGTAGGCGCCGACGACGACCATGTTGGCTGATCGGTCGGTCGCGACTTGTTGGGCCAAGTCGTTGCAGCGGACCTCCACGATTTCGATGTCGTCGCGCGGGTTCTCGATCTCGACCAGCGAGGTGTTCACCAGGAGTGTGCCGCCCGTTTTGACCATCGGCTGAAACTTCTCGTAGGACGGTTGGTTCATCACGATTGCGGTATCATATTGGCTGGGGATCGGCGAGCCGATCTCGTCGTCGGAGTACACCACTTGGCAGTTGGCGGTGCCGCCGCGCATTTCCGGTCCGTAGGACGGGAACCACGTGGCGAACAGACCGTCGTCCATGGCGGACTTGGCGATCAACTGGCCCGCCAGCAGAATCCCCTGACCTCCGAAACCGGCGCACAGCACCTCTTCGATCATAGTCTGCGAACTCCTGCGTCAGACGGTCCGCACAGCGGACCCTACTTGGCCTTCCCGCCGTTACCGGAGACCTTGTCCACATACTCGCCCGGCGGGTATACCTTGACCACCTCGTTGTCAATGTGCTTGAGGGCCTGCTTCGGATCGATGCCCCACTGCACCGGGCAGGCGCACAAGGCCTCGATCATCGAAAACCCCAACCCCTCGATCTGGGCTCGCACGGCCTTTCGCATATACTTGCGGGCGGTGTTCAGATGCTTGGGGCTGGTCAGCGGAACGCGCGCCAGATAAGCGACCCCCGACAGCGACGACAACAACTCGCACATGTCGATCGGTTGACCGGTGTGTTGAACGTCGCGCCCGGCGGGGCTGGTGGTGCTTTTTTGCCCCTCCAGCGTGGTGGGGGCCATCTGGCCGCCGGTCATGCCGTAAATCCCGTTGTTGACGAAGAAGATGGTGATCTTCTCGCCGCGCGCGGCGACGTGGACCGTCTCGCTCATCCCGATCGATGCCAGATCGCCGTCGCCCTGGTAGGTGAACACGAAGCGGTCCGGTAGGGTCCGCTTGATGCCGGTTGCCACCGCCGGTGCCCGGCCGTGGCTGGCCTGCAACACGTCGGTGTCGAAGTAGTCGTAGGCCAACACCGAACAGCCCACCGGCACGATGCCGATGGTCGTGTCGAACAGGTTGAACTCGTCGATCATCTCGCCGATGAGCCGATGAAAGATGCCGTGGGAGCAACCGGGGCAGTAGTGGTGCGGCCGGCTGTCCAGGGCCCTGGGGCGGTCAAACACACATTCGGTTTGTTCGGCTTGAACTTCCGGCATTGCAGTGCTCCGCAGCTTTGAAAATCTCGTTGCACAGTTGCTCCGGGGACGGGACCACGCCGCCCATCTTGCCGAAGAACTCCACCGGACGCCCCGGCGCCGCCAGGCGCACGTCCTCAACCATCTGGCCCCCGCTCAACTCGAAGACCAGCGCCCCGCTGACACGTTGCATGATCTCGTTGAGCGCTTCGCTGGGGAAAGGCCACAGCGTGACCGGGCGGAACAAGCCCACCTTCAATCCACGCTCACGGGCGAGCTTGGCGGCGCTGAATCCGATCCGCGAGCATATCCCATAGGCCACCACCAGAAACTCGGCGTTGTCCACCAGGCGCGTGTCCCAACGTTTTTCGTTCTCGGTAATGGTGCGGTAGACGGCCTGGAGCTTGTCGTTGTGATCCGAGAGCACTTCCGGCTCGAGATAGAGCGAGTTGATCACGTTCCTGTGCGCCCGTCCCCCGCGTCCGCACGCCGCCCAGGGCTTCGGCGGCACCTCGATGGGCGGTGGTTCCTCGGGGATCTGCGCCGGCTCCAGCATCGAACCCAACACCGCGTCAGTCAGCACGATGATTGGGACGCGGTACTTGTCGGCCAGGTCAAACGCAATTCGCGGGTGGTCGTACAGTTCCTGGGCGTTCCAGGGGGCCAGAACGATGTTGTTGTAATCGCCGTGCCCGCCGCCCTTGACCGCCTGGAAATAGTCCGATTGCGACGGCGCGATGTTCCCAAGCCCGGGACCGCCTCGCTGAACATTGATCAGCACACAGGGCAGTTCGGCCCCGGCGATGTAGCTCAGCCCTTCCATCATCAGGCTGATGCCCGGGCTGGAACTGGAGGACATGGTTCGCTTGCCGACACCGGCGGCGCCGTAGATCATGTTGATGGAGGCGAGCTCACTCTCGGCCTGCAGGAAGAAGCGTCCGTACTTGGGCATCAACCACGACATGATCTCGGGCACTTCGTTCTGCGGGGTGATGGGATACCCGAAGAACGCGTCGCAGCCGCCGTGCAGCGCGCCGTAACAGATGGCTTCGTTGCCCTTGACGAGTCGGAGCTCAGGCACTTTTCACCTTCACCTTTCGGTAGATGCGGATGGCGATCTCAGGGCACATCTGGGCGCATAGAGCACACGCGGTGCACTCGTCCGGTTTGATCAGCTCGGCTGTGTGGTATCCTATGCGGTTCAGCCCGTCAGACATTCTCAGGCAGTCCTTTGGGCAGAATTCCACGCACAACTCGCACCCCTTGCAGCGATCCTCTTCGATGCGCCACTTCTCCATCGTGGGTTCCCCGGTCTTTGGCCTTGGTGTACGTGCGATCGTATCCATAAACGTACTCTACCGCTTCGGCAGTGGGCCTGCAATACAAGTGCCATTCCCGTCACGCTGGGCCGGACGCCGTCGTTAACCTTATGCCAAGAAGAGAGTTAGATGCTGCGTGAGGGACGCGCATGAGGGCACGGCAGCGTACGCTGTGGAAGTCTACGCACGCCTGGCGAGAATCTGCGTGCGAAGGTGCGCCCTGCGGTGTGTGCTTCCACAAAGCAACTCCAGCCCCGCCCTCGCCGGAGCCAGGGATGATCCAGAGCCGCGACCGTCAGGGAGCGGGGGAGCTTGCTACTGCAACGCCAGTTTCCCTAACTCAGCCAGATTCTCGAACCCGTCGGTGGGGCTGTTGCCGTTGGTTGAATCGGCGTCGGTCCCGGCGTCTCCCGCCGGGCCAGCTTTAGAGAATGCCGCCATTGGCGCGGTCGGCCTGCTTGCGGTATGCTGCTTGCGATTACTGGAATACCATCAGGGTCTTTCAAGAGGAGCATCACCATGTACGGTGGCGAAGACGTCAACATCACCCCGGGAATGCAAGCGTACATCGACAAGAACAATGCGTATCTCGCCAAGCGAGCCAAATACATCCGCGAGGTGGTCAAGAAGTGGAAGTTCGACACCATCGCAGTGCATGGGCTTTATAGCGTCGAGGACGCCATCGAGGACTACCAGGGGGCGATCATCGAGCCCATCTTCATGAGCGCCTCGCAGGCCTACCGCGACGCCGACGAGATGGAGTGCGCCCTGGCCTATCTGATCCCCACGTGGTGCTACTCACGCATCGCCAATCCTTCCACGTATTATTACGAGTGGGCGCTGGCGCTTATGGAGGGCTACGGGTATGACGGTGAGACCTCGTGTTGCTCGACCTCGTCGGGCATGGCCGCCATCTCCACAGCGGTGCAGCCCTTCCTGGTCCACCAGGAGAAGCACGTTCATGAGTCCCGCAACTTCCTGGCCACCGCCCAGTGCTATGGAGGCACTTTCCAGCAGTTCAGCATCCGCCTGATGCAGGAGCGCGGCATCGAGTGCCGGTGGATAGAGAATCCCCAAAACATCGAGGAATGGGCCTGCAAGATCGACAAGAACACCCGTTTCCTCTACGGCGAGCTTCCCAGCAACCCGGCCCAGGGCTTTTTCGACATCAAGGCGGTGGCGGACCTGGCCCATAGCCATAATCTTCCGCTGATCTGCGACACCACGGTCGCCACCCCCGCGCTGTTGAGACCGATCTGCCACGGGGCGGACATCGTGGTGCAGTCGGCCACCAAGAGCCTGACGACCAGCGGGTTCGGCGTTTGCGGGGCCTTGATCGCCCGCCACAACCTGACAACCAACATCGACAACGATGACCTCAAGACGGACTTCCCGCTGTACGTCAAGTACCTGCCCAACCGCGACACCGGGCCCAACCTGCACCCCTTGCAGGCGATTATGACGCTTAACGACATGCGCACCCTACGCAGCAAGATGGATATGCTAAGCCGCAACACGATGAAGGTGGCCCAGGCTCTCCAGGGCCATCCGCAGATCGAGAGCGTGGCCTACCTCGGGTTGCCGGACCATCCGCTGCACGAGTTGGCCAGCAAGTACATGTGGTTGGTGGACGCCGAGCACGACGAACTGTACGGCAAGCCGGTCAATCGCTACGGGCATCTGATGTCCTTCTGCGTCAAAGGCGGCGCGGAGGCAACGCGGAGATTCTTCGACGCCCTCCAGCGCATCTGGCGGGCGACCGATCTGGGGCGGATCAAGAGCGTGGTCACCATCCCGGCCATCTCCACGCACCAGCAGCAGGGCGAGGAAGGGCGCAAACTGGCCCACATCCCGTCGAACATGGTCCGTCTCTGCGTCGGCGGTGAACACGCGGACGACACGCTGGCCGATCTGAACCAGGCGCTGGACAAGGCCGGCACCACCACATCGGTCCGCGTAACCGAGCCGCGACCGTGAGAAGGGACAGCTCATGTGCCAGGTGACGGTCAAGGTTCCGGCGGAGGCAACGCTCTGCTCGGTCATGACCTTGGACTCCCTGGAGGATTTCGGGCTCCAGCCGGGAAGCAAGGTGAAAGTCGTCGCCAAAGCCGTGAATGTTCTGCTGGCAAGCGAGTAGCGTGTGCTGAACCGAACACGCGTCAGCCGCAGAACCTCCACGCGAGCGCTTACTCTCCCACGAGCGAGCCGGTGTTCAACAACAGGTTGCCTGAATCGTCATTGAGGGCGTCCCCGATACGCGCGCCGCGAATGTACACCCGTTTCTCGGGACGTCCCTGATCGTCCACGGGCATGGACATCAGCCGGTCCAGGGTCTCGTAAGCTTCCTCACCGATCAGATGGCCGAGGATCGTGTAGCGACCGTCCCACTCGGGGATGCGCGTGTTACAGATGAAGAACTGGCAGCTTGCCGAATTCGGATCGGTCTCCAGCCGGGCCATGCTCACCGCGCCGCGATCCTGGGGAAGATCGCTGAACTCGGCGGACAGTTTCCGGCCGTCCGGGCGGATGCCCGTCCCATTGCCCAGCGCGCACCCCCCCTGGATGAAGGTTCCCGGCCAGATCTTGTGGAAGGTCAGATTGTCATAGAAGCCGTCCCGGGTCAGCTCCAGGAAGTTCTCCACATGGCAGGGGGCTTCGTCGTAGAACAGCCGGATGGTCATCTCGCCGAAGTCGGTCAGGAGGGTCACCTGCTTGCGCGGGGCGACCTCGATCATAAGCTCATTGGAGCGCAGCCTCCCGCCGTAAGGTTCCCACGAGAGCCTATACCGCCCCGGAGACCGGAGCATCGGATAGTGCCTGGTCACATCCAGAGAAACGCCCACGCTACCGTAGGGTGTAATCGTGACGATCTCGGTCGTGTCCGGGGGATGGTAATCCACCGCCACGTCCCACCGGCGGCCGTGATTCCCCTCGATGGCCAAGCCGGCAAAGGCCTTGCCACTGAACACGTGAGAAAGCGGCAAACCCATAGCGCCGGTGGCGTGTTCGGATTGCGTTCCGGGAACGGTGAGCACGACATCTTCAGCGGAGAGATTCTGCAGGGTGAAATCCACCCAGATGGGCTTGCCCACGGACACGTGGCGAGTGGCGCTGGAGATCACCGCCCTGAGCTCTATCGCGTTCTGTGCCCAGGCCCCGGTACCGACCCACTGGGGCACCGAAAGCAATACGCAAAAAATGAATCCGCGAAAACGCACCACACGTCGCCCCATCAAGCTACCGGCTTCCTTCACCCCGCCTCACTTCCAAGGCCGCCTCAGTCACTCATTCTCGTCAAATGCGTGCCTTTGTCCAGCCGTAACAAGGAGTTACGTTCCACGGGAGCGCGGGCAGACGTACCCTGCTGCCGACGTTCAGGTCGCAGCCGCGGTACTCTATTTACAGTTCATCGGCAGAACCGGTTGCAGAGGATCAACGAGTCGCTCTGCGACCGGCGTATACAAGCGGGTTGACGTTCGCCGCTGGATCGCCTGAGAATGCGGTTGTGCATATGCGTAGGCGACTCAACATCCCCTTCGTGCTGCGTTTGGCCGGTGGATTTCGTCCGGCCCGTGGCGGCCGGCGTCCCCGCCGACCGAGCAACGCCCCACGTCCCCGCCGGCTGGGTAGCGCCCCACGTTCGCATGTGCTGAGAAGCGTGCGGATAGTCCCGGAGGGACGACAGTTAGTAGCCCAGGGCGTGAGCCCTGGGTCTGTGGGCGGCGCAAGAATCCAGAGCCCCGGAGGGGCGGAAGAAACACTCACCGCGGAGCTGCGCTTCCCTCGCCCTTCCAGGGCTGAGCGCGAGGGAGAACATCGTTTCCAGGGGCTCACGCCCCTGGCTACTGACTTCCGCCCCTTCGGGGCTCGAACCCCCGACATCCACCCGCTTCCCCGCCGACCGACGGTTTGCCAGGGCGCAGGCCGCCGCGTGACCGTGTCTCCAGGCTCGGCGGCGTTGGTCGCACGCGCCGGCCGCGTGGTCCTCTCGCTTACGCTCGTCGCGGCGTTGGCCGGGCTTGCCTGCACACGCCGTCCGCCGAAGGAGGTGGTTGAGGCGCCCCACGGAGCGATCCCCCGTCGGATCATCGCCGTCGCACCCAGCACTGCCGAGATTGTGTGCATGCTCGGGGCGGTCGACCGGCTTGTGGCTGTCAGCCGCTACTGCAAATACCCGCCGGAACTCGCCGATCTGCCACGCATCGGCGGGCCGCGAGACCTGGACCTCGAGAGCATCGTGGCCCTTGAGCCTGATCTGCTGATGCTCCGTGGCCGAAACGACACCCTCGAAAAGCTGTGCCGCGACAACGGAATCCGCACCTACTGCGACCCCACCGAGACCTTGTCCGACATCGAGCGGACGGTGCGCCAAATCGGTGATCTGCTGAGGCTGGAGGACCGCGCCACCGAGGTCGTCACGGAAATGCAGGAGCGCCTGGAGGTCGTACGCCGCGCGGTCGCGGGTCGCCCCAGACCTGGCGTTCTCTTTACGAATCGCGGTCCCGATCAGTTGGTGAACATCTACACGGTGGCCAGAGGCTCGTACCTCGACGAGTTGATTACGCTGGCGGGAGGACGCAACCTCTTCGGGGATCAGGATGCGGCCTACCCCATGGTCGGCCTGGAGGAAATCCTGATTCGCCAACCGGAGGTGATTATCGAATCGCTATTCGGCGTAGCCGATCGGCCGGGGCTGCGCGATGCGGTCATCGCTCAGTGGCGTGCGGTCGGTCCGATGCCGGCGATCAAGAGCGGGCGCATCCATATTCTGACCGCCGATTACGCCACCGTGCCGTCGCCGCGCGTCGTGCGCATGGCCTATGACCTGGTCAAGTTCATTCACCCGGAGGTCCCCCTTGACTTCGAGTGACACAATTCTGGCAGCCGCGTCGCTGCGCTACGGCTTCCCGGAGCGCCCCGAGTTTCTGGGTCCCTTGGATCTGCGCGCGGCGCGGGGTGAGTTGCTGGGCATCATCGGCCCCAACGGCGCCGGCAAGACCACGCTTCTGCGTTTGCTGGCGGGCCTGCTTCGACCGCACGCCGGGAGCGTGCGCATCGGCGGCGCCGACTTGGAGCACGTCTCCACGCGCGACCGGGCCCGGCGAATCGCGTATCTCCCGCAGAAGGCGCCGGGCGACCTCGCGGCCACGGTGCGCGACGTGGTGCTGATGGGACGCTTCCCGCACCGCCGCTACAGCCTGTTCGAGTCGTCCGGCGATGTCGAAATCGCCCGGCGTGCCATGGAACGTACCGGCATTGGGGCGTTCGCCGACCGCAGAATGGACACCCTCTCCGGCGGGGAGGCGCAGCGCGTGCATCTGGCGGCGGCGTTGGCGCAGCAACCGGAGGTCCTCTTGCTGGATGAGCCCACCTCGGCGCTGGACCTGTACCACCAACTGGTCGTGTTCGACATGCTCGTGCGGCTCACGCGGGAGCACGGTCTGGCCTGCATTGTGGTCACCCACGACCTCAACTTGGCCAGCCGGCATTGTGACCGCCTCGCCCTGCTTGACAACGGGACTGTCGCTGCCGCGGGCCGTCCCGAAGAGGTCCTGACCGACGAGGTTCTCGCCCCGGTGTACGGCGTCCGCTTCACCGCGCATCGTTTCGATGCGGATCGGCGGCCATGGATCTTCCCGACGCACGTGCGGACCGTTTCGTCGGCGACGAGGGAGGAGACGCCATGAGCAGGCTCTCTGCGAGTCGCTATTGGGGTTCGCTGGTCGGGGGTCTGCTGTTCCTGGCGGTCCTGATCCTGCTCAGTCCAGGCATGGGCACGGTGCAGGTAGGCGTTGTGGATGCGTGGCGGGTCCTGTTCGATGGGCGGACGGACTCGGTCGAGTACAGCATCGCATTCGGACAGCGGCTGCCGCGGGCCTTCACCGCGCTCATGGCGGGTGTGACCCTGGCGCTGTGCGGGGCCGTTTTTCAAACACTGTTCCGCAATCCGCTGGCAACGCCGTACACATTGGGGATTGCCAGCGGCGGTTCGCTGGGGGCACTGATTGCGTTCGAGGCGGGTTGGGGCGGTCTTGTCTTGGGGTTCTCGGCGGTGCAGCTCTTGGCCTTCGCCGGCGCGTTGGGTGTGGTGGGTCTGGTGTTCGGGCTGGCCCGTTCGTCCCTGAAACTCGGCTCGTACACGCTGTTGTTGGCGGGTGTGACCATCGGCTTCTTCTGCTCGGCGATGATGATGTTCGTGACCTATCTGGCGGATGTGACCGAGACCTTCCGCATCGTACGCTGGATGATGGGAAGCCTGGATACCGTGGGCATGTCGGCGGCGCCACTCTGGTTGGTGCTGCTCCCCTGCTGGCTGGTTCTGATCTGGCAGGCGCGGGCCTTGGGGCAGTTCGAGCTGGGCGAAGAAATCGCGAGTAGCCGCGGCGTTCATCCCGCACGATTGCAGTTGATTTGCATCCTGGTGGCTTCCGTTGCCACGGCGATGGTAGTTTCCATCTGCGGCCCGATCGGTTTCGTCGGTCTGATCGTACCGCACATCGTCCGGTTGCTGGTGGGTCCGGACAAGCGGATTCTGCTTCCGGCCTCCGCCATGGCGGGGGGGGCGTTTCTGATCGTGTGCGATTGGATGTCCTGGGCCATTCCCCGGTGGTATGGCACGGTTGCGGGCCGCGAGCTGACCGCCGCTCGTCTGCCCATCGGCGTCATAACGGCCCTGATCGGTGCGCCGTTGTTCCTGATCCTGCTGGTGCGACGGATACGTTGATTCTCGGATGGGTGAGCAACCCGCGCCGGATGTCTGAACATCCAACCCGTTCACCGTTCAGACGCGCTGAAACGGCTCGCAATCACGCTCGCTTAGCAGCACCGTAACGCCGGGCAGCAGCGCGTGCAGCTTGGCGACCAGCGTTTGCAGTGCGGGGCGCTCGCTGGACCAATGCGACAGTGCGATTCCAGAACAGCCCTTGCGGCGGAGGGTCAGTGCGTCGTGGTGACGGATTTCGCCGGTGATGACGACGTCATCGGGGTTGCGCGCAGCCTGGATGGGCTTTGAATCGGCGCCGACGCCGATGAGCGCTCGTTGCACGCTGCAATCCGGCTCGCCCACGATGCTCACACAGCCCGCGCCGGCGGCTCGCTTGAGCTTCCGCGCCAGGGCCATCAGTGTAACCGGCTTGGGCAACCGTCCGACCCGACCGCTACCCCCCACCGGGCGACTCTTGAGCGGGTACACGTCGTACGCCGGTTCCTCGTACGTATGCTCACGCACCATTGCCTCGATGACCGAGGATAGGCACCGAGCCTGGCATACGGTTTCAAGGCGCACTTCCTCGACGTGCTCGAGCCGGCCGGCGCGGCCGACGGTTGGGCTGGTCGATTCGCGGCCGAAAAACGTACCGGTGCCCGGGATGCGGAAGCTACATTTCTCGTAGTCGCCGATGCAGCCGGCCCCGGCGGCGAACATGGCGCCGGCCACCCGTTCGGTGTCATTGGCTGGCACGAACACCACGAGCTTGTATTCGGTCGGACCCGCGTCCGTGTATTCGAGCGGTTCGGTGTTGTCGATGCCGCAGAGTCGAGCCAGGCAGTCGTTGGTCCCGCCGTCGGCCGCGTCCAGTGCGGTGTGCATCGAGTAGACGGCGATGCCGCCGGCGATGCAACGATGGACCGCCGCCTCCGGCGCGGGCGCGGGCGTCACCAGGCGCGACACCGGTTTGAAAATCGGCGGGTGATAGGACATGACCATCTGCGCCTTGACGGCAACCGCTTCGTCCACGACCTCCGGCACCAAGTCGATGCACAGCAGCATTCGTTTGACCTTGGCCGACGTGTCGCCGGCCAGCAGCCCGACGTTGTCCCAACTCTGCGCGAGTTCCAGGGGAGCGAGCTTTTGGAGCGCTTCGCAGGCGGTTTTGACGTTGATAGACCTGAGACTCCGTTTCTTGATGCGTCCGGTTCGATCAGCCATCTGGTCTCCTCGCGAAGCGGATACATTCTCACAGAACGAGTCGCAGATGTCACCCAGCGGCGATTTCGGCCAATACGCTCTCAAGCTCCGGTTTGTCCATCACGGTCATGATCGGATACGGTACCTCAGAGTTGCGCCGGTTTCAATGCAGCAGCTTGCCAATCCACGCACTGCCGGTCCGAGATAAATCAGGGCACCAAGCAAACCCCCGCGGCGTGTAGACTCGTGCCGCCCTGCTTGCGTCCACGCGGAGTTTGGAGTATCCTCCCTGAAACACACGGGCTCCTCGTCACATAGGAGATAGGCTGTGATCCTCCGAACCACCCGTTGGCGCGTGCTGTTCGCTTTCGGGGCTGCATCCACGTCGATCGTGTTGATGTGCCTGCCGGGATGCGCTCATGTACTCAAGACGGACCGTATGTTGGAATCACCTGCCCCCTCGCGGGATAGAGCCGATCGTGCCGCAGCGGCCTACGAGGCGACATCCGCGTTCGGGCACGTCCAATTGGTGTCCGCCAAGGCAGAGCAGAGCAGTGTGCCGCTGGATCGACGCATTGTCATCTACAGCGCCGGTTACCGGATCGTGGTCAAGGACGTCGAGACGGCCATGACCAGCATGGAACAGATCACCGAATCAACTGGAGGCTACGTCCAGCTTATTGACGGTGACAGGATCACCGTTCGCGTTCCGGTGGCGCGGTACCAGGAGACTATGGAACGTGTGGAAGTGCTTGGGAAAGTGGTGCATCGCAAGATGGAAGCCACCGACGTCACTGAGGAGTACGTCGACCTTGAAGCCCGGCTGAAGAACGCCAGGGCCGTTCGCGGGCGGTTGGAGGCCCTGTTGGAGATGGCCGAGGACGTCATTGGGGCCCTGGAGGTGGAGAAAGAACTGAAACGCCTCGGTGAGGAGATCGAGCGGCTGGAGGCGAAACTGGAGTTGATTAAGAACCGCGTCGCGCTCAGCAGTATATCGGTGACCTTCGAGCGCGTGGCTCGAAGCGCAACCGGCTTGATCCGCACAGCCGAATTGCCGTTCGAGTGGTTGCGTCAGCTCGATCCCCAACGTCTGCTGCGGACTTACTGAGGAGAACTCGACATGCCCCGCGTCGCGCTACTCTGCTGCCTGGTCTTGCCCGTGACGCCGATCGGTTGCGCCACGCTCGAAGTGCCAGAGGGCTACATCAAGCTGAAGGACCCCGGGGTCTACGATTTCAAGGCGGTGTCCGCTCGAGGGAGCGCCATCGCCTTGTCATCGCGCGCCAACGAAGATCGCTCTGCCGGTCTGGAATTCTGGGTCGCCGCGGTGGAGCACCAGAAAGTTGACGTCGACGGTATGAAGCTCGTCGCCCGCGAGGACATCAGATCGCGAAGCGGACTCGACGGTGTGCTCTTCCACTTCGAGATCGGCGAGGGACAGGCCAGACTGGCTTATCTGGTGGCTTTGTATGTGACGCCTGGGCGCATTTTCACGATCGAAGGTGCCGGGCAGGCCGATGCCCTTGCCGCGGACATGGACAAGCTGCGTCGTTCCATGCAATCACTGCACTGACCGCCGCTCGCGCAGCGATCATTGTTTCGCGTTCGGCCGCCAATTCGGGGTCACACCCGCAAGGAGTAGCGCAGTGCAAAGCATCGTAACCACAACGGTCGAATCCCCGATCGGCGAACTGCTGCTCGGGGCAACCGAGAACGGCGTCTGCCTGCTGGAGTTCGTCGACCGCCGTGCCCTGCCGACGGAAATCAAACATCTCGCCAAGGCCATTGGTCCGCTGGTGCCGGGCTGCAACGCGCACCTCGGGCAGATGGGCGACCAACTCGGCCGCTACTTCGACGGAGCACTGACCGAGTTCACCACGCCGCTGGACATCGTCCGTGGGACCTCGTTTCAGCGCCAGGTGTGGGATGGTTTGCTGGGCATCCCGTTCGGCGAAACGATGTCCTACGGGCAACTCGCCGAGGCCGTCGGACGAAGTGGTGCCCAGCGCGCCGTCGGCACCGCCAACGGGGCCAACTGCATCGCCATCGTCATTCCCTGCCATCGCGTGGTGCAGAGCAACGGGAAGCTCGGCGGCTACGGGGGCAGCCTGTGGCGCAAACAATTCCTCCTGGATCACGAAGCCGCCGTAAGCGGTGGGAGTTCGTGATCTGAGACGTCGTCCGCTCCGTCGTGGTTCACATCAACGCGTCCCGCTGAATCCAGCGGTTCGGTGGTCTTGGAGAAGTTTTTCGTGTTTCGCGCTTGACATCGCTAGTTTTATGTTGTACTATAGTTCTAGGACAACAGCGTGCGAGGACAAGTGGCTCCGAAGAGCGTGTTCTGGTGGCGGAAGAAGAGCGATGGCAGATGTGAACGACATTATTTCGATCGACGGGCGTAGCGGCGTGCCCTTTTATCGGCAGATCATCGACAAGGTGCTGCTGGGGATCGCCGCCGGGCACGTGAGACCGGGGGACCGCCTACCGACGGTGCGACAGTTGGCCATCGATCTCAAGGTGAACACGAACACGGTTTCGCGGGCCTATCGAGAGTTGGAGATTCGCGGAGTGGTCAACACTCAGCGCGGGACGGGCACGTTCGTCGCCGCCGAATCCGGCGTCGCGGTGGACGAGGCCACGCGTATGGAGTTCTTGGAGAAGTTCTGCGACGAATTGGTGGCAGACGCCGGGAAGCTGGGGTTCTCGCTGCAAGAGGTGGTCGAGGCCCTGAGCGATCGGCTCAGCGACAGGAGGTAAATCATGAGTACTTCATTGCTTACGAACGACACGCGCACGCCGCCGCAGGCTGCCATCCTGGGCGGGTTGCTCCTGGTAGTTGCGGTTGCGGTTGTGCTGCTTCTTTTCAAACCGTGGCACAACCCCGCCTTCGCCCGCAGTTATTTGTTTTGGGGATCGATGCTTGGTGCCTTGTTCGTGTCGTGGTTGGTGGCGCACTCGCTGAAGGTGGCCGAGCAGTGGGAACGGGCGGTCGTGCTGCGTTTCGGCGCGTACAAAGGGCTGCGCGGTCCGGGGTACTTCTTCATCATCCCCATCTTCGAGTACATCCCGTACCATGTGGATCAGCGGATTCGGGCGCGGCAGTTCTCGGCCGAGACCACGCTGACGCGCGACACCGTTCCGGTGGACGTGGACGCGATCTTCTTCTACGTGGTGTGGGACGTGGAGAAGGCCGTGCTGGAGGTGGAGCGCTTCGAGGAGGCGATCCTCTTCTCCGCACAGACGGCCCTGCGCGACATCATCGGCAAGCATGAGTTGGCCGACATTCTGCAGAACCGCAAGGAACTCGGCAGTGTGTTGCAGGAGATCCTCGAAGCCAAGACCCACGACTGGGGGATCACCATTCAGTCGGTCGAGATTCGCGACATCAAGATTCCCAAGCAGCTCGAGCAGGCGATGTCCAAGGAGGCCCAGGCCGAGCGCGAGCGCCGGGCGCGGATCATCCTGGGCACGGCGGAGACGGAGATTTCCGAGAAGTTCGCCAAGGCGGCCGAGCGCTACAAAGACAACCCGGTGGCACTGCACCTGCGCGGCATGAACATGCTGTTCGAGGGCCTGAAGGAGAAGGGCTCGATGGTGATCGTCCCGGCCAGCGCCCTGCAGAGCATGGACTTGGGCTCGCAGTTGGGCGTGGCGGCCTTTGCGAAGGACGCGGAGAAAGGAACGTAAGGGACAGGAACGAAACGTCGAGGGCAGGCGCGAACGCACGGGTATGGCGCTGGGCGTTCCACAGAGGCGCCAAGGCTGCTTCGTAGCTCGCCGCCTAGTGTAGTGATTCAGAGTTGATGCGCCGCATCTGATCAGAGCCGCGACCGTCAGGGAGCGGTTGACGCTGCCCGCAGCGCTTCAATCGGCGATGGAATAAGCTCTCATCTGACTGAATCACTACACTAGCGCTGGGTCCGCGTGTCTGCGCCACCCATGCTCTGGCCACCCACCGCTTGCCCTGCAAACAAGAAGACGAAGGGCGTCATATAAGTAAGCCCTTTTCCGGTCCCGGTCTTTGACCCCTTTTCCGGTCTCTTTTCCGGTCTTTCGACCCCCTTTCCGGTTAAGGCACGAACACGGCCTGAAATGCGGCGAAGTCGGCCAGATCAACGTCCTGGTCGCCGTCCGCGTCGTGATTGTTGCACGCGTCGCACGGATCGCTGAGCGGGACGCCACCCGGTCCTGCGAGGCATACCGCGAATCCGGCGAAGTCGGCCAGGTCCGCACTGCCGTCGGCGTTGTCGTCAAATGGGAAGATTGGCACCGTGCCCCTAAGTGTAAGCACCAGGTCCGCCCCAGGCTGGGCGCCGGAAAGGTCTTCGTCAGAAACGCCAAGCGTATGACTCGATTCATAGTTGCCCGCTCCAAGCGTCACATCGAAAAACGCGTTGAAGCTCTGGCCGCTGTCCGCCGACAGATCGCTGAAACCCGCCAGATCGGTGTAAAGCGCGCCGGTGTCTCCGACGGGGTCGATCGAGTCCAGATCCAACGCCGCCGTAAAGTCCAATACGACTTCGACGTTGTAAACCGTGAACACCGTCGTGTCGACCCCGCACTCGGCTGGAACGACCCCGAAATCGATGGTGCGGGTATCCTGATTGACCAGGGGCTCGAAAGAGGCCTCCGCGTGCTCGAGCACCTGCAACTCAATGTCGATCGTATCATTCCCGTCCGCCGCCCCCTGACCGACCCCGGCCGACGTCAGTTCGGTGTTGTCCACGACCAGGCTCCCGGTCTTCAGCCCCGCCGCCGCCGTTGAGCACGAGAGCCCGGCGCCGACGTCTTTCGACCCCGGCCCGCCCACAAAGGTCTGGCGCGATCCGATCGACGCGGACGAGGCGAAGCCCGTGCCGGTGATCTCGAACGTCGTCGGATCGACCCCGATCTTGTGCAGCGTCACCGGAGATTCCGCCGGCAGCGCCGCGTCCACGATCACCGCCCCAAGGTCCACCATCTCCGACGACGTCCCGTCCGGGGGAGGCGATGCGCCGACATAGAGCTGTGCGTCGTTCGGATGGTCCGCCCAGATGGTCCAAACCAGCTCGGGATGATCGACGAACGGGTTGCGATTGCCCTGATAGTACTGCGGGTTGTCCGTCGAGTCGTAGACCAGATGGTTCCGACGGCGCTCGTGAAGTTCCACCGGGTCTTCGTAGTGCCACTCGAGCAGCGCGGCCAGGTCCCCCATATCGTAATCGCCCGGACTGTCGTCAGGATTGCCGTTGACCAGCGACAGCGTCGGGTACCGGGTGTCGTCGTAGAACATGGCCCGCGCGGAATTCCCTCGATGGAGGGCTCCCTGGTTCGCGTCCCAGAAACCCGAATCGGTACCGTAGGGCTTGTTTCCGCGCGCGCTGTTGACGCCCGGATCACACGGACGCAGGCTGAACAGATCACCGTAGATGTCTCCGCCGGGATTGCGACTGCTGGGCCACATGTGCTCGCGGTTCCACGTGACCCCGCCATCCCACGCCTTCGAAACCGAGACGCCTGTGTAGATCAGAATAAGGTTGTTCGGGTCGTTCGGGTCTTCGTCCAGAATCCCCAGCGCCGTTCGGGCGTCATCGTATGAACGAACAACGTGTCCGTCGATGATGTCGTGCAGGGCGTTCTTCAGTGCCGATCCCGTAAGCCAGACACCGCCGGGACGCGCCGGATCGTAATAGTCGGCTGGGGGATCGTACTCGTCGCCCGGCACGCTGATGGTGAGCGTGACATCGTCCTGGTCGTCTAGTAAATCCGGGTCGGTTAGCGTCAGCGTAAACGTGTACACGCCCGCCTGATCGATCGTCACCTGTGCCTGGCTGGGGGCGCTCGGATCGCTCACCGAGCCGGTACGGTTGCTCCAACCGACGATGCCCGACCCCGTCGCCGGCGTCCACGCATACGTCAATCCAGCCAGACCGTTTGCGTCGTCTCCGGTGGCCCCAACCATCGGTTCCGTTACCGACGGACCGCTCAGCGCCACGGCGCGGTCCGCACCCGCGTAGGCCTGCGGAGCGACCGGGCCGACCGCAAACGGGGACGACGTGGCCGACCCCGTGCAACCACTCACCGCCGTCGCTTCCGCCGTCCACGTACCGGCATGGACCAGCGTGACTCCGGCGGTGCCGATGTCTTCCGGGTTGTAGATGACGATCGTCGCGGGATCCACCTGAAACGCGCCGCTGGCCACACTCACCGTCGCCGGACTACCTTCCGCCGGCACCTGATCCAGTTGCACGGTGACCACACCGGGTTCGCCAAGGTCGTAGCTCGAATCCGATAGCCAAACGTCCGTGACGATCGGCAGATCCTCGGTTAGAACGTTGAAGCTCCACCCCGGCCAGCTCTGCGGGCTGTTGTCGGGGACCCAGTTGCCCGGATCGCCGATCGCGGCACGGAGTTCCGCGGGCGTCCCCTCGGTAATCCCGTCGTAGTAGCCGTTGTCGCTCTCCGGGCTGCCGATGAAGACGGCGGTTGTGCCATCCACCAGCCCGCTGGGCAAAGCCGTGGTGTTCGAGTTGGTGGCGTCGCCCCATCCGCTGCTGTCATTGTGGATAGCGTAGACCAACGCCGGGCTCCCCGCGTCACCTTGAAAGACGATTATCTGATCGCCCGACGTCGACAGAAGGAATGTGCCCCCCAGCCCGGAGTTGTCAACACTCCAGCCGCCACTGGTGAACGGGTTGCTCCGACTGACCACCGTGCCCGGAGCAAGATCGCTACCGGCCGTGTAAGCTACCCCTCCTTCCCCCGTCCGAAAACCGCCGGAACTGTACCATCCACAGTCCGTGAATCGGATCACTTCCCCGGACGAGACGGTCGCCAACACCACGAAGGCCAACGCGTCGGGGTCGTCGGATTGATACCCGATGATTCCGATATCGCCGGGCGCCACGGAAGCGATGCTCGCGCCGCCCGATAGCACCGTTACCATCAAGATGCTGGCGATCAAGCACCGGGTTCTGAATGGCCTGCAGTTAGTGATCAACGGAGCCTCCTTCCTCTCGTTTCGTCGAGTCCGTACCGCCATCTTACCGTATCCGGCGGACCGTTTCCAGAGAATCCCCCGTTTTGCGGGTTTGGCGCCCCCGGGGGGACAAAAAAAAAGGGGGGGGGAACAAAGGGCAAAGGGCAGGCAAAGGGGGCCTCGAGCCATCAGCCTGATTGGGCCGCCGTCTCCGATCCTGCATGATTACCATCGTGCCTCGCGTGACGGCCGGGACGAATTCAGCCACACCATTGCGAATGTCACGCGCCGGCACGACGACGCCGAAGCGGCAACGGCATTGTCGGGCGGGTACGCCCTGGCCGTGAACCATAACGGGGTTGGCGCGGTCTTCGCGGCCGCAAGCCAGGTATCTGTTCGACCGTTGTGGCAGTTGTGTCACGGCGGTCT
>Ga0190284_1000529_pt1 | contig 21076 bp, 14 predicted proteins | sample 48691812_MG_FD_161668 | JGI IMG/M metagenome (GOLD analysis project Ga0190284, IMG submission 161668) | Hydrothermal vent microbial mat bacterial communities from Southern Trench, Guaymas Basin, Mexico - 4869-18-1-2_MG | ecosystem: Environmental > Aquatic > Marine > Hydrothermal vents >...
CTTCAATTGCAGGGCAAGTACGACGAAGCGATCCACGCCGCCGAGCATGCCGCCGGGCTCACCCACCACCGAGATGCGAAAGTCCTCGACACTTTGGCGGCGGCGTACGCGGCTGCGGGCCGATTCGACCGGGCCGTCTCGGCGGCTGAAGAAGCACTCGCACTGGCCACCGCCGGACAACGCGGCAAACTGGCCGACGCCATCCGTCGGCGCCTGGAACTTTACAGACAGGCTCAACCCTATCGGCCACCGGCGCGATCGCAGAGTGCAACGCCCCCATGATGTATGGAGACTCTGAAGGATATGGTTTTCCATCCTGTTTCGACTGCCGGGATAGCCGGCGAACGATTGCTCGGAATTGGATTATGAGATAGAGTCTAACGCCGAATACTTTCCATTGTCTTGTGGACTTTCTCTTTTTCCTCTTCGGTCAGATCAGGCGCTTCATTGATCTTGTCACTGAGTTCTTCCGGACCGTCTTGTCGCCCACTCCCTTCATCCGCGTCGGCGTCACCGCCCGAATCGTCCAATCCCGACCCGATCGAATCATCCGCGAAGTCATCGACACCCTCCTCGTCCATCTCCGCGCCTGGCAATATGTCGTCGGCCATTTCTCCACCTGGCAATGTGTCGTCGGCCATCGTCCCACCTGGGAACGTGTCGCCCATCGAAAACGACTCGCCGGAACCCCGTGGATCGCCCACTTCGAAACTCAGGTTCTCGACGTCCACGATGTCGGGCAGCTCCAGCTTTTCGCGTTCGACGAAGAACTCCGGATCTGAAAGTTGCTCCTCGGTTACTTTCTCGCGGACATAGGCCAAGCCGGTGCGCCCGTCCAGCACCACCCAAAGCTGTTGCTCCTCCTCTTCGAGTTCTTCTTCGGGATCAACTCGGGCCTGGACTAATACGGCCCAATCGCTCGAACCGTCGGCCTCGAATACGATCATCGGCCGGTTCTCATCGACCTCGATGTCCTCGTCCAGCGGCATGCTGCGCAGGAACAACTCGCGCTCGTGCTCATCCGCGCCAAACTCCGCCTCGGTTCCCTCATCTTCCTCCTCCTCTTCTTCCTGCTCCTTCTCCAATTCATCGGGATTGCTCGTGATCGACAGCGGTTTCGTCCACACAGGTCGGCCAAGGCGAATCTCGTGAACCTGCACTTCCGCCAGGAGCACCGCCTCTGCCGCCCAGCCGGACGTGACCGGCTCGAACTCACCCGATCGACGGATCGGATCGGGCTCGTATTCGATGATGGGCTGCTGCTGATTAGGCTCAAACCGAATGCGATAGCGGCGATGTTCCAACACGGCCTGACACCGGGTCATGTACAGCATCGAACGAACCCTGTCCGCTGACTCGGGCAACTCGGAGGCTCTGATCTGGCTCTCCATCGCCGGCCAGGCCATCGACGTCAACAGAACCAGGAGACCCAACACGATCATGATTTCGATCAACGTAAACGCCGGCGCACACGTCATGCAACGCATGCGGCGCGCGGAAGCCCGCCGATAGCGTACTGCTGATGGCTGACCGCTGATCGCTGATCGCTGATCGCTATTCAACGATCATCCTCCCAGTTGTTAATGTCGTCCTCGTTGCCATCGATGCCGTCCGGGCCCTTGCTCCACAGATCAAACTTGCCTTCGTTGTGCTTGCCCTCGCTATTATACTCGAAGGGGCGGCCCCATGGATCATCCAGACCGCTCTTATCCTCGAGATAGGGTCCGGTCCATTTCTCGGCGATTTCGTCATCGCTCGGTTTCTCAATCAGGTACTTCAACTCTTCCGGATAGAGGCCGGTGTTGAACTTGAACAACCTGATAGGCTGCGACAGCGGACCGTTGGGTCCGATGGCCGCCCTTGCCATGTCGATCTTGGCCTGCTCGCCCTGACCCACCAGCGCGGGAATGGCGAACGACGCAAGCAGCGCCAACAAACCGACGACCAACAGGATTTCAAGCAGGGTGAACGCTTTCCGGGCCGGCTTGTGACAAGCCGGTCTTCCACGACCACTGCGACGACGACGATTGCGCGGTATTGAATACATCACCAGGCCTCCCTTCGAGCCGGCTATCATAAGCAGGCTCTGTGAACAAAAACCATGTCAAGCTCTTAGATTATTACCGTTTTTTTAGTACTGAACAACGCGCTCCCCGTTGGGTCGCGGCTGGGAGCCCATCCTGAAGCTGTGGCACCGGCGTCTCGCCGGTGATGGACCACCGGCGAGACGCCGGTGCCACAGAAGGCTTTGGGGATGAGCTCTATACATATCATGTTTCGATGTTTCAATGTTTCGACGTTTCTCCTAGTGCATGCCGCTGCTGCTCATGGTCAGAATCGGCAACAGTAGCGCCACCGCGATGATCGCTACGATGCCGGCCATCCCGACCAACAACAACGGCTCCAACAAACGCACCATCAAATCGATGCTGCGTGACGTCCTTGCTTCGTAGGAATCCGCGATCGTCACCAGCACATTCTCGAGGTTGTTGCTCTCCTCGCCAACAGCAATCATGTCGATGATGTCGAGCGGAAAAAGATTGCTATCGCCGAGGGGCGCGGCCAACGTGGATCCCTTTCGCACGCTCTCGGTCGCCTGCTCGATCGCGTCGACAAGCAACTGGTTGCCCGCCGAGTCCCGTGAGATTTTCAGCGACTGGAGGATCGGCACGCCGTTGTGCAGCAGCGTACCCAAGATCCTGCAAAACCGGCAAATCGCCACCAGCGTCACGATCTTACCCATCATCGGCGCCTTGAGCGTAAACCGGTCCCAATATAGCCGCCCCGTCTTACTGCGAAACGCGGCCACCAGAACCACGGCCGTCACCACCGCCGCGCCCGCCACGATCACGCCGTTTTTCTCCAGGAAGTCGCACAATGAAAAGACGACCTTGGTCATCGCCGGCAACTCACCCTTGAGGAACTGACGCACCTTTGGCACGACGTTCACCAGCAGGAACGTGATGATGCCGGTTCCGACGCACAGCAGGATCGCCGGATACATCATCGCCCCAATGAGCTTGTTGCGCAGCTCGTTCTGGCGCTCGGTGAAGATCGCAATGCGGGCCAGGACGTCCTCTAGGAAGCCGCCTTTCTCGCCGGCACGGATCATCGACACGTGCAGCGGATTGAAGGCGTTGGCATGCTCACCCATCGAATCCGCCAGGGTCTTACCGCTGGACAGGCCCTCGCGGACCTCTTGCAGGGCTTCCTTCAGGACCGCGTTGGACGTCTGCTTGCTCAGTACATCCAACGATCGCAGGGCCGGCACCCCTGCCCGAAGAAGGTCCGAGAACTGGGAGTACATCACCGCGACCACGGAGGGCCGGACCTTCTTCTTGCCGCCGCCCAGGCTCCGCTTCGCCACACCCCCTTCCGTAACGTCGATCGGGAACAAGGCCTGTTCATCCAGGGCGCGGAGGGCCTGATGTTCCGTATCGGCCGTTAGAACGCCGGTCACGGTCTTTCCTTCGGCGCTGCGGGCGGTGTACGTATAGCTGGCCATGTCCTGTTACACACGCGGGACCGGATGATCCATCGGCACATAAGCCCATGGAAAATAAGCAATTAGACTCAGCGGCGAAGCGCAGCAGGGCCGCAAGTCACGTGCGGTACCTCCCATCGAGCTTATACCAATCGTATCCCCATTCAATTGCAGCCGCCAGCCGGGAACTTGCCGACGACCTGTCGTCCACCAGTTTGCTCCCAGCGATCCGGCTCGCTGGACCCTATTCAGGCGCGGAACGCCAGCCAAATTCAGCCGCGGAGCGGCGACGGAATAAAGCCCAGGGCGAAGCGCAGCGAGCCCTGGGGAACGGATCGCGGAGCCCACAGCCCCCAACGGGGGCGACGGAAGGACTGTACGCTGTTGTGCTAAGCTGGCTCCGCTAATGATTGAGTAGTCTCGGGATACGTCCCCCACCCCTGGAAGAGGTGAGGCACCCAAACTGTTCCTTCTTGTCACTGACCGCTTAGCTCTGAAGGTAGGTGTAGCCCTCGAGTCCGCGTTCACAGCGCCGCAGCAGTTCCGCCGACTCGTGGAAGGTCAGTTGCTTCTTGCGAACCGCCCGCTCCACGGTGCGACGCAGCCGGTTCAACAGATCATCCGTCGAGAATTGGACGTAGTGCAGCACCTCTTGAACGGTGTCGCCGATGACGACGTGATCCACGAAATACTGCCCGTCGTCGGCGATGGACACGTGGACTGCGTTTGTGTCGCCGAACAGGTTGTGCATGTCGCCCAGGATTTCCTGGTACGCGCCGGTCATGAAGATGCCGAGGAAATAGTCCTCGCCGCTGAACGGATGCAGTTCGAGCGTCGACTTGACGTCCCGAAGACCGATGAACTTATCGATCTTTCCGTCGCTGTCGCACGTGATGTCCGCCAGGACGGCCCGGCGCGAAGGCTTCTCGTGCAGGCGATGGATCGGCATAATCGGCAGAAGCTGGCCCACCGCCCAACAGTCCGGCACCGACTGAAAGGCTGAGAAATTGCAGACGTAGGTATCGGCAAGCTGCGATTCCAGCCCCTCCAACTCCTCCGGCACATACTCCTGCTCGCGGATGATCAGGAGGATTTTTCGGCAGGCTGACCAGAAGATGGATTCCATGATGCCGCAGTCCGCCATCGCCAAGTAGCCCAGATTGAACAGGCTCATGGCCTCGTCCCGCAGGTGTAGCGCGTCGTGGTAGGATTCCTGAAGGTTCTTCAACGTGATGGATTCGTGCATCTCCAGGAGGTTGTGCAGCACGGGCGGGGCGCTCTCGGGCAACGACTCCGGAACAGGATCCTGTGCCAGCTCCGTGACACCGAGCACGTTACAAATCAAGGCCGACTGGTAAGCCGTAATTGCCCGTCCGCACTCGGTGACGATGATCGGATGCGGCACCTTGGCCGCATCACACGCCTCGGTGACGGCATAGACGACGTCCGACACGTACTCATCCAGCGCGTAGTTCGCGCTGGAGGGAAAGTTGCTGGAACTCCCGTCGTAGTCCACGGCCATGCCGCCGCCAACGTCGAAATACTTCAGGCCCGCGCCCATCTGCGCGAGTTCAAGGTAAATCCGGCAGCCCTCGGCCAATGCTTCCTTGATCGACCGGATGTTGGTGATCTGGCTGCCGATGTGAAAATGGGTCATGACGAGGCTGTCCAACATGCCTTCACTTTTGAGCAGTTCCACGCCGCGAAGCATCTCCGTGATGGTCAGGCCGAACTTGGAACGTGAGCCCGCGGACTCCTGCCACCGACCGGAACCCCGGGTCGCCAGCTTCATGCGAAATCCGATCTGCGGCGACACCTTCAACGCCGCCGCCCGGTCCAGGATTCTTTCCAGCTCCCCGTACCCCTCGACCACCAGGATGATATTCTTCCCGAGCTTGTGGCCCCACAACGCGATGTCGATGTACTCGACGTCCTTGTAGCCGTTGCAGACAATCAACGGCTCCGGCGAATCTAGCAAAGCCAGCACGGCCAACAACTCCGGCTTGGAGCCGGCCTCGAGACCGAACTTGAAAGGCTCTCCATAACGCACGATCTCCTCAACAACGTGGCGCTGTTGGTTCACCTTGATCGGATAGACGCCCATGTAGCTACCGGCGTAGTCATTCTCCGCAAAGGCCTTGGCGAAGGCCTCGTTCATCTGACGTATCCGTGTGCGGAGGATGTCGGAGAACCGGACGAGGATCGGCATGGCGATGCCGCGCTCCAACAACTCGTCGACCAGGTCCTTGAGATCCAGCAATGGCCCCTCGCTCCCCCGCGGCGAGACGACGACGTGCCCTCGGTCATTGATCCCGAAGAATCCGGCCCCCCACTGGCGGACCTTATACAGGTCCATGGAGTCTGCGACAGACCACGTGTGCAGCATATCTCCGTGGGACGACGTCTTTGTCATCTTGGGCATCGATGGGTCCCCAGCTTGATTGTGCCGCGCTTGGCCCCCTCCGGCGGGAAGACCGGCCAGAGAGCCGGCTTGTCACAAGCCGGTTCTGCCAGATAAGCCGGCTCGCTGGGCCGGGGGCTCCGTGGCCGACGGAGATTATCACATCATGATTCGCCCGAAGAGTCAAGAAAGGACTGCCTCTCGGAAACGTTTCCCCGCCTGCCTTGACGGATCAGTAAGCGGCGTGGATGCTGTCAGTATCGATCTCTTCGCTATCAGTTATCGGAGTACCGGCTGAACGCTGATAGCCTAAAGCTGAAAGCTTCTTGAGATGCTGACACTACACTTTTACCTGGGACGCGAACTCCTGAAGGCCTTCCTGATGACGTCGGTGGCTCTGACGCTGCTGGTCGTCATGGGCGGCGGCGTGGCCAACATCTTCCGCAGCCAGGGAATCGGCGCCGAAGACATGGTCAGGGTGTTCGTGTTCTTGACGCCGGTGGCCGTGACGCTCATCCTGCCCGTAGCGGCGCTGTTCAGCGCGGCCATCACCTACGGCCGGGCCGCCGCGGATAACGAAGTCCTCGCCTGCCGGGCGGCCGGCATCAACATTCACAAAATGCTGCTGTCAGCCGCAGTGCTGGGCCTGTTCGTCACGGTGTTTACCTATTGGTCATGGAATTACATGATTCCAAACCTCTCGGGTCAGATCGAGCAGATTTCCCGTCGAGACCTGCTGAGCATCGTCAAAGGGCAATTCCAGAAAGCCAAACCGCTCTCCTTCGGCAAGTACCGAATCACGGCCACCCGTTGCGACCTGGTGGATCGCAGCCAGGTCTCGCAGACGTTGCCGGAGGACCACGAGTACCTCCGGCTTACGGGCGTATCCTTCATCGAGGTGGAAGAGCAGGAACCGGCGCGGTACGGCACCGCGCGCGAGACCATCATCGACTTCGACACCAGCGAGAGCATCCCGCGCGTGACGGTGGACCTGCAAGGCGTTCGCAGCTTCGACGCCTCGCGCCGCCAATACTACGAACTCACGCACCAAATTCTCGGCCCCTTCCATATCCCGATTCCCATCAAGCAGAAGACCAAATTCGAGAACCTCGGGAAGCTGGCCCACTACACAGAACACCCAGAGGCCATCCCGGAGGTGGAGGACAGGCTCTTTGGGCTGAAACGGGCAGCCATGACCTACTTCCTGGCAATGGACCTGGAGAACCACCTCAAGGAAGGCCGTACGTATGAACTGCAAGGACCGCAAGTCCACTACGAGATATCCGCCTCGCAATACCGAACGGACGATTATGACGGCAGGCCCTCCCTGCAAGATGTGACCGTGACCGAAACACGCGGCGCCGAGAAGCGGGCATTATCTGCAGACTTCGCAGACTTCGACATAAAGAGATCATTTGATCGGAACAATCCAGTCATCGAGGTCGAGTTGGTCGGCGAAGTCCTCATTCAAGGCATTGGCGGCGAAGGTGACCATCGCGTCGTCAAAAAGGAACGGGAGTCGCTCCAGCCGGTCCATTACCTGGACCAGCCACAGCTTCGGGAGAAAGTGGCGTCGTTCGATTTCCTCTCGCTGCTGGATGAGAACAACCAGTTCTCAATGCCCAAGCGGCAGACGAGACTACGCGATAGGCTGATCAAGAGAGTGGCCGAATTCAGGGCGGAGGTGCAGGGGGAGATACACTTCCGCGCATCCTATTCGCTGTGTGCGATCGCCGTGGTCCTGTTCGGTGCGATCCTGGGCGTCATCATGCGGGGGGGGGAGGTGTTGACGGCCTTCGGTATCAGTTGTATTCCGATGGTGTTCGTCGTGGTCGCCGGCATCGCCGGGCGGAATCTGGCGGATCGGCCTGAATACGCGACGCTCAGCGTCTGCGTGATGTGGGGGGCGACTGCTTTCATGTACCTCGCGACGGCGTTCGTCGCGGTCCGCGTCTTGAAAAGATAGGTAAGAGTTGAATGCTGAATGCTGATCGCTGATCGCTAATAAACTGATAGCTTCTCATGAAGATACTCGACCGATACATCTTGAGGGCCTTCTTCACCAACTATCTGATCGCCCTGGGCGTGATGGTCGGGCTATACGTGGTGCTGGACCTGTTCGTCAATCTGGACGAATTCACCGAAGTGGAGTCCGCCTCGGCGTTTCAGACACTTGGCAAGATCATTGATTTTTACGGATACAACCTGTTCCTTTATCTCGCCCAACTGACCGGCGTGGTTGTGCTCGCAGCGGCCTGCTTTACGTTGGGACGGTTTCACCGCACGAACGAATTGACGGCGGTCTTGTCATCGGGGGTTTCCCTGTATCGGGTCGCCACGCCGCTCTTGCTGGCCGCGTTGGCCATGAATGCCGTGTGGTTCTTCGACCAGGAGGTGATCATCCCGAGGATCGCCCACAAGCTGGCGAGAAAGCACGCTGATATCGAGGGGAAATATTCGTTTGCGGTCTGGTTCCAGCCCGACCGTGACAACGCCCTTGTCTCGGCGTCGATGTTCAGCCCGAGATCGCAAGAGATGCGCGGCATGATCATCATGAAACGCGACGAACAAGGCAGAATGACCGAAATCATTCGGGCCGATCAGGCACGATGGGATGCTGAAAGGGACCTGTGGCACCTGGAGAACGGTTACTTGATGAAGTTCGGGTCCAAGGCCACCGGCAGTGAGACGGACGATCTGGGCAGAACGCCCGTCAACGAGTATCCCTCGGACCTGAGACCGACGGAACTGGCGCTGCTGCAAGCGACGCTGTGGACCTCCTACCTCAGCCTGCCGCAACTCGACAAGTTGCAGCAGCGCTTCGCCGAATCCGGAACAGGCGAGTTTATCAAGATCAAACACAAGCGGCTGACCACGGTGTTGATGAATATGATCCTGCTCTGTCTCGGCATCCCCTTTTTTCTGAACCGTGAGAGGCCTTCCGTCATAGTGGCGGGCGGTCAGTGCTTGTTTCTATGCGGCGCGTGCTACGTCGCCACGTTCATCTGTCAGAGCGTTGACCTGTCAGGCCTGGGCCTCAGCCATGCACTGCCGGCCTGGCTGCCGGTGCTGGCATTCGGTCCGCTGGCCGTTGTCATGCTGGACGGCGTCAAGACGTAGCAGAGAGTCCCCGACCATGGCCGTGGCAACACGAGGGCTCTGCGCCGACCACAGCCAAGGACCATCGTGAGCAGGCGCCAATGCCGATGGATGACGACACCGAGTTGCTTGAACGATGCCCGTGCTGTGAATACCAATTGCGCGGCTTGCCGGAGCAGCACCGCTGCCCGGAATGCGGGCTCCCGATCGACCGACGTTGGCGCGTGCTTGCAGGCCCAAGCGCCCTGGTCAAGCCCTCCATCACTCGGATACCGATTCGATTCATTGTTTTTCCCCTGTTAGGGATTGGTTTCTTCGAGTTCGTGGAATGGCTTCTACCGTTCGGCAGGGCTTGGTGGCACTGGCCCTGTTTGGCCGCGTGGGTGGTCCTGATCTCCGCCGTGAGTTGGCTCTTTCTGGCCAAGCCGCGGTGTTTCATCGCCGTCGGCCCGGATGGCGTGGTGATCCATCGCGGAAAAGAGAAGACCGAGCAATATGAATGGCCAGAGGTAGGCAAAGCCGGTTATGACGTGCTGAGAAAGTGTGTCGTGTTTTCCGCCGGCGGCAGGAAGGTGCGGCTGTCGGACCTGAAGTTCTTTCAGAGCAATCCGTTTGTGGCGGAGGAGTGCGCGCAGGCGATCAACGCGTATCCCCGCTGAAGTATCCCCAACGAGTTCATCCATAACTATGGCACCGGCGTCTCGCCGGTGGTTTTCATGGTCTGGAACGGCGTTTCCGAATGCCGTAAGATGGGCAATCCTGCCCATCTGTTGATGCCTTTCGGCCGTGGTGGCGTGTTCACGAGTGCGTGGGTTTAGCAGATGGGCAACATTGCCCATCGTACGGATTCTCGGTCGAGCAAGGTGCTATGTTTCATGCCCGCCGAATGTGTCAAGACCCCTCGCCCCGTCAGCAATTAGCCGCGGTCTCCACACGTGGCCCCATCTCCTGTTAGTATAGAGGGATGTCGCTACCGATCGTTGCCATTGTGGGTCGGCCCAATGTGGGCAAGAGTTCGCTGCTGAACATGCTCGCGCGGCGGCGCATCAGCATTGTCGATCCGACGCCGGGCGTGACGCGGGACCGGGTCAGCGCAATCTGCGAGGCGGACGACCGATACTTTGAACTGATCGACACGGGGGGATATGGGATTGAGGACCACGACGATCTGACGCGGCACGTCGAGGGACAAATCCACTGTGCGATCGCGGGGGCGTCACTGATTCTTTTCGTCGTGGACATCCAGGAGGAGATCACACCACTGGATCAGGAGGTGGCACGGCTGCTACGGGGCGTCGAGACCCCGGTGCAGTTGGTGGCGAACAAGACGGACACGGACAAGCAGGAACAACAGGCGGGGATATTGGTATCGTTGGGATTCGGCGAGCCGATTTGCGTATCCGCCCTACACGGTCACCACCGTCGAAACTTACTGGAACTGATCGCGCAACGGATCGGCGATCTGGCAGCGGGCGACGCGCCGGAACCCGTGATGAAGGTCGCCCTGGTGGGCCGTCGAAACGTGGGCAAGAGCACGTTCATCAACGCGCTGGCGGGCCAGGAGCGCGTCATCGTTAGCGAGATCCCGGGAACGACGCGAGACGCAGTCGACGTCAGATTCGAGATGGACGGGCGGGAGTGTCTGGCCATCGACACGGCGGGCCTGCGCAAACGGCGAAAGATGAAGACGGACATCGAGTTCTATGGGCGTACGCGTGTGATGGCATCCATTCGGCGGGCGGATGTGATTCTGTTCCTGATAGACGCCGCCGTCTCGGTCGGCGAGGTAGACAAGAAGTTGGCAAGGCTCGTGGTGGATGAATACAAGCCATGCATACTCGTGGTCAACAAGTGGGACCTGGCCAAGGGCAAAGCGGAAGCGGAAGATTACGGGGAATACCTCGCGAAGACGATACCACAGTTGGCGTATGCGCCGCTGGCGTTCACGACGGCGACCGGCGGGCGGAACATCCGGCCGACCATCGACCTGGCGCTGAGCCTGTTCAAACAGGCCAGGACGCGCGTGACGACGGGTCAGTTGAATCGGGCGGTCGAGGAAACGCTGGCCGCCCAGCAACCGATGGCGACGAAGCACGGAGGACAGCCGAAGATATACTACGCAACGCAGGTCTCCGTGTGTCCGCCGTCGATCGTATTGTTCGTCAACAATCCCGCGATGATGCGTGAGCAGTATCGGCGCTTCGTCGGGAAGCGAATCCGTGAGTTGTTGCCATTCGAGGAAGTCCCGGTACGATTATTGTGGAGGAAGCGGATGGGGGGCAAAGGGCAGGGATCGGGAGACGAGAAATGAAACGCGGACGCCGTCCGGGGCCGAGGACGGCCCGGCTCCCTGGTTCCTCGGAACGTGTAGGAAAAAGCCTGATTGGGTGCCACGGGCGGCTGGTCCGCCGGTGTCTCATTGGACAAAAGCACTGGCAGCAAGCTGCCAGTGGCACACAGTGTGTGAGGCTTCTCACACGCGCCCAAAGGCACAATAGACGGAGTAGGACACCGTGACGACAATTGACTTCCACTGTGAACACTGTGGCAAGGTGATCTCGGCACCCGTGAACGCATCGGGCCGTAGGGGAAAGTGCCTGAATTGCGGAGGCACGGTCTACATTCCTCAGCAAGAGGCGGAAGATACGGGAGATACGGGTGAACTGCCGCTGGTGCCTTTGGACCCAGAAGAGGAACGCCAACGCAACAAGGGTGCGCAGGAGGCCATGAAGATTCAGCAGGAACTGTTGCACGAGCAAACGGCGCCAGGAGAGATGAAGAAACCCGATAGAAGCGGATTGCGGATCGGCGCCGACAAGGGTAGAGCGAACAGAGTCTCGCCGAAGGACCTGAACCGGATGCTGGTGGAATATGTTGAGGCGATGGCCGCGGGCCGATTGGACAAGGCGGGAGAGTTGATCTCGCGCATGTCGAAACACAAATCACAGACCATGGCCGTCCTGGAGGAGATGATGACGGAGGATCTGGCGGGATACGGACTGCCGGCACTGCCTCGGCCGGTCCTGTTGGGATTCCTGAATCAGTTGCGGAAGAAACTATAAGGAAAACGGGTTACGCTGCGAAGGTCGGATCGTTCGGAGGGCCGTGAAACCGGGTACGCTTACCGACCCCGTGGGTGCGTGCCTGACACCGGGTTGGGGGGCCGTGGGTCAAGGGCGTGTGGGACCGATATATGATATTCGCCCGAAGGCTTTGGGTTGCCGGCAAACTCGGCTATGATTAACGGGAGAGTGTGGCTGTTGGACCGGTGTGGATATGAAATCGAGCCGAGGGCACGATCGGAAGACTGAGCCGCAACGGCGCGTATGCGTGGCCTGCCCGCATTGTGGTCAAGGTTATCGTGTCCCCGTGCGCTTGCTCGGTCGTCGGATGCAATGCCGGCATTGCCGTAAAAAGTGGCGATCGCAAGAGGTTCCCATCAGCGAGTTTCACTCGGGCCGCCTGTTCGGCGACGGATCATCCTCCGATACAAAGAATCTGGAGCTGCCCCCCTCGGGAAGCTCGAGTTCGCTCACGATCGACACCTGTTGGGCCGGCCGCAGATTGGGCCGGTATCAGATCATGTCGGTGCTTGGCACGGGCGGCATGGCGGTCGTGTGGCGCGCGCACGACGACAGCCTCCGTCGGGATACCGCACTGAAAATCCTGACCCAACGCGGGAGCAGATCCGGCAACGGCGGAGGCTTGAACGCCGAACTCTTCATGCAGGAAGCCCGGGCGATCGCCAGGCTCCAGCATCCCGCGGTCGTGGCCATTTTCGAGGTTGGTCAGGACGCCGGGCAGGTCTTCCTTGCTATCGAATTGATGGAGGGTGGAACGCTCAAGGAGTGGGTGGAGCGGTACGGACGAATACCGCCACGCGAGCTATGGGCGCAGATGGTTGGGCCGGCAAGGGCGCTGGCACTGGCACACAGGCGCGGCATCATTCACCGTGACATCAAACCGAGCAACTTGATGTTCGACGATCTCGGTCACATGAAGCTGATGGACTTCGGATTGGCGGATGTCGCCCAGGAAATGGTCAGCAAACGGATGCGCGGCAAGACCGTCGGCTCCATGGGGTGGATCGCACCGGAGACCGCTCGCGGAGAAGGCACGACGGCAAGCAGCGACATCTACAGCATGGGGCTCGCCATGTTGTTCGCCTTAACGGGTAACCCCTGGCTGCGGGCACATTCTCGCGGCGAGTTGATGGCACTGCACCGGAATCCGCCGGCAGTGGACCTGAATGGAATCAAGGGCCTGACGCCCGGGGGCGCAGCGATCCTGAAGACCTGTTTGACCGTCGAGCAATCCGACAGATACCTCACCGCCGATCACCTGGCGGATGCGCTTCAGGAATGTGCCGATGAGAGGCCCAGCGAGCTTTCGCGAAGAAGGAAGAGCAGTGCCGCTTTGGCCGCCGCCGCGTTTATCATTGGCGGCCTGATCGTGCTTGCCGGCGGCTTGCACATTTTCAACAGATTCTATGATGCCGAGAGCAAATTCAGACAACCCGTAGCCAAGCATTTGCTGCATCCGCCGTCCACCGAAGCCGTGCCGGGGCGGGCCCCCGGTCTCGATTCAGACGCCGCCGTCGCAGAGCCCGGCGCCGACACGCCGAGCACAGCCGTCACGCAAGAAGACGAGAAACGCGGTGGTCCCACCGACTTGCACAGGCCCTGGCCGGAGGTGTTCGGCAATATCGAATTCAAGTTTGTCGGAGCCAAAAAAGGCGGGCTCTTCCACAAGGGGTCCAGCGCATGCGGCCGCGATATTTACGCGTCGAACCTCGTGTGGTTTGAGTCAGTCGATGAAGCGCTCGATTCCGGCAGAAAGCCATGTCCCGAATGTCGTCCCACCGGCGGCCGCGCAATCGGCATCGCGGCTGGTCCGGAGAGCGATTAGAAACTATCTCAGGATTGTGGCACAGCGCGGCCTCTGGCCGCAACCAAACCGTGGCACGGGCATCCCGCCCGTGGCCCCACCGGCTTTGGCGCCGGTGCCACAGAATCCTTCGTAGGCCGCGAAAAAAATGCAGGTTAGCAGTATAGGCGCCAAAGCCCGTCTAACAGCCCGTGGTACAAGGGAAAACAGCGGTTCGGAAACGCCGTTCCTACCGTGTGAACCACCGGCGAGACGCCGGTGCCACAGTTTTGCTACAGCCTGCTAAGCTGGTTCTGCCAATGATTGAACAGCCCCGGGCTCGGCCCCCCACCCATGGAAGGGGCGGGGCACCCAAACGGTACTTCGCCGTGGATGACGTACGATTCGGGTCAGTTTTCCTTGTTTGAATCTTTGGCCTCTGACCTTTTGGCCGAGGCACGCTGTTTGTCGTTCGGGATCGCCACAAGTCGTTGCCGCAATTCCTTGAACATCTTGTCGAGCGGGTCCGTGCGGCGGGCCAATTCCGCTGATTGCCCCGCTTCGATCAACCGCTGGAGCTTGGCACCGTGGACCTGTTCGTACCTGGCGGCCCGGGCTTCCATGTCTCGCAGGATGGCCTCGGCCGAGGCACGCTGGGCGTCAGTCAGTTCGTATCGGTCGCAAACCGACTGTACATAGCGCCGCCACCGCGACGCACGTGGATTCAGAATCGCAGGCGTGCGGCGTTTCTTCCGAAGCTCGGCCTCATTCTCGCGGGTGACCATTGCCAGGCCTTTGACAACTGGCTTCTCTCCACTCGTGGCTTCGTACTCGAAGTCGTAGCCCGTCATTGGATCGGCGGGAACCGACGGGACGTAGGCAGGCACCAGCGCCGACAGGGTTGGGGGGTATTCGCCCTGATCCGTCTTGTAGGCCACGGCTGCCATCGTCAAGAAAGCCCGAATGTGATTGCTCTCGGCCCGCAAGGACAACTCGTGGGCTCGGCTTAGTGAGGGCAACATCATCCGCGACAGTATGTCCCACGCCGGGATCTTATTGAAAAGCGTCGCTTCGTCGATCACCATGCCGACCGTGCCATCCTCATGCTTTTTTGTCGCGTTGATGAGCGCTTCGTAGTGCTCCTTGAAGTGCTTCTTGACTGTTCGATCCGGCAGATACAAACGCTTTAGGCGCACGGCCAGACGGCTCCAGCCGGCAGGCGGCGGGAACAGCCCCTCGACGGTGCCATATCCACTGGAGAGCATTGTAAAGGAGCCTGGTATTTCAATCGCATCGTCGATGAATGATTCCGCCCACTGCATTTCGGCGCGGACCATCCGCTCAAAGCTGGGAAAGAAGGAAGATAAATCCTCCATTTCGGCGATGGTTGCTTTCAGAATCTCCGCGCTCACCTCGCCCGACTCTGTAATCCGCATCATGCCCTGTTGTGCCAGGCCGCCGACAGCGTTACCGACCAGGCCCTCGATAATCGTCTTGCCATTGCCGACCTGATAGGCCATCCGCTGAGTCGTCAGGCAACACTCGAGGGCGGCGTCGGCATCCCCCTGAGACATCAAGTGGCTCGCCTCGACGGACAGCGTCTTCGCAAGTTGCCGGGTGTCACTCAAATTCGGCAGCAAAATCGCGATAATCGCGTCGGTATCACCTCGAAAGAATGGCATGTCGTATTCGTCCATCACGGAGGCCCGGCGAATCAGGTCCAGCGACGTCCTGTTTTGTTCGAGCCAGGCCGCCAGCCGATCGCCGGCTTCACCCTCGGGCCACTCGCCTGCCGTCGCGCCGTCAAAGGTCTCTTGCAGGTCCTCCGGCAGGTCCACCATTGCATTGATGGCATCGATATAAACCCATGCCGCGTTCTGATCGCGTGGAACGTCCCGAACCTCCATCCCCCGTGCGCGGAGCTTCTTCGGCGGGTAGATGGTAAACTCCTTCCCCTTGATGATGACTTTGTTTGATTCGCCGTTTTCCAGGTCTTCTTGTCCCCATGTGGGCGACGTCCACATCCCTATCCAGAGCGCGCAAACCAGAACGTATCGGTACATGATGAATCACCTCTTGCATGATGGCCTTGCATGTCGTTTCCGTGAACGGGCAACGGCAGGTGTGCCACTGTCTTGAGCAGTGCCTTCCTGAATGCCCCATCGAGATATCACTGCTCAAGAGCAGTGACACACCCGCCGAAGACGGCCCGTCTCGCACTGATTCCTCAATTCAATTGTCACGCAGCACTACTTTGTCCGCGGCATCTGTCCCGTGTCGAGACGGCCGAAGTAGTGGCGGGCCGCACGGACGAGTGTAGGCAGCAGCAGCAAACACGCCGGCAGGTTGCAGAAGACCGTCAGGCCGACCATCGAGTCGGAGAAGTGATACACCGTCTCGAACCCTTGGATCATGCAACCCATGAAGATGGCGATGACGAACAGAACCTTGTACGGCAGGATCGCGCCGGGGCCGAGCAGGAACTCCGTGCCCTTCTCGCCGTAATAGCTCCAACTGATCATCGTGCTGAAGGCGAATAGGCACACGCCGACCACGATGATCCACCGGCCGATGCCGACGCCGAGCGTGTCCAGCGCGAAGCGCGTGATCTGGGCGCCATCGAGCGCAAGGTGGATCGGCTGGCCCGGCTTGATCTTGGCGAGCTTCTCGGCGTATTCGTCGGGGTCTTTTTCCTCCTCCTCGCGTGTCAACGTCATTTTGAAGGATGCCAGTTGTGCAAGTTCGTCGGCCGGGCGGTCATCCAACTCTTCGGCCTTGGCCGTGAGCCGCGTCGGGGCCTCGCCTTTGGGCCGATCGACGAGAACCCACAGCTTGACGTCCGGGTCGGCCAGGTCGGCGTAATGCGGAGCATCGAGTTGCGAGGGGATATCTTGATGAGGCGTCATCGTGACGGTGATCGTGTTGCCGTCGATCGCGGCGACGGTCCCGACGGCCGGCCGCTTCCAAGTGCCTGTGCTGAGGATGACCAGGGCCGTCATCGTGCAAATGACCAGCGTGTCGACGAACGGCCCGATGGCGGCGACAACGCCTTCGCGGATGGGTTCTTCGGTCTTGGCGGCGGCGTGTGCGATGGCGGCCGAGCCCTGGCCGCCTTCGTTTGAAAACAGGGCTCGTTGCAGCCCCACCTTGAAGGCCGCATAGACGCCGATGCCCGCGAAGGCCCCTTCGCCGGCGGTCTGGCTGAACGCGGACTTGATGATCAGAGATAACATCTCCGGAATCGCGGGCAGGTTCTGTACGAGGACAGCCAGCGCACCGAGCACATAGACGACGCACATGGACGGCACAAGCTTGCTCGCAACGGCGCCGATCCGCTTGATTCCACCGATGATGACCAACGCGACCAGGAAGGCGACGACGGCGCCGGTGATCTTCTGATCGACGCCGAAGGTCGTGTTGACGGTGTTGCCGACGTTCCAGGATTGGTACATGTTGCCGCCGCCGAAAGATGCGACGGCGACGATGAACGCATAGACGACAGCCAGGACCTTGAAGATAACCCATGCGCTGTTGCCCTTTGCCCTGAGTGGCTCGACCAGTGCTTTTTGGATGTACCACATGGGGCCGCCGCGGACCTCGCCGCGTGCCATCGCGGCGGCACCGGTTCCCTCCGGCCGTTCTTCGCCCTTGTTATCGGGCAACCTCCCTTCGCGCGGGAGCGGTCTGCCGCACCCGGCGCAGTATTCCGCCGGCGGATAATTCCTGTAATTGCAGCCCGGATGGGGGCATGCGCGACGGTCCGCTTTGTATTCGAGCGTCCGCGCCTCGGCGTCCTGCTCCATCAGTGCCGGCGCGCTGGGATCGGGCACGTCGCGCTCGTCGCGGAACATCACCGAAAGGGTGCACTCCACAAACTTCAGGGCCATGCCGAAGAAGCCCACGATCCACATCCAAAAGACCGCGCCGGGTCCGCCGACCGTCACCGCCGTGGCGACACCGGCGATATTTCCCAGGCCGATGGTGGCCGACAGCGCGGCACAGAGGGCCTGAAAGTGCGAGATGTGTCCCGTGTCACCCGGTACGTCGTATTTGCCCTGGATGCAACGGACGCCGTGCGTCAGCGCCCGCCACTGCACGAGTTTGCTGGCGATCGAAAACAGCAGCCCGCAGCCGAGCAGCAGCAAAAACAGATACGGCGTCCAGATGACGCTCTCCAGCCAAACCGTGAATTGTTCAAACGCTTTCATCAACGGCTCCGGAGGGTGCGGCGAAAGCAGGATTGTGGCGACAACAACCGCAGAAATCAATCGGGATTGCGATCCTTGAGCCAATTGTCTGGCTGCGCATATGACGAGTCCATGGCACATTCGGCGGGCATGAAACGGAGCACATCGCTGGGCCGAGATTCCGTACGATGGGCAATGTTGCCCATCTGCTAAACCTATGCACTCGTGAACGTGCCACCGTGCTCGAAAAGCATCAACAGATGGGCAGGATTGCCCATCCTACGGCGTTTGATTCCTCTCCTTTGTTTCCATATACTTCATCTGATAGACTCTTGTGAACAAGAGCCGCGGACTTCAGTCCGCGCGGCCTCGCACCGAAGTTAGCAGCCCGTTGTGAAAGAGCGAACAGCGGATTAGGGACCGCGTTTTCGACCGTGAAAACCACCGGCGAGACGCCGGTGCCACAGTTTTTCCAAGGGCTGTTAGGCTCCAAATCCGTGTGATCGGCCGCGCGTGCCAGGTCATGCGGCTCTTTCGGGTTACTTGGACAGTCGGCCCCGTCGTGGCCGCTGGGAAAAGCGAGCACAGCATGAAGCGCAGCCACGTCATCGTACTCATCTTGGTCGGATTGGTGTCTCTTGGCATGAGCGGGGGAACATGCAATGTCAACGTTGACGACGTCAACGTCGGCGGCGGTGGCAACAATAATGACGGCTCGGGCGGCGACACGAGTAACACCGGCAATGGCGGCGGTTCGACCTCGCCGTCCGTTAGTTATTCGGCATTGCAACAACTCTCGTTAGAACGTATTAACCGCGCGAGGCTCAGGCCCGTCACCGAGGCCGCCAGATATAGCATCTCGCTTAACGAAGGGATCCCAGACGACGAACAGATATCCACCAGTCCGAAACAGCCTCTCGCCATGAATGCCACGCTCAACTCTGTCGCCAAGGCACACAGCCAGGACATGATCGACCGCGACTATTTCGCTCACAACACACTGGAAGGCGTTAGCCCTTTTGTCCGCATCACCAACGCGGGCTACACATATACGTCGGCGGGCGAGAATCTGGCCTGGCGCGGCACGACCGGTCCCCTGAATGAGGCGCAGGAGGTTGAAAAGGAACATCAGGACTTGTTTGTAGACGACGACTTTCCCGGTCGCGGCCACCGGGCTGCCATGTTGAACGCTGAGTACCGAGAGGTCGGCATCGGCATCGTTCGCGGCGACTATACCCAAGACGGCACCGTCTTCGATTCCCTGATGCAAACCCAAGACTACGGCACACCGTCGTCCGACAACATCTTCGTCCTCGGCGTCGTCTACAACGACAACAACAGCAACGGGCAGTATGACTACGGCGAGGGCACGGCCAGCGTAACAGTAACGCTCGGGGTGGGTGGCGACTCGACGCCCACGACGACCAATCAGGCCGGCGGCTACTCGTTTGAGGTCACGCAGGCCGGCACCTATACACTGAGTTTCTCTTCAGGTCAGGCGCAGGCGATCACCATCAGTAGCGGCGCTCCCAACATCAAGGTAGATCTCGTGGACGGCGGGACACTCGTGATTAATCTCGGCCTGGGCCCGCTGGGATAGATGCCCGCACAACCGTCGCGCTGCCGTTGTTAGCGTTCACACAAACAGACCAATAAAAACTGCCGAGTTGAATTGATTTTCCCCGCCGGCAGCGCTAGTAATCTAATGGAAGCTGTCGTGTCCCCTTTCAAGGAACCCGGTAAGTCTTGAAGAAGGTTTACCGGGTTGCCTTATGGGCTCCTGTCTCCGGCGCATCGTCTCACATATCGTTACCCGTGGTGTCTTCCTTTGGAACGGCGTGATGCTGCTCCAGGACATCCACCCATGCTAAGACTATCTCTCGATGCGCTTGGACTTCTTGCGCCGCTTTTCTTCCTTCTCGACCCACTCCTTATTGGCTTCCTTATCCTCTTTGCTGGTGAATCCCTCAAGCCGACTGGTAATCTCGGGATTGTATCCTGCTCGCCTTAGGACGTATTCCTCGTCCGGGACACGCTTGTCCTGACCAACGTTTTCGGCAACCCACTTTGTCCAGTTTTTCGACATCACGTCCTGGGCTTCCTGCGGGAATATCTCCAACCAAGCCTTCGATTGCCGGATCTGCTTGTCCGCCCAATTGACATCCCTGTTGTTTGTTCCCACACGCTTGGACAGATCAAATATCTTCCGGAAATCCCTTCGGCCTTCAACGCCTCCGGTGAACATGTAGGCCACGAGCGACCACGACTGGGCATAGTTCAGGAATGTTCGTCCTTCGCCGCCCCACGTGCTGTGCTCGATCGTCCAGAGCTCGTCAAAGCCCTTCCAGTCATCGGTGTCGATCATGCGGCGGACAAACGGGGCATAGCGACCACGGTTCGCGATCTCGTCGAAGTTCTCATCGACCGTCTTCCCGAAATCCCACCATTCAAAGACGCCCGCCTGTCCTTCGTTCCACCAGACTGGCGGAATGACGGGATACCCTATCTTTTGTCCGTAGAACAGCGTATATCCCAATCGCAGGTGCAACTCCATGTGGCATGACTCATGCTTGAGTACACTCTTGGGCCACTTGGCGAAGTCGGTGACCCCGTTCGTGAACTGCATCATACGATAATGCCTTGCGGGCCACGAATCCCCACGGGAAGCACCAGCCAAGTGTGCGGCAGTATTGAACTGGCCGCCGCTGCCTGCCATCCCACCGTTCTTGATGTAGGTGCCGCGATCAGAGAAAACGATGATCTCGACGGGTTCCTTGACGTCCGCGGGCATGCCGGCAAGGATCTTCGCGTATGCGGTACTGAATTCCCGGTGAAGCATCTCCATGTACATCGCGGTCTCAACCGTGAATTTCTTGTCAATATCGCTGCGGACAATGAAGGGACACCCGGGGTGTCCCATGTAGGTCCACAACCGCACCTCCTTGTCATCGCCGTCCTTGAAAAAGCCGCCGCGGTAGTCGCCCTTCTTGTCCTGCCTGGTGCGCTTGAGAATCTTGCCAAAACGCTTGTCATATTCCT
>Ga0190284_1000530_pt1 | contig 21072 bp, 18 predicted proteins | sample 48691812_MG_FD_161668 | JGI IMG/M metagenome (GOLD analysis project Ga0190284, IMG submission 161668) | Hydrothermal vent microbial mat bacterial communities from Southern Trench, Guaymas Basin, Mexico - 4869-18-1-2_MG | ecosystem: Environmental > Aquatic > Marine > Hydrothermal vents >...
TCAAGCCGTCTTTCGCGCCTACATAGGCTTGTTCGACAAGTGATTCGATTGCGGCTTTCGCCTGAACTTTGCTGATGCCGGCGTCTTCGGCGACCTTAGCGATAATCTGTGACTTGGTTGCTGCTTTTGCCATTTCGGGTTCTCCTCTTGCAGGTTGGTTAATAGTTCCGGCCGTTTTAGCGGCCCCAATTGATTGGAATTGTCTTACTCCAAAAAAAAAACGTGCGCAAGGTGAAATGAAGGAATAATTAACTATAGATAGGCCTTCGTGAAATCGGCCCTCAGCTGTTTCATTGGGTTTTTCATTGACCCCGAACGCCAGAAGATCAGAATACGCGCTTTATTTTTTCACCGGAGAAAAACATATGAATCTGAAGAAGATTCTGTCCCGAGACACGATCCTGCCGGAACTCCAAGCCGACACCAAACAAGGGGTGATCGAGGAGATGGTTGATTTTCTGGCTGCGACCGGAAAACTGACCGACCGCACCGCCGCGCTCCGGGCCGTGCTGGATCGCGAAGCCAAGATGTCCACCGGGATGCAGCATGGCATCGCCATTCCGCACGGAAAGACGGATGCCGTTAATCAGTTGCTGGTCGCCGTGGCCATTAAACGCGATGGCGTTGATTTTGCCGCCCTGGATGAAAAACCATCGCACATTTTCATTATGACCCTCTCGCCGGAAAACCACACCGGCCCGCACATTCAGTTTCTGGCGGAAATCAGCAAAGTGCTGAGCAATCCGGAACTGCGTGAAAAGTTGATCCGCACTGCGGATCCCGATAAGATGCTGACGTTGCTGACCACCTGACCCTTCTACAGGAGACCGTGCGATGACCGAAGCGATGACCCGACTCGTTCTGCAACTGGCACTCATCATCACGGCCGCCCGTCTCGGCGGCTATCTCTTCAGCCGGCTTCGCCTGCCCGCTGTACTCGGCGAACTGGTCGCGGGTATGGTCATCGGCCCCTATGCCTTAGGAGGACTGATTCCCTTTCATCACGAACCGCTTTTTGCCCTGATGCAGGGCGGCATTCCACTTTCGCCGGAACTCTACGGCATCGCCACCGTCGCCTCTATCCTCCTCCTCTTCCTTTCCGGCCTTGAAACAGACCTCGCCGCATTTCTACGCTATTCGGCCGTCGGCTCGCTGGTCGGCATAGGCGGTCTCATCGCCGCGTTCGGCCTCGGCGATCTCTGCGCCGTCTGGTTCGGACTGGCCGAAAACTTTATGGATCCGACGGCACTTTTTCTCGGAACCATTTCGACGGCCACCTCCGTCGGAATCACCGCGCGCATCCTGACCGAAAAGCGAAAAATGTCCTCCCCCGAAGGCGTCAGTATTCTGGCCGGCGCGGTACTGGACGATGTGCTCGGCATTGTGATCCTCGCCATTGTCGTCGGTATGACCAAAGTGGCCGGTACTGCCGGGCATATCAACTGGGGACAGATTGGCTGGATCGCGACCAAAGCAATCGGATTCTGGCTCGTTGCCACGGCGCTCGGGTTGCTCCTCGCGCGACGCATTACGGCTGTTTTCAAAAAATTCAAATCCCCCGATATCATCACAGCATTCTGCTTCGGGCTGGCGCTTTTCCTCGCGGGGCTCTCCGAAATGGCCGGGCTGGCCATGATCATCGGCGCCTACATCACCGGACTGGCCCTCTCCCGCACCGACCTGGCCCATGAGCTGCAAGAGCGGCTTCACGGCGTCTATACCCTGCTCGTGCCGGTTTTCTTCTGCACCATGGGGATGCTGGTCGACTTCTCCGCCATGCGCGGCATATTCGTTTTCGGACTCTTTTTTTCGCTGATTGCCGTCGCCGCCAAAGTCATCGGCTGCGGACTGCCCGCCTACCTGACTAAATTCAACCTGCGCGGCTCGCTCCGGATCGGTCTCGGTATGCTCCCGCGCGGCGAAGTGGCGCTGATCGTCGCCGGCATCGGCCTTACCGCCGGCGTCATCACCCAGCAGGTTTTCGGGGTGGCCATCATGATGACCCTCTTCACCACCCTGCTCGCGCCGCCGCTGCTCATCCAGGCCTTCAAGGGCGGCACCGGCCTGCGCCGCCCGGAGAAAGAACCCGGCCGCGAAACCAGCAGCATTGAAATTGAACTGCCCTCTCCCGACATTGCCGAGTTCCTGCGCAACCGCTTCATCCGCGCCCTGCGCCGCGAAGAATTTTATGTGAACCGGCTCCATCACGCTGCGCTTGCCTATCAGGTGCGCAAAGACGATATCCTGTTCATGCTTGTTCAGGAAAACAGCACACTGCGCATCACCGCCGCCGAACAGCACCAGCGCGTCGCCCGCCTGATGCTCCTCGAAGAACTGCTCTCCCTCTCCGACCTGCTCGATGCCACCCAGAAGATGAAAAGCCTTCAGAGCATGGGCTCCGACCTCGTCTCCGACCTTTTCTAAGCCGGAGGCTCAGAGTCAAAGGCCTGAAAGTCGAACGTCCAACGTCCCGACCTTTGACTTTTGACTTTTAGACCTTCGACAGCGGTTTGGCAAAACCGCTAGACTCCCCCCCATGAGCAAAAAGCTTTTTCTTCTCGACGGGATGGCGCTGGTCTACCGGGCGTACTTCGTGTTCATCCGCAACCCGATGATCAACTCGAAAGGCAAAAACGTCTCGGCGGTCTTCGGGTTCCTCAATTCCCTGCTCGAACTGCTCGAAAAACAGGAGCCCACCCACATCGCCGTTGCCTTCGATGTCTCGGGCCCAACCTTCCGGCACAAAGAATTCCCCGAATACAAAGCGCAGCGCGAGGAAACGCCTGAAGAAATCCGCGCCGCCGTTCCGCAGATTCAGGAATTTCTCAAAGCCTTCAACATTCCCGTGCTCACTGCGCAGGGTTACGAAGCCGACGACCTGATCGGCACCCTCGCCCGCCGCGCCGAAAGAGAGGGCTTCGATACCTATATGGTCACGCCCGACAAAGATTTCGCCCAGCTCGTCGACGAACACACCTTCATCTACAAGCCCGGCAAGCGCGGCGATCCCGCCGAAATCATGGGCGTGCCCGAAGTGCTCGAAAAATGGGGCATCGAAAAAATTGAACAGGTCACCGACATTCTCGGGCTCGCAGGCGACACCGCCGACAACATCCCCGGCATTCCCGGCATCGGTCCCAAAACCGCGCAAAAGCTCATCGCCAAATACGGATCGATGGAGAACATGCTCGCGCACACCGACGAGCTGAAGGGCAAACAAAAGGAAAATATCGAAGCCAATGTCGAACGCGCACATCTCTGCAAACGGCTCGTCACCATCCACACTGAAGTGCCGATTGAACAATCGCCCGCCGATCTGATCCGCGGCAAATATGACGAGGAAAAACTCGCCGCCCTTTTTTCCGAGTTTGAGTTTTCCGCCTTCTCCAAACGCCTGTTTGGTAAAAAACCCGCGCCCGTCGCGACCTTCGCGCCGCCCCCGCCGACCGGCGGACAAGGCGACTTGTTCGACTTCGCCGCGCAGCAGACTCCGCCCCCGCCCGCCGACGAGGCTCCGGCCTATAAAACCATCAAGGACATTAAGCACAGCTATCGTCTCGTTCAGACCCTGGGGGAACGCAAGGCGCTGGTTGCTGAATTAGGAAAAACAAAAAGCTTCTGCTTCGACACTGAAACGACGGGGCTCGACCCGCGCACCGACCGGCTGATCGGCATTGCCTTCGCCGTCAAGCCGCACGAAGCGTGGTACGTCACGCTTCCACCGGATGAGGCCGAAATGCAGAAGGCGCTCAACCCGTTCGTTCCGCTTTTTGCCAACGAACAGATCGAAAAAACCGGCCATAATCTCAAGTTCGACATCGCCATGCTGCGCGAAGCGGGCCTCGACGTGCGCGGCCCGCTCTTCGACACGATGATTGCCCACTACCTGCTCGATCCCGATCAGAGGCACGGGCTCGACAAGCTCGCCGGTACACACCTCGGCTACGCACCCGTGCCCTTCACTGCGCTCATTGGCGAAAAGAAAAAAGAACAGCTCCCGATGACGGACGTGCCGCTTGATCAATTGAGCGACTACGCCTGTGAAGACGCCGACGTCACGGTACAGCTTCGCGAAGTACTCGAACCGCAGCTTGAAAAGCACAAACTCAAAAACGTCTTTGAAACCATTGAGTGCCCGCTCATTCCCGTTCTTGTTGAAATGGAAGCCAACGGCATCGCGCTCGACACCGGCGCGCTTAAAGAGATTTCCGGCAAGTTGGCCACAGCCATTCAGACGCAGGAAAAAACGGTCTATGAGCTGGCGGGGCGCGAATTCAACCTCAACTCACCCAAACAGCTCGGCGAAGTGCTCTTCGACGAAATGAAACTGGTCGACAAACCGAAGAAAACCAAAACGGGGCAGTACAGCACCAACGAAGAGGTGCTCAACCAGCTCGCAACCGACCACGAAATCGCGCGCGTCATCCTCGACTACCGCGCCGCCGCCAAACTCAAAAGCACCTACGTTGATGCCCTGCCCGAAGACATCTGCGAAAAGACCGGCCGCATCCACACCTCGTTTAATCAGGCCGTCACCACCACCGGGCGCCTCGCCTCAAGCGATCCCAACATTCAGAACATCCCCATCCGCACCGAACAAGGACAAGAAATCCGCCGCGCATTTGTTCCAAGGTCTGGAAGTTTCTCTTTGCTTGCCGCCGACTACTCACAGGTTGAGTTGCGCATCATGGCACACCTCAGTGGCGACGAAGGAATGAAGCAGGCCTTCATCGACGGCGAAGACATCCACACCGCCACCGCCGCGCGCGTCTTTGGCATCTCGCTCGACGAAGTGACCAAAGAGCAGCGCCGCCGCTCCAAAATGGTCAACTTTGGAATCATCTATGGCATCTCCGCCTTCGGACTCTCGCAACGCCTGCGCATCCCGCGCAAAGAAGCCGCCGAAATCATCGAAAACTATTTCGCGCAGTATCCGGCCGTAAAAACCTTCATGGACGGCACCATCGAAACCGCCAAAGAAAAGGGATACGTCGAAACCATCTCCGGACGCCGTCGCCACATCCGCGACATCAACTCCAGCAACGGAACCGTCCGTGCCGCCGCCGAGCGCTACGCCATCAACGCGCCGATTCAAGGCTCCGCCGCCGACCTCATAAAAATCGCCATGATCCGCATCGAGAAAATGCTGCGCGGTAAAAGGAGCAAGCTCCTTTTACAAGTTCATGACGAACTCGTCTTCGACCTCCACAACGACGAACAGGAACTCATCGCCGAGATTCAAACCCTCATGGAAAAAGCAATTCCGCTAAGCGTTCCCCTCACCGTCGACTGCGGCATCGGCAAAAACTGGCTCGAAGCTCACTAAGATTTTGAACCACTAATCCACACTAATGGACACTAATTTGAAAATGTAGGACAAGGCTTCCAGCCTGTCCGATCAAAGGAAAAGAGTTCGTAACCGCAAAAAAAGCCACACTTGCGGCAATATGCCCCGAAAGCACCCAAAGCCTATGGCGCCACATCACTTTATAAATAAAAACGACGAACCCTATTCAGGAGAAAAATATGTCCAAGATAAAACGAATTGCCCTGCTTATCGATTGCGACAATGTGAGTCACACGTCGATTGAAGGTGTGCTGGAGGAACTGGCGAAGACCGGAATGGTGACGGTGCGGCATGCACATGGCGACTGGAAAAGCCCTTTCCTGTCCGGCTGGGTTGACCGACTGCATCCTCATGCCATTCGCCCGATGCAGCAATTTGCTTATACCAAGGGAAAGAATGCGACAGATGCTGCGATGATTATTGATGCCATGGATCTGCTGTACAGTAGCCATATCGACGCGTTTGCGTTGATGACCAGCGACAGTGACTTCACCCCTCTGGTGCTACGCATTCTGGAGAGCGGCCTGCCGGTGTACGGGTTTGGCGGAAAAAAGACTCCGCAGCCGTTTGTCGATGCGTGCTCTACATTTATCTACACGGAAAATCTCGAATCCGAAAAGGAAAACAAGTCCGCAGACAACAAACCAGCACCCAGGAAAACCCGAGCCGCCCTCCGGAAAGATACGGCCTTGGTCAGGTTGTTGCGGACAGCTGTGGAGCAAACATCCGAAGATGATCATTGGGCAAATATGAGTCGAATCGCCCACTATATCTCCAACAACAGCTCGTTCTCATCGATCAACTACGGCTACAAAAAACTGAGCGATCTGATTCGAGCTACAGAGCTTTTTGATATGGAAATGCGGAATGATGGAAACTCCATGTTCATCAAGGATTCGCGCAAATAAAACGTCGCCATCCATAAAAAACGGGCGAAAGTAGCCGCCTAATTCATTATTTCCAGCCCTTCAGGTCTGAAGTGTCGGACTCCGAGCATTCGGAGGTGAACCTTCAGGATGAACCCTTGGAACTTTTCCTGCTAATGTTTTCAAAAAATAGAGACGTAACAGATTTCACATTTGCGCAAGTGTGGTGTTCTTCCAGCCTCAGTGGTGCCGCAATACGGTTCGCTTATGCAAACGAGGCTGGAAGCCTCGTCTACGTTTCCCAACTCATCTCTGAATGTATTCGGTGCCGTCCATCAAACAGCGGTGAGCGAGGATGATTTCGGCGGCGATGTAGGCGGTGTGCGACGGATTCAAAAAGTCGCGCCGGACAATTTCTTTGGTGAGTGTTTCCGGGTTGCTTCCGCGGAACTCAATGTTGAGCTCATGATTTTCATCAACGTAGCCGATGCAGATCTGTCCCTCTTCAATCTTCACGAGGAAATAGCCGTCCTCCTCTTTCCAGCTGAATGGGAACGTCAGTCCGTCGCACTCGACGACTTCGCGGTCGGGGTTAATCTCAATTTCGATTCCGAGGCATTTTCCAACGATTTTTGTCATGGGTTCATGAGGGATGTTTTTCAACTCTTCTTCAAGCCAAAATCGACGGAACAAACCAAAAGAATTTTGATCACGAATCACACGAATTTTCGCGAATGAAATATAAAGTTATCTATCTCCATTCGCGTAAATTAGCGAAATTCGTGATCCGTCTTTTTCCGTATTCTGTGGTGAAAAACCTTCCAAGGGTTGGAACTTTGGCTGGGGGTGTGGCATCAATGAGGCATGAGCGATCCGTTTTTAATTTTGGCACCGATGCGGGGCATCACGACGATGCACTACCGCAGGGCCTTCGTCCGGCATTTCGGCGGCCTCGACGCGGAGATGGCACCGTTCATCCCGACGGTGAACGCAGACAAAATAAACCCGAAGCTGTTGCGCGATGTGCTGCCGGAAAATAATTCGGGGCTACCGCTGATTCCGCAGCTGATTGGCAACAACGCCGCCGATTTTGTGAACATGGCGAAGGCGCTTCACGATCTCGGCTACAACGAGGTGAACTGGAACCTCGGTTGCCCGCATAAACCGGTTCGAAAAAAGCAGCGCGGCTCCGGGTTGTTGCCCCACCCCGAGCGGGTCGATGCCCTGCTCGAAACGATCTGCGCGGAAAGCCCCTGCAAAATCTCTGTCAAAGTCCGGCTCGGAGTTTCCGACCCCACCGAACTGATGCGATTGATTCCAATTCTGAATCGCTATCCGCTGAGCGAGGTGATTGTCCACCCACGCACGGCGGAGCAGATGTATGACGGCGCCGTCGATCTGGACGCCTTCGCGGAGGCCTACGCAGAAATCAAACATCCGGTCTGTTACAACGGCGACATCACTGACCTCGCGTTTTTCCAAGGGTTGGAATCTGCCTTCGGCAGACCAACCCTTGGAAGATTTATGATTGGGCGCGGGTTGTTGGCGAATCCGTTTTTGTGCGAGGTGATTAAAGGATCTCTGGATAAAAACTCCGCAACCCACCCCGGCCTACGGACACCCCTCCCGAGGAGGAAAACAGAAAAATCCCCTCCCATGGAGGGGTGCCGGAACGGCGGGGTGGGTTCTCCCGCTTTGCCGAAAACCGAAAACGCCATCGAGCGGCTCGGGGCTTTCCACGACGAGGTGTTGGCGAATTATCAGACGGTGATCGACGGCGATGTTCCAATGCTTGGAAAAATGAAGGAGTTTTGGGCCTATCCGGCGACGAATCTTTCCAATGGTCGGAAACTATTCAAGAAGATCAAAAAGGCGAACCGCATTCCGACCTATCAACACATCGTCAAAGAGTTCCTCGCCGATGCCGAGTGGACGGCCTAAACACTCTCTTGCAATTTTTTGGCGAGTGGCGCGTTATCTGTCTTATGAAACGAATTGTTCTTCTTCTCCTGTTGCTCCCGCTGGTTGGCTTCAGTGCCGACATGCTGACCCCGCCTACACCACTGGCGATTTGATTTCGAAAAACCTCTGGTCCGGCACACGCGGCGGCCCGCATCTTCATTTTGAAATCCGCTACTACCGGCCGGCCGACAACGGCACCGAAGAGTTTTACGGGTTCCGGGAATCCGTGCCCGGCGCGGGCGACTGGCCGTATGGAAAATGGGATCCGGATGTGGGCTACGGCTTCGGCGATCCGAAAAGCCACGGTCTCTCATTTCGCTAATCCGCCAGCGTCTTCCACACGGTGGCCGTTCGTTGTGCCAGTTCTTTCATGGTGACGGTCTGAAACCCGAGCAGGTTGGGATGGATGGTGTCGTTCAGCTGATCGGCGAGGATGCCGCCGAAATTTTTCCGGCCCGCGATGGCTCCAACCATTGAGCCGACGGTCGCGCCGTTGCAGTCGGAGTCCAATCCGCACATCACGGCGATGGCGGGCGTTTGGGTGGCATCCATTTTTCCGTAGCACATGGCGATAATGCAGATGAGCGCGTTGTTGATGGTGTGGATGACGTGCAGGTCGTTGAGTTCCTCTTCGAAGGTTTCCATGCAGAATTCAAAGTCGGAGTGCGTATCGATCCAGCCGAGACACTGGCGAACCCGCTGTGCGAGGCGGCAGTTTTTCGGAATTTCAGAGAGTCCGATCTGCACCAGTTCGAACGGATTGGAAATGACGAAGGCGGCGGCCTGCATGGCGGCAAACATCATCGCGCCGTAGATTCCATTTCGGCGATGCGTCCAATGCGCATCGCGCCACGCGAATTCGGCCGCGCGCCCGGGGTTTCCCGCGCAGGCGTAGGCATAGCCGTCCGACCGGATCTGCGCACCGATCCATTCGCGATAGGGATTGCGGTGCGTGCTGACCCATTGAGCATTCTTTGTGATGTGATGCCCTTTCCGCGAGACATTCAGCACGTTGAGCATCGCCTGCATTTCCGCAGTACAAATGGCAGAAATCGGCAGGTGCGAAATCCAGTAGCGGGCGACGTCCTCCCACGTAAATGCCGCGCCGTGCTCCTCTAAAACGCCGAGCGCGACGAGTGTGTAGTGAATGTCGTCGTCCGGTTCCATGTAGGCGATGTTTTCACGGTACGATTGATAAAAGTCGGGCAGGTTGTCGCCGTCGCCCAGATCACGATTAGAAAAATAGTCGGCAAGCGGCCAGTCGCCGCGCTTTTGAAGATACGCTTTGGTGGTTCGGCGTCCGTTGATTTTGTGATTCTCATCGCGCTGCATCCCGCGATGCTCCACCGGCTTGCCCAGCGCGCACCCGACGCACCGACCCGTCCAGGCCCCGTGCAGTTTATCGACCAACTCTTCGTCCGACGGATTCCAACCCAACGTTCGCGGGCCGTCGGGTCGCAACGCGCGAATCGCCTCTAGCTCGTTTGGCTCGGCGGCTTGAAGCACTGAATCGACAGGTAACTCCATCAGCGCATCGTAAATCGGGTTGATTCGTTCGAGGTTCCATTCGTCTTCTACTGTGTCCAACGCGTCGAATGCGGCAAACAACTCCGAAGGGAGCTTGCATCCCTCGTCTCGGCGCTGGACGAATTCCTCTTTCAACAAATAATAAGGTGATGATGCTCCGGCCATTGGATTCCTTTTTTCGAGACCCAAGCGTGTCATGTTTCAAAAAATGCGTCTACCTTCTTTCCGGGGTTTCCATTCCTGAGACAAAGCAGTAGATTTAACGTATCGATGAAAAAGAAGCCGGTCATTTTAGAGGAATTACTGATTTGGCTGCGCGGACGTTTCTCGTTAACGGACGAAGAAAAGGTCTGGCTGCTTCTCGTATTATTCATCGTCTGGGTTGGTTTGGTTGCGCGATACACCTGCCTCGAAACTCAAACTCCAGAAAAGCTGACGCCACAGGAAATAGAGACGTTAATGATGAAGGATGAATGATGAATGATGAATCCAAAGACCTGAAACAACGAACCAAGGATTTTGCCTTGCGGATTATTCGTATGTATTGCGCATTACCAAAATCCACCGAGGCGCAAGTTCTAGGGCGACAAATTTTAAAAAGCGGAACGTCAGTCGGAGCCCATTATCGCGAAGGAATGCGTGCGCGATCCGATGCCGAGTTCATCAGCAAGCTTGAGGGAGGCATGCAAGAGCTTGAAGAAACGGAATACTGGCTGGAACTTCTCGGCGAAAGCGGCATTGTGTCTCCAGAAAAACTTTCCGGCCTCATTCAAGAGGCAGGAGAATTGATGGCCATGCTTACGGCATCCGTCAAAACGGTCAAAAAACGGAGATAACTCATCATTCATCATTCATCACCCATAAATATCTCCATTGTACATTACCATGCCCGTCCGGGCGGGGTGACGCGTGTGGTAGAGCGCGCGGTCGACTCGCTCGGTGAAAACGCACACTGCCTGTTTTTCACGGGGGAGGCGGCGCGCGGCGAAACGCCACTCCAAAAGAAGATTCGCGTGGTTCCAAACCTTGGATATTCGACCGATAAAAAAATCCATTCCCTAGACTTGCTGAAACGCGCACGCGGCGCATTCGGCGGTGAGCCGGATGTCTGGCACATTCACAACCACTGCCTCGGCAAAAACCCGGCGCTGACACAGGAGGTCACCACGCTGGCCATGGCGGGGCAAAAAATCCTTTTGCAAATTCATGATTTTTCTGAGGATGGACGGCCCGACAACTATTCCAACCTCGGGAAGCTCAAAAAGCGCCTCTACCCCATTGCCCCGCACATCCACTACGCCGCGCTCAACCAACGCGATTTTTCCTTTCTGAAGACCGCGGGAATCCCGGAAGAATGTCTGCACTTGCTGCCAAACGCCATCGCTCCGCTTCCGCAGACAGGAGTCAGGAGTCAGAGATCAGGGGTCCGTGCTCCGTTGTTTGTCTATCCATGCCGAGCGATCCGACGCAAAAACATCGGCGAGCTGTTGCTGTGGAGTGCGGCGATGCCGGAGGCGCGATTTGCAGTCACGCTCGCGCCGAAGAACCCAGAGGTAAAACCGATTTATGACGCATGGGTCGCCTGTGCCGAAGAGCTTGGGCTCAATGTGGAGTTTGATGCGGGTGCCAAAACCCCGTTCCACGAAATGATTGCGCAGGCCGACGCGCTGATTACGACCAGCATCGCCGAAGGTTTCGGCCTCGCTTTTCTTGAACCGTGGCTCGCGGGCAAGCCGCTCGTCGGACGCAATCTGCCGGAGATCACCGGCGACTTCGAAGAGCACGGGCTCGATCTTTCGAACCTTTACAATCGCCTGCCCGTTCCGCTCGCATGGCTCGACGAAATGCAGTTTTTCCAAACCTTGGAAAAAAAGATGCGCGCCTCATGTGAAGCCTATGGACGCCCGTGGAGTGCCGCGGTTCTGGAAGAAGCCAGGGCCGCGATGGTTCAGAAAGGCATGGTCGACTTCGGCATTCTGGACGAGGAACTGCAACGAACGGTTATCCGCAAAGTGAAAGACAACCCCTCCCTGATGGACACGGTGCTGGAGAATTCCACGGACGCCGTGGAAAACAACCGCAAGGTGGTCGAAACGGCGTACTGCCCCAAAGCCTACGGCGAGCGGCTCCTTTCGATTTATCAAAAGCTGGCGGGAGAACCTTCCGGAACAGTTGACTATGCTGACGGAGGCCGTATTCTGGATGCATTCCTTGAACCGAAACGATTCAATTTATTGCGAACATGAATGAACTAATTACCACTATTAAAAATCTGAGCCGTCCGCTCGAACCGCGGCCGACCGGACTGCCGCTACGTCTTGAAGCGCTCGACGGCGTTGAAACCGTCCTTTTTGACCTGTACGGCACATTGCTTATCTCCGGCTCCGGCGATGTCGGCACCGCCGCCGCCGTTGATAGCGCCGAAGCGTTGACGCGGTCGCTGATCGTTGCAGGGTACGAAGGCGACCCCGAACGCGCCGGGCAGCTCGGCCCGGAACTGATCCGGCAGGAAATTGAGCGCCGGCACGAGACCGCCCGGACGGACGGCATTGCTTTTCCCGAAGTGGAAATTTCCAGGGTCTGGCAAAAAATCATGGAAGAGTTCCAGAAACTGGACATTCTGAAGCCGGATGAAAGCCCTGATAAAATCCTGCGCCTGGCGGTGGAATATGAGTGCCGCATCAATCCGGTCTGGCCGATGCCCGGCGCGGCCGAAACGATTGAATTTTTCAAGGAGCGCGGCCTGCGGCTCGGCCTCGTTTCCAATGCGCAGTTTTATACACCGCTGATCATGAAGGCGCTCTTTGAAAAAACGATTGAAAAACTGGGGTTTGATCCGGCGCTTTGCGTCTGGTCCTATAAGGCGCTCCGCGCTAAACCATCCATTGAACTTTTCCAGACCTTGGAAGCCGAAACTGATCTCAGCAAAGCGGTCTATGTCGGCAACGACATGCTCAACGACATCTGGACGGCCTCGCAGGCAGGGTGCCGCACGGTGCTTTTCGCGGGTGACCAGCGCTCCCTGCGCCTGCGGGAAGAGGATAAACGCTGTAAAAAACTTCAGCCTGATGCGGTGGTTGACGATCTCAAGCAGATCACGGAGCTGGTATAAAAAATTTGGACTGCGCAGGCTTGCCTGCGCCCTGTCAGCCGAAGCTTGCTTCAGCTATGCGCGGAGCAAGCTCCGCGAATGAAAGCGGCGGCACGCGACTTCAGGAGCGAGGCTTGAGTTTGCGAAAGCAATGACCAGAGGGAGTGGCCAACCCGCCGCACTCCACATCATTTATTTCCGTCCGAATTTTTCGCGGTATTCGGGAAGGCTGATCATGGGCGGGCGTTCTTCTTCGAAGATTTCGTGTTCAACCTGTTCGTAGGCTTCGCTGTGCGCCTGGAACTGGCGCAGTATTGAAGGCAGTTCCGGCAGTTCGTGCAGTACGCCCAACGCTTCGGTTCGCCGCAGGAAGGCGCGCAGGATACCAAAGGCCATTTTGCCGAGGTCGCGCGTCGCCTGATTGCGATGGACGCGCTGATCGAGATCGGTCTGTGCGAAGGCCTTCAGGCCCCATTTATCGTAGACATCAATGATGTGTGAAGTTTCCACGCCGTATCCAATCGGGAAGGGAATCGCTTCGAGCACTTCGCGCCGCACGGCGTATTCACCGGAGAGCGGCTGAATCAGCCCCGTGAGCTCGGGAAAGAAGAGGGAGAAAAGCGGACGAACGAGAATTTCGGTGACGCGACCTCCGCCGGAGGGGCGCACGCCCTGCGAAAAGGCAAGTGGACGGTCGTAGAATGCCTTCACGTATTTCATTTCGGGATTGTAGATCAGCGGGGCGATCAGCCCGTACGCAAACCGCGGATGGATATTGGCAATGTCGGCATCGACGTAGCAGATGATGTCGCCCTTGAGCTGATAAACGGCTTTCCAGAGGTTTTCGCCCTTTCCTTTTTTCGTGCCCTGCTTCGGCAGGATGTCGGAGGAAAGATAAACATCTGCGCCAAAGGCGGCGGCAATTTCGCACGTTTTATCGGTGGAGCCGGAATCAATGACGGCGATTTCGTCGAGCAGCGGGTAGCGATCCATCAGCTCGGATTTAAAGATGATGATTTCCTTACCGATGGTTTTTTCTTCGTTGAGGGTCGGCAGACAGAGCGAAATGGTCAGGCCCTGTTTTTCCTTGGCCTCAATCAGTTTTTTGATGTCCCAGAACTGGCCATGGTGGAAAGTGTTCTTTTTAATCCATTCATTCAGCTTCATCACAAAATCCTCCATCAATGGCCAGCAGGACGGCAATGAGCTGGGTAAGGCCGGTGAACATGGGTTCGATCTGCACGGTTTCGCGTTTTTCGTGCAGATGCTCGCCTTCGGTTATGCCGAGGGTAATCGCGGGAATACCGTGATTGATCATGGAAGAAAGCTCGGAAATGCTCGGCGTAATGTGAGGGGGCAAACTAAGCGAGCTCATGATTTCGCGGGCCTGCTTGACAAGCGGATGACCGATTTCCAGTCCGGCGACTTCACGGCGCGCAACAATATCGAGGGTTACTTCCGAGGCGGTCTGGGACGTGACGTCTTCGATAATATCCTCGAGCTCGGAGGCGATCTCCTGCACGATCTCAGACGATTCGCTTCGCACCTCGAAGCGCAAGGTTGCCTCAGTGGGAATGATGTTGAATCCCGCTCCGGCCTCGACCGATCCGAGCACAATGGAGGTCTGCGGCTTGCGCGGGAGCGGGATGCCGAGAATGCGGTTGATGACTTCGTTGATTATCAGAATGGCACCGGTGGTGCCGCGGCGAATCCAGTCGTATTCTTCGGGCACACGGCAGAAAATTTCGCCGCGCAGCATACCGGCGGAAGCATAACTAAGGCGACCGAGCTGTACGCCCTCCACGCAGAGACCGGCAACAATCGGCACTTTGTTGTTGTCGAGAAAGAAGCGGATGCCTTCCAGATCGCCGCGGCCCAGACTGCGCGCCGCGCCCATCAGCACCAGCCCGGCATCGAGCTGCAAGTCCAGCTTCTCGAGCAGGGTCGGCAGTGTGGCGAGAACCGCCAGCCCAAGACTGTTATCCGCAATACCCGGCCCCGTAACCCGGTCGGCGTGCACCGAAACGGTATGGTCTCGTTTTTTGGAAAAAACCGTATCGGCATGCGCCAGCAGCAGGATGTTACGGTCGCGGCTGCGGCCGGGCAGCATGCCGAAACCGCTGCCGCATTCATCGGAAGAGGTGTTCTGCAGCCCGCATTCGCTGAAACGCTGCATCAAAAAATTCACGCGCGCCTCTTCACCGAACGTGGGCGCAGGAATTTCACCGAGCATAACAAGATTAGCCAGCAGCGTTTCCCGCAGGGAAACGCACACCTCACGGATCGCGGGCAGGTCGCGAATGATCTCTTCAATGCTGTTATAGGCTCGACTCATGTTTATTCTCCGACTGGCGAACGTCTATCTATAAGCCAAAACGGCTCGGCCCGCAAGACCTGCGCGGCTTTTGTGTTTGATTATGAAATCCGCACCGTTAGACTGGCGTGAAATCCGGCGGGATCTCTCCGCCCGGAAAGGAGGGTATGAGCGAGCGCATTGGATTTGTATCGACCCGTTTTGCCGGCACGGACGGTGTCTCGCTGGAAAGCGCGAAGTGGGCCAAGGTGCTGTGGGATTTTCAGCATACCTCGTTCTGGTATGGGGGCCTGCTGGATCGTGATCCTTCCGCCAGCCATTGTGTACCGGAAGCACACTTCGAACACCCGGAGAGCAGCTGGATCAACCAGCGGATCTGGGGCACGCTTCACCGCGACCCGCTGGTGAGCCGACGTATCCGCGAAATGGCCAGCTACCTCAAGGCCACGCTCTATGATTTCACGAGACGGTTCGATATCTCCATTCTGGTGGCGCAGAATGCGCTCACCATTCCGATGCACCTGCCCCTGGGCGTGGCGCTGACGGAATTCCTGGCCGAAACCCGGATGCCCGCTATTGCGCATCATCACGATTTTTACTGGGAACGCATCCGTTTTTCCGTCAACGCGGTAAACGATTATCTCGACTTCGCCTTCCCGGCGCGCAGCAGCAATATTCAGCATGTCGTCATCAACGAAGCGGCGCAGGAAGAGCTGGCGTGGCGCAAAGGGGTACCCTCCCTGCTGGTGCCGAATGTATTCGATTTTGAAGTCCCCGCGCCGGAGCCGGACGACTACTCCAAAAACATCCGCGCCGAGCTCGGCTTCGCGGCAGATGACATCATTATTCTGCAGCCGACACGGATCGTACCGCGCAAGGGCATTGAACATTCCATCAAACTGGTCGAGGCACTCGGGAATCCGAAATGCAAACTGGTGATCTCGCACGACGCGGGGGACGAGGGCTACGAATATCTCCACATGCTGGCGGATCTGGCCACCGAATCCGGCGTGGATATGCGCTGCATTTCCGGGCGCATCGGCGATGTCCGCAAAACCACTGCCGCGGGCGAAAAAATCTTTACGCTGTGGGATCTCTATCCGCACGTGGATTTTGTGGCCTATCCGAGCCTCTACGAAGGATTCGGCAACGCCTTCCTGGAGGCGATTTATTTCCGGCTGCCAATCCTCATTAACCGCTACTCCATCTTTGCGCGCGATATTGAACCCAAGGGCTTCCGCATACCGCTGATGGACGGCTTCCTGACCCGCCAGCTGATTGACGAAGTCCGCCATCTTCTCGAAGAGCCCGAATACCGCGCCCACACGGTGGAACACAACTATGCCGTAGCGCGCCGCTTTTTCAGCTATCCCCTGCTGCGACGGCGCCTGAGAACCCTCATCACCAACATAACCGGACTGGACTGATGTTCATCAAACCGCTTTCCAATGAAATCCTCGAACGGATGCGCCGGCACTTCAACCGCCTCTACGGCCCGGCGCGTGCAGCCCAGTGCATTCAGCGCCTCGCCGCGCTGACCGGACGCTATGGCGTGGGATACGGCCCGCTCAAAGCCCGCCCTCTTTGGGACGAAAAAACGGCCGTGCTGATTACGTATGCCGACACCATTCAGTGCGAAGATGAGCTGCCGCTCGTCACCCTCACGCAGTTCGCCAAGACCCACTTCGACGGCGTTTTCAGCGCTATCCATCTCCTGCCCTTTTTCCCATGGTCCTCCGATGACGGCTTTTCGGTGACCGACTACCGCCAGGTCGATCCGGCCTACGGGAACTGGCAGCACATCCGCGACCTTGGCCGGGAATTCGACCTGATGTTCGATCTTGTGCTCAACCATATTTCGCGCAAAAGCGACTGGTTTAAAAACTACATCACGGGTATCGCCCCCTACCGCGACTATTTCATTGAGATTGATCCCGGCACCGATCTCTCCGCCGTGGTGCGGCCGCGCAGCCTTCCGCTACTCACCACCGCCCGCCGGGACGGCACCGAAAAACAGCTCTGGACCACCTTCAGTGAAGACCAGATGGATCTGAACTTCGGCAATCCGGATGTTCTTTTTGAGTTTCTCGACATCCTGCTTTTCTACATTTCCACCGGCGCGAAAATCATCCGGCTCGACGCTATCGCCTACCTCTGGAAACAGCCCGGCACCGCCTGCATCCACCTCGAGCAAACTCACGTGATCGTCAGGCTCATGCGCGACCTGCTCGACATGATCGCCCCCGGCATCATTCTCCTCACCGAAACCAACGTGCCGCACGAGGAGAATATTTCCTATCTCGGCCAGGGCGACGAAGCGCATATGGTCTACCAGTTCAGCCTGCCGCCGCTGCTGCTCCATGCGCTGACCACCGACAATGCGACCTTTTTGACCGACTGGGCAAAAACAGCCTCCGACTGTCCCGCCGGATGCACAACCCTCAACTTCACGGCCTCGCACGACGGCATCGGCGTGCGCCCGCTCGCCGGGCTCATCCCTGACGGGGAATTCGACGCGCTCATCAAAAAGATTAAAAAGCTGGGCGGACACATCTCTTCCAAACGCAACGCCGACGGGACCGAAAGTCCTTATGAGCTCAACATCACCTACTTCGATGCACTCGGCGGCGATGACCTCCAGACCGACCGCTTTCTCTGCTCGCAAACCGTGATGCTCGCACTTAAAGGCGTTCCGGGCGTCTACTTCCACAGCCTCACCGCCACACCCAACCATTCCGACGGCGTTAAAGCCACCGGCCGCGTGCGGTCCATCAACCGGAAAAAATGGAACATCGAAGACCTCCGGAAAACACTCGGCGGCCGGGGCCCGGCGGCCCGTATTTTTAATGAATACCGCCGGCGCATCAAAATACGCGCGCAGCATGCCGCCTTCCATCCCGACGGCGCGCAACGTGTAATTGATTTGGGTAATGACCTTTTCGTATTCATCCGCACCGCGCCCGGCGGCGCTGAACCCGTAACCTGCATCAGCAACTTTTCCAAAGACCGGAAAAAAGTACAGCTGGAGGGACGCATCCCTGAGCTCAGCAGCACCGCGCCCTGCATTGATCTGCTCAGCGGCACGCGCTTCAGCGGTGCCGGCAAGCAGATTACACTCGACCCCTGCCAGACGGTCTGGCTTACAAGCTAAATGATAATGAACCGGAGATAACTCATCACTCATCAGTCATTACTCACCGCTTTCTCCGTCCTTGGCGGGTTGGCTCTTTTTATCTTCGGCATGAACGTTATGACCGGCGGACTGCGGCGCTTCGCGGGCGCGGGGCTCCGGCGAATCCTTTCCAGGGCTGCCCGTAATCCCCTCAATGGTCTCGGCCTCGGAACCGTCATCGGCTTCCTCGTCCAGAGCAGCGCGGCCACCGTCATGCTGGTCGGCTTCATCAATGCGGGACTGATGACGCTAAGTCAATCGGTGCCGGTCATGCTCGGTGCCAACATCGGCACGACCCTTTCGATGCAGCTGATTTCCTTTAAGCTGGCAGACTACTGCTTTATCGCCATCGCCCTCGGCGTTCTGCTGCACGCCGCCGCACCGCAGGCGCAAGTGAAAAACGCCGGGCGGGCATTGCTCGGTTTCGGCCTGCTCTTCCTCGGCATGTCCACCATGAGCACGGCTATCGCACCGTACCGCGACGCATTTGTTCCGCTCTTTGCACAGATAGACGGCTCAACACCGGGCGGCATGCTGCGCGGCATCCTGCTCGCCGCCGCCGTCACCGGCATCATCCAGAGCAGCGGTGCCATGATCGGAATGACCTTTGCACTGATTGAGGCAGGTGTGATCACCGACCTGTCCGGCGCCTTCCCGATCATTATCGGCGCGAACATCGGCACCTGTGTCACGGCCCTGCTGGGAGGCATCGGTACACATATTGATGCACGCCGCAGCGCGATTTCACACCTGCTTTTCAATATATTCAGCACCGCCGTCGCGGCCTGCGCCGCGCCGCTGTTTTACCGCTGGATTCCGCTGCTGCCCGGCGGCCTTGTCCACCAGGCGGCCAATGCCAACACCATCAAAATGGTTATCACGGCCCTGATGGTGCTGCCATTCGTGCCGCTGCACGTCCGGCTGGTTCGCAAATTGACGCCATCGCGTAAAGCGCCGCCGCAGCCGAGTTTTCTGGACGAAGCCCTTATTCCCGCGCCTGAACAGGCTATTCACGCAGCCATGCGTGAACTGCGCCGCATGACCGAGCTCTGCGGCGAAAGCCTGACGCTCGACGAACAGCTGCTTGATGCACGGAACGAGCGTGCAGTCCGCACCATCGGACAAAATGAAAAAACAATCGATGCCGTCAAACTGGCCTTCCGCGACTACCTCGCGCTCATCACCTCCCGCTTTCTCTCGCGGCGCCAGGCCGTGCTTGTGCAGCACCTTGACCGATGCATGACGGAAATCGAACGGATCGGAGATCACATCAAAGTCCTCTGTCGGCTGAATAAAAAAATTATCCCTTACACCCGACACGCCTTTTTCGGAATATACCGGAACCAGCTCAAAGGGCTCTATGCTCAGATCAACCAAATTCTCAACAACCTGAACACGTCACTGGATCCCGAGCATGAAAACTATGAAGAAATGGCCGAAACCGTTCTGTCCGCGCGTAAAGGCTATCTGCAGAAAAAGGATGCGGCAAAAACATTCATCACCGACCACGTCGGCCGCGATGAACTGCCGCCCCTCCTTGGAATCTATCTGAACGAATACCTGATGACCTTCAGCAAAATCGCCCGGCACTGCAAAGCCATTGCCGGCGCCCAGCAAAAGCCCTTCTTCTGGCTCAAACACAGCAAACTGAACCGTCTGTCCGATGAATACTCTGAAGAGAAAATCCTCGAAGAACTCGATACCGACGAATACCTCGATACGCTGTAGCGCGTTTAACACCATCAACTAAAACAAAGCAGGACAGGCTGGAAGCCTGTCCTACGTTGGAGATATGTGCCGAACTGTTTTAAGCGTTGGTATAACGAATAGAAAGGCTGGGTAAACGAAGAGATCAATGATCGTCCGTGCGGTCAATCCCTGCCAGCTCCTCATTCAGGCACTCCGGGCAGTACCCATGAGAAAAACCCACATCGATTTTTTCCGAAATGTAGGTCTCTATTTCTTTCCATTCTTCGGGCGCTTCGGAACTGTCGTTCCCGATTCGAACCTTGTTGCACTTTGAACAAATCGGGAGGATGCCCTGTATCGTCTGCTGCACTTCGGCCAGCAGCCGCGACTGAACGGCTACTCCGATGAATACAAACAGAGCCCCCAGAAGAAAGATGGTGCTGACGAATACTTCACTGAGCAGCGAATAGCGAAAAACAAATGCGGCTATAACCCCGATATAGCCTATTAAAAAGAACACCATCAGCCCGCGATGAAAGAGCAGATACGTTTTGATCCGCTTCCGGTGGCGTTCAGGGATAAACGGCAGGGTCTTCATGAGACCCCCGGCCTGAACAATGCTGACCAGCATGATGACGGCGCCGATAAATATCAGTACGCAATTTATTATTGCCTGCATGCCCATAAATCAATGCTCTTATATGCCAACCGACCCGCAAAACCCAGCATGAATATTATACGTGTAACGGCTTTTTTCTGCGCAGCACGGGGTGGTAATCTCCTTTCATAACAAATGAAAACCGTAAACATCCAAACCACGTGGGGAACGATCACGCTGACGTTGAAAGACGAAAAGGTGATTGGATGCGCCCTGCCATTTCTCAAAAACACACCGCGCGTGTCGTTTAAGATGGAAGATATTAAATCGCTCGAAGCTCTGACTGCGAAGTTCCCGACGGCCGGAATTGCGGACGGCACGGACTTCCAGAAAGCGGTCTGGCGGGAGATGGAAAAAATTCCGCGAGGGCAGACGCGCACGTATGGCGAGATCGCGAAGGCCATCGGGAACCCGAAGGCCGTGCGCGCGGTCGGCTCGGCCTGCGG
>Ga0190284_1000531_pt1 | contig 21048 bp, 20 predicted proteins | sample 48691812_MG_FD_161668 | JGI IMG/M metagenome (GOLD analysis project Ga0190284, IMG submission 161668) | Hydrothermal vent microbial mat bacterial communities from Southern Trench, Guaymas Basin, Mexico - 4869-18-1-2_MG | ecosystem: Environmental > Aquatic > Marine > Hydrothermal vents >...
GGGGGGGAGTGAGGGAGGCTGACACATCGGGCTTGTCGACTCGTTTGGATTTGGTGCTTGGTCATTCAATGGGGCTTGGGTGTTTGAAAATTGGACATTCGCTATTCGCCCATTGATTCCAAATTCGGATTTCATGATTCCTCATTTTTCTTAGCCGCATCGCGTGATAGTCTGGAAAACAGGGGTATTCTGCGTTTTCCACCTTATCGCGGAGCAGTTGTGAATAAGTTGTGGACGAAAGTTTTTTTTTCGCTCCAAACGTTGGATTTTACAGGCCTTGGGTGGTGTGGATAAGAAAACCGAATCTTTGTGATTGACCGCGATTATTCATGGGGATACATTCAGCTCATCGGTCGCCCAGGTGGCTGATGAGCCAAACGTGGTGCTTGCGGATATTTCAACCGCGCTTTACGCCACGCGGGTTTTATTGGGACGCTCTCGGGACGAGCCCGGAGCAATATGCTGGACGAAGGAATTTTTCTGATGGGAACTACAACAGAATTATTGCGCGCAGAGAGCGGGGTTTTACTGCGTGATATGCTCTCCTCGCTGCAGGAAAGCATAGGCCCGCAGAAGTTCAACGCGTGGTTCAAGCACGGCACCTCCGTCAGCATCGACGGCGGGCAGGTCAAGGTGGCTGTGCCGAACCCCTTCACCGCCAACTGGATCGAACAACACTACCAAAGCGACCTGGCTGCCTCTGCCAGCCTGTGCGCGAAAAAACCCATGCAAGTCGTCGTCTCGATAGACCCTAGCCTCAGCGGCCAATGCTCCCAGCGCAAGCTGGATATACAGGCTGATATCGTCTCACGAGCCACGCAAGGTCGGGCCAGGCACCGCGCGCCGATAAAAAGCCCAACGCTACGACACACGCTCGATGAGTTTGTTGTGGGCGAGTGCAACGAGTTGGCATACCAGGCTGCAAAGTCAGCTGTGAGCGGAGCTGGACACTTCTCCCAGATGTTCGTCCACGGGCCCTGTGGCGTGGGTAAGACCCACCTTCTCCAGGGCATCTGCAACACCCTGTCCAGACGCGACGGCAAGGATGGCCAGCCCCTGCGATGGCGATACGTTACCGGCGAGCAGTTCACCAACGAATTTATCGTGGCGGTGCGGAACAGGAAGGGTAATGAGTTTCGCAGCCGATACCGAGGCCTGGACCTCCTAGCCATCGACGACGTGCATTTCCTCGCAGCCAAGCGAGCGACGCAAAGCGAATTTCTCCACACGTTCAACGCCATCGAAGCTGCGGGCAAGCAGATTATCCTTGCCTCCGACACCCACCCCCGTCTGGTCGGCGAACTCAACGAGCAGCTCGTCAGCCGATTTGTCTCCGGGCTGGTCGTGAAAATAGAAGCTCCGGACAAACAGACCCGCATGGCAATACTCAAACGCAAAGCCAGGCAACTCAAACTCAAACTCAACACCGATGTACTGGAATATATCGCTCTGCACATTCGCGCTTCGGTGCGAGAACTGGAGGGCACGCTGGTCAAGCTCTCTGCCCTGGCTGCCTTGGAAAACGGCAAGGTTACGCTGGAGATAACCCGCGAAGCCCTGGCTGACCACCTGGCCCAGACCGACAGCGCGGTAACTCTGGGCGACATCGAAGCGGTCGTAGCCACGTTTTTCGGCATTACCCCCGCGGACATTCATTCGTCCAGACGAACCCGCACAATCTCCGTCGCCCGCATGATAGCGATGCACCTGGGCAGACGACATACGCGGATGAGCTTTCCGGAAATCGGACGGTTCATGGGAAAGAACCACAGCTCGGTAGTCCTGGCGGTGCAAAGGCTGGAAAAAGTCCTCGCCAACAAGGCTGAGCTAAACTGGAACACGCCAGTAGGCACAAAATCCATGCCCGCGGCAGATATCCTGAAACTGCTGGACGAACAAATAGGGTAAAAAGTTATCAGTTATCAGTAAAAGCCGTGTGCCGTGGCTGCGGTCTGCAACCACATTATCGCTTACCATGAAGAACATGAAGGACTTGAAGATTTGTAACCGTTCACACTATTTTCACTGACGACTGATAACTTCATGTCCTTCATGGCGCAACCCGCTTTTGATGCCAGGGGCGAAATTCGGAATATCTCAATGGACGAACCCAGGCCAAACCAACTGAACGACGTTGTGACCGACCATCGCAGACAGTGGCGAGACTGTCGCTATGTGTACCCGGTGGTGTCTCGGCGGGCGCGCGGGGTAAGCATCGGCGTAAACCTGAACCTGGACAAACGCTGCACCTTCAACTGTCTGTACTGTCAAATCAACCGCCGAGTCCACCGCGAGCCTATGGAAGTTGTCATCCCCATTCTAGGCGAGGAACTCGACCAGGCCCTGAGCCAGGCCAGCTCGGGCGAACTTTGGCAGGAAGAGCGGTTTAGCCAAACCCCCGCGAAACTTCGGCGGATAAACGACATCGCATTCAGCGGCGACGGCGAGCCGACCAGCCTGGCGAACTTCGACCAGGCCGTCCAGGCCGCAGCAGACGCTCTGAGGCGGTACCGCCAAGTCGGGCGCCAAACGTGGTTGCAAAAACCGCGACCACGGCACCCGACAACAACTCCAGCTGAGCCTATAAAACTAATAGTTATCACCAACGCTTCGCATCTTCGCTCGCCGCAGTTTCGCCGGGCCTTGCCTATTCTCGATGCGAACAATGGCGAGATATGGGCCAAGCTCGACGCCGGCAGCGAGGAATTTTTCGCCAAGGTCAATCGCCCAGCTGGCGGGGTAACCCTGCAGGAAATTATGGAAAATATTCTCTCTGTCGCCCAGCTAAGTCCGGTGGTTATTCAGACGCTCTGGTTCGGCATCGACGGAGCAAGCCCGGATGCCCGCGAGATATCCGCCTACTGCGACAGGCTCCGTTGGCTGGGAGAACAAGGCGGGCAAATCAAGCTGGTTCAGCTGCACACCATCGCCAGGCCCCCCGCCTCAGCCAGGGCTTCAACCCTGCCGGATGACGAGCTAAACGCCATTGCCGAAATCGTCCGGGAAAATATCACGCCCACGCCAGTCGAAGTTTACCCAGGCCGAAACGTCGCCCCGCAGAAATTGTAATACAACTTGTTGCATGGCAAAAAACTGGATTCCCGCCTGCGCGGGAATGACACTGAAAAAACCAGTCAACCAGTCAACCGGTTTCGTAGTTTGCCAGTAGCGCTTTTGCTCGGAGGACTTCTGCTACGGACCAGGCTTGGGCGTAGCAGCCTCTTGGGGTGTGGGGCTTGTCGCCGTCGAAAATTTCGCTTATGTATCCAAGCCCCGCCTGGTCGAGATGCTCGTCAAACGCGCCGAGCCAATGCGTTACCTGCTCGACATTCTCCGCCCGCCTGGCGGGGTCAGCTACCTTTAGATACGCTTCGACGAAAGGCCCGATCAGCCAAGCCCAAACGGTTCCCTGATGATACGCCCGCTCGCGAGCTTCCCATCCAGGCCCATATTGGCCGGCGTATCTGGGGTCCAGCGGGGCCAGGCTTCGCAGGCCCATCGGCGTTAGCAGCACCTCCTGGACGATATCGACGACGGACTTCTGCTGCTGAGCGGACAGCGGGCTGTAAGGCAGCGAGACGGCCAATATCTGGTTAGGCCGCAGCGACGCGTCCCACCCGGCGTCGTTTACGCAATCGTTAAGCCAACCGAAAGGCTCGTTCCAAAAGGCCAGGGTAAAGGCCCGGGCTATCTGCTGGGCCTGGTCGGCGTATCGATGTGCCTTGGCTGGGTCGGCTGCCTCGCACCGCTGGGCCAGGATGCGATGTGCACTGTGCCACAGGGCGTTGACTTCCACAGCCTTGCCGTACCTGCCGGTGATGACCTCGTCGCCACACTTGGCGTCCATCCAGGTAAGTTGCGTCTGATACGACCCGCCAGCGAGCAGCCCGTCGGCGTCAGCGGCAATGCCGAACCGCGTGCCAGCCCGGTAGTTGGCGAGGATGGTTTCGCAAGCGGGCAGCAGCACGCCAGGCCAAAAGTTCTTGGCTCGTTTGTCGCTCGGCGGTGCGTCGGCCTCGATGGCCTGCATGTATCGCTCGGCTGCGATGATAAACCACAGCGACGCGTCGATACTATTATAATGAGCCTCGCCACCATAGTCGTCAAACCGGTTCGGTATCATGCCCAGGCTGATATTCTCGGCATAGGTGCTAAAGACCTGCCGGGCCTGGGCGAATTGGCCCGTCGTCAACAGCAGCCCTGGCAGGGCGATGAAAGTATCTCGGCCCCAGTCAGCGAACCACGGAAAACCCGCCAATATCGACGAGCCAGTCCCGGACCTGCCAGGCCTGGTGACAATAAACGCATCCGCTGCCATGGCCAATCGCCGGGCACCGCCGCCAAGGTGTGCAACGGGGGCGGCGAGTGATGTGAGTTTATCTCGGCGATGTTTGAGAGTCTTGTCGAAGTCCACCTCAACCCGCTCGCCAAGCGACGCGGTCAGCTGAGATACCCCCGCGGAGCTTGAATGAACGACAAACACGCCGGGCGAGTAAAGGTCTTCATAGCACCCCTGGCCTCGGGCAGCTTCAGCTCGATACAAAAAACGATACCACCACTGCTCCTCGGCTCGGAAGTCAGCTGGGGTACAGGAAATATACACCGGCGGAGCTGCTGCTGCGTGATCCAAAACCACGATCCCGTCAGCTGACTTGTCCCAGGCCATGTTGTGAGGCTCTTCGACGCTGCGGAGCGAATGGAAGTCTCGCATGGCGGTAAAGGGCCTGAGGATAAGCCTGGCTGAGTGTTGCGGGTCGGAAAGTTCGTAGCGAACAGCCACAGCACTGGCGTCCTGGGCCAGCAGAACCTGCTTGGTCAGTTTGACGCCGGCGACCTCGTATACGAACGTCGCAGCGGTATCGTCGCGGAAGGTTTTGAGATACTCGAACCCGCGCGGGCTGAAGGTGTCGCGGAACTCGTTGGTAGCCAGGTCGTATGTATTTTCCCCCACGACCAGCTGCTCCATAACCGTGGAAAGTGTCATCAGCCTGGCCACCGGCGGGGTCGCAGCTCCGACGAGCAGCCCATGGTATCGGCGGGTATTACAACCTATTATCGTCGACGAACTATAAGCCCCAAGCCGATTCGCGCGCAGCCATTCCTTCCAGAGCAACTCCTCCAGCTCATTAGCCCGGCAGGGGATATCTATATTTTCAAATCCGCAATCCACAATCCGCAATCCACAATCCAAAATCTGAAATAGTTTACTTTCGCACCTGGCCCTGGCCTGTAACGATCCATTTGTAGGTTGTCAGGTCTGCTGCGCCCATCGGGCCTCGGGCGTGGAGCTTGTCGGTGCTGATTCCGATCTCCGCGCCCAGCCCATACTCGCCGCCATCGCTGAATCGCGTCGATGCGTTGACCATGACGCTGGCGGTGTCCACCGCCTGGGCGAACCGGTTGGCTGCTGACATATCGGCGGTGATTATCGCGTCGGTGTGCTTCGAACCATACTTGTTGATGTGGGCGATGGCTGCCTCCAGCCCATCGACGATTTTCACCGCCAGTGTAAGGTTCAAAAATTCCTCCGCCCAGTCTTCGTCGCAGACGGGCCTGATTTTCTCGCTGTCAATCCCAGCCTGGGCGAGTATTTTCGCGCTTTGCTCGCAGACTCTCAGCTCGACCCCCGCGGCTATAAGTTCCTTCGCCAAACCTGGCAGCTGGACCTGGGCGATTGTTTGGTCTATCAGCAGAGTCTCCGCTGCGTTGCACACGCCGGGCCTTTGCGTCTTGGCGTTTAGCGTAATTCGCCGAGCCATGTCAGGCTCTGCTGCGGCGTGGATGTAGACATGACAGTTGCCCGTGTAATGTTTGATAACCGGAATAGTCGCAGCCTCCACGACCGCCCGGATCAGGCTCTCGCCGCCACGGGGAATTATCAGGTCGATATATCCGCAAGCTGTGGCCAGGGCTGGAACGAACGCCCGGTCGGTCTTGTCCAGCACCGTTACGCACTCCGCCGGCAACCCCGCTTCGCCCAGGCCTGTGCGGATGGCAGAGGCGATGGCGAGGTTGGAGTGGACAGCTTCCTTCCCGCCGCGGAGAATGCACGCGTTGCCGCTCTTGATGCACAGGCCAGCCGCGTCTGCGGTAACATTTGGCCGAGATTCAAAAACAATCCCCACCACGCCGATCGGCACGCGCCGTTTCTCGACTCGAAGTCCGTTTGGCCTGTTGGCTGCGGAGATAGTTTGGCCAACCGGGTCGACCTGGCTTGCTATCTGCTCCAACGCCCTGGCCATGCCCTCGATCCGCGTGTCGGTCAGCGCCAGCCTGTCCACCATAGCTTCGCTCAGGCCCAGCTCGTCCGAGCGGGCCAAGTCCTCAGCATTGGCAGCCTGGATTTGCTCGCGGGCTTGGCGGATAGCTTTGGCGCAGGAGCGGAGCGCGTCGTCTCGCTGTTGACCCGTGCTACAAGCCAACACCCCCCCCGCCTGCCTGGCCCGGGTCGCTATGTCTAACACTTCCTGTTTGATAGGGTCCATCGACTACTCCTGGATATCCCAACTTTGTGTTCAATAAATGCTGCACAAATGAGTTTGTGTTGCAAAATTCCGAAAAAATGCACCACAAAACTATTTGTCGCTAATATATGCACATCAAAAAACACAAGAACTTCACCAAAAAACAACTTCATGCTCTTCATGTGCTTCATGGTGAACTGTGCGTTCCTTCGCGGTGAATTACTGATAACTTTTCAATTTGTCGCAGCGGGTTTTCTTTTTTCCAGGCGGAACTTTAGTTTTGGGCGTGGGCTTAGGAGTTTTAGTCCCAGCCCCGGCGGGAAGCAGACGGTTACCTCTCGCTCGACCCAGCTGATGGGTTTTTTGTCCTCGTCGGTCAGCTGAATATACGCGATGACGTTTTCGGGCTTGAGGTCTTTTTTCGCTCCTTCGATTCGCAGCCTAGGCCTCCAGTCAGCGGGAGCTTGACGGACCAGCACATACTCCTGCCAGGTCGTATCGTCGGTTTCAGCCCAGCTTGCTGGGCCTAGCACTTGCACGGAAACAGGCAGGGTTTTGGTAGTAGCGGAGCGGAGAATCTGCACGTCGAACGTTACGCTGGCGGGCGTAGGTCTGACCGCGACACCCTCGATAGCTGGCAAAATCTCGGCTGTAACTTTGCTGGATACCCCTGGTTGGAGATGGCTTAAATCGACAGGTCTGGTTTGCAGCTTGGGCGGGTTACCGCCAAGCCTGGCCTGGATAAGTTGCCATCGGCTGGTGGGTACAAACAGGGAAACCTTAGGCCTGGTCGCAGGCTGGGCTGTCGCGCCGGTGGTCTTGAGTTCGACCGGCACGTCGTGCACCTCGATTATCGTATCGAGCTGAACTTCCACAGCACCGGGCCTGGGATTTTTGAGCGAAATACCGCGCTTGGCCAGCCCAGCGGAGTAGTCCAGCACCTCAGCCAGGGGCAGCAGATGCTTGCCAGCACGTTTATATTGGCGGGAGACGTCGTACGACAGCAAGGCTCCCGTTTCGTCAAGCTCGCGCTGAAAATCCTCCAGCGAAGATCGGCTTCCCGATATCTCGAACTCGACGGGCAACTCGGTTCTCGACAGCAACTCCAGCTGCCCAGACTCGCCCGTGTCGAGTTTTATCGTAGCGATAATCTTGGCGGTGTCAGTGAATTCCATGTCCGCGTAAATCCAAATCAGCACCGTTACCAGCACGACCCAGAAGAGGGTATGCAGGCCTGATACCCACCATCGGCGTGAGAAGCGGGACACCTCGGCGGGCTTGCGTTCGTGTCGCGCCATCATGCTGCACCCCCCTTGGCTGAGGATACTTGACCTCGGCGAGGCCTGGCCCGGCCCGGAGCCAGGAGGTCCAGCAACATGTCGCGTACGCCCGTAATATCCAAGCCTATGTAGAGTTGACCCTCGCAGGCTAGCGATATTCTGCCGGTTTCTTCGCTGACGACCAACACCACCGCGTCGGAGTCGTTGGACAACCCCAGAGCTGCCCTGTGCCTGCTGCCAAGCGAGGCGTCGACCTCTTCGCTTTCTGCTATCGGGAACTGGCAACCAGCCGCGGCTACCCGTTGGTTGTGAATGATTACGCCCAGGTCGTGCATCGCTGAACCTGGATAGAAAATCGTGCTGAGCAAGTCCGAGGTAACCTCAGCGTCGATTTGCACGCCGGACTCGATAAGCGCCCCTAGCCCAACCGACCGCTCCATAGCGACTATAGCTCCGATTTTATTGCGGGACAAAAACCCCAGGCTGTGGATAATTTCGTCCACCATGTCTTCGATTTCGACATGGCGGTTGCGGAACAGCCGGGCCTGGCCTATGGATATCAGTGCTCGTCGCAGTTCGGGTTGGAAGGCGACCACGAAGGCCATGAAGGCGAAGAGGAGGAAGTTGCCGTAGAGAAATTCGATGCGTTTCCACTCGTCGGTCTTTGGCAGCAGGCGGATGAAAATAAAAACCGCCGCCAGGAGCAGTGCCGCTCCTTTTACCAGCCCGGCTCCGCGCGTGCCCCGCAGAAACCGCATCACCAGCCAAACCACAATGCCGATAAGCACAAGCTGAGTCGCAACTACCAGCGGATTGTAGGTAGCTACTCGCTGAAGATAGATTGTGATAGCTTCCATGGGTTCGTGCGTCCGTTCACTGTTTACGTTCCGCGCGTATCCGTCGCGCGAAGCCTGACAAAAGACCGTTGTAACCGTTCACAGCCACAAAAAATTTACCACGAAAGAACACAAAGATCGCATAGATGTTTTTTGTGAACAACAAAAACGGTCTCTCTTTGTGTTCTACGCGTTCTTTCGCGATAGTTTTTTGTTTTTTATGATGTACCCCTGAACGGTTACATATCGTCTTACCGACTTATCGTCCAAAGCCCCTCAAACGCTGGAGAAAAATTACGCGGTTTTCGCGTAAAAATCAAAAACGGCAAACCACGAATGTTTTTTGAGTGAGTTGGATACCAACCAATCAAGACAGCCGCTCCTGGCTGGATACTCCCAGCTGTTTTTGCTGAAGGCTGGTTACTGGCAGCTGGCGTTTTTTCTCGCTCAGCGCAAAAAAAGGGGGCGATACGCAGGCTGCTCAGACCTGACATTATCGCCCTTCGCCTTGGTAGAGACCCCTCTCAAACACGCTGTTTTACGAACATGACTGGTAGGAGGAGAGACCAGCCAAATCCCGCGGGTGCTCAATCCCGCAGTGTTCTTTAACAACGAGGTACTCTACCCATCGGGGGTTTCTCCGACAGAACTATCCCAAGAAAGGAGGGGTGAGATAGTTATCGCGACCAGCAGGCGCTCATCTCCGCTGTATGCGTTGCCGATAGTGAGAATCCCCGTTAGAGGCTCAAAAACCTCTTCGTCGGGTAACGAACGCCACTCTTGCAAGCGACACCCGTTATAGGCTCCTCGACTTTCCGTCCTAAGACGGATTATTCACTTGTCAAAAATACTGCCTCTTTTAAGTTTTTCAGCTTGCTGCACCGTTGCAACTCGCCGCCTTGCTTCGCTAGTATATATGCAACCTGCGTGCCAGTTGGGCTAAGCGAAAGAAAAGAAAAATGCAATTTCTTATATCCCTCGCTATAAACAGGGTTTACATATTCCAAACGGGCCAGGCTATCATGCAGGCCTGTGGTTTTGGCAAGCCCTGGGTTGACGCATCCTGCTGCAACAGGCCGACGCATCAGTGTTGCACTGTCGCAAAATGCGATAGTACGACAAAAACGCAGAAAAGGAATCATAGCTCCGGTTGGCTGGGAAAAAATTACAGAGGCCGCGACAGGCCTGGGGCTGCAAAAACCCCCTCATGCTCTTCATGTGCTTCATGGCGAGCCTGGTTTCAGACGCCAAGCCTGGTGCGATCCACATTTTGCAACAGGGCATGCCATTGTTCTGGACTGACGGAGCGAACGAAAAACAGCCCGCCATTGCTCCGTACCACTCGTTCGAGTTCAAGATCGCTGTCTTGGCAGAGCACTATTGTACGACAGCCAGGCCAATTGCACCGCGCCCATCGCAATAGCTCCCCCGTCTCCGCTGGGCTTTGCCCCGCTGTCAGCACCAGCAGGTCCAAACTACCAGCTGGGGTGCAATTGACGATGTCCGCCAAGGAGCTAAACTCCAGAACGCAACCGTCTCGCAGACTCGCTGCCAGAGATTTACTGACTTGAGACGCTTCGCCCGTCCTGTCATTGCCAACTACCGCGCACAGGCAGACCCCAAATCCCATAGGCCCGCAGGCCAACCCTCGTAGGCTTCTCGGTTTCACAACTTTTCTCCACTCCAAACCTGTACCAAGCCCGGCTCAGGGCTTGGGCGTCCCTCGACACACCCAATACTGTGCAATTACCATGCCATATCACTATAATTATAAACAAACACCACAACCCCCTGCTGTTAAGACGTTTAGAGACAATGATAAAAAGTCGCATATTGGCAAGACTGTCGCAAAATCAAGCTACAACAACTTACAGAAGCAAAAATTGTAGCATTTCGCAACAATATGAGTAGGCATAGCCGTTTATGGCCATGCAAAATTTACCGCCGGGTGCCGCCTATGAAGGGCGAGGAGTCGAGTATAGACGTTTCACGACCCTTCAAATTCCTGCTTCGAAGGCATCCTTTCGTAGTTGGGAACATTTTGTATCGCTGCAATATCAACGGCACCCTAGTGATTCCTGCCGGCTGATATTTCAAAATCCTTCTCTTCAGAGCTAATTGCAAAACTATTCGGGAATGTGGCACAGTCGCCCTCGGCTGTGTCGAACTTGCTATATTTCCAGTGTTTTTTACATGACCTTCCCAGCCGAGGGCGGCTAGGCTATATTTTTGCAATTGGCTCTTCATATTATCATGGTTGTCCAGCAGCGGATATATAACCGGCCTCGATGGTTGGGTCTTGGATGCATGAGATTCGAAAGGCCTCGCTGTCAGCCTCAGCCGAGGCCGACACTCCTCTGGTCTGGCTCACAGGGGTAATCACCGCGGCACTGGCCATCGCAGCTACGTGGAGAATGACAAACGCGCACACCACACCAAGAACTGACAATCGTCGAGATATCTGCATAGCAGTATCCTCCTTCCGACAGATGAGCGAAATGAGAAAACAAGCAAAGCCTGTCCTGGGCATCCCCGGATGAGCAAGCAGCCCGTCCCACGACGGACTAAACCGCGTTCTAACCCTTTTTGAGAATTAGTCGGGAAAAAACCACTCGAAACACGTGTTTTTTTTTCGGATAATGTGGTCTGGGCAAGCCACACATGCCCGTCGGGCATACCACAGCTATTCCGCTGGGGTTTCGGGTGGTTTTTTCGTCGGCCAAGGACTGTGAAATGTCTTTGTAGTCGCTGTTCAACATCGTATCCGCCTAGAGATGCCACTTCCCGAGTGGAGAGGCCAGACCATGGCAAAACGACCAGCAGGCGTGCCAGGCACAAAATCGTAGCCCCGCTCGTCCCCCAGATGGCTGATTTTAGGCAGACAGAAAATCCGAAATCAGCATCCGAAATAACACAAGCTCGGAATCATGTTGCCTATTTGCTCAGGGATGATATATTTTTAGCTTGGTTGAAAGACAATCGCAAAGGCTGGTTAGGTAATTATGGCAAGAGAACATGAATACTACGAAATACTGGGCGTCAAACGCAACGCTACCGACAGGGAAATCAAGAGCGCTTATCGCAAGTTGGCTCGGAAGTATCACCCAGATGTCAACAAAGCCCCCGACGCGACGGAGAAGTTCCAGAAGGCAACCGAGGCCTACGAAGTTCTCTCCGACAGCGAGAAACGAAAAATGTACGACCAGTTCGGCTCCGCTGCCTTCAGCAGAGGAGGCCCAGGCCCAGCTGGTGGCCCCGGCCAGGGCGGCTGGCCCGGCGGCGCCCAGGGCGTGCGGGTAAACTTCTCCGACATGTTCAGCGGCTCTGGCGGGTTTGGAGGCATGGGGCTGGACGAAATTCTCCAGGCCCTGGGCGGCCAGGCCCGGGCGACTGGCAGGCGACGAACCCCACACCCAGGCCCAGCTCCCAAGGGCAGAGATGTCGAACACCATGTGAACCTCGAATTCCTCCAGGCTATCTACGGCACGAGCACCACGCTTAGGCTGCAGAGCACGGACCACGACGGGCAAACCGAAACCCAGACCATCAGCGTAAAAATACCGCCTGCTGTACGCGATGGCCAAAAGATTCGACTCCGGGGCAAGGGTCAGCCCGGCCCGGGCGGAGCTGGCGATTTGTTGATTGTCTGCCATGTTCGCCCCCACGCGTATTTCAAGCGCGACGGCAATGACATCACCGTCGAGGTGCCGATCGACATTACCGAGGCTACGCTCGGCGGGAAGGTGGACGTGCCGACCATCGACGGGACGACGACGATGAAGATTCCACCCGGCACGCCGAGCGGCAGAAAACTCAGGCTCCGGGGCAAGGGCATCGCCCCTGCGGACAAGAAAAAATCCCCCGGTGACCAGTATGTGGTTATTAAAATCACGCCGCCGGCCAAGCTGTCGCGCGAGGCGAAAGACCTGCTGAAAAAGTTCGCGAAAATCCAGGCTGACCATGGCTACGACCCCAGAGCAAAGGCACCGTGGAAATGAAGCCGCCCCCCACAGCCCGGCGGATGAACCTGGCCATGCTGGCTGTGGCGCTGCTGGGAACCGCCGCGGTGCTGGGGTTCGTAATCAGCATCACCACCGGAGCCTACGCCCAGGCAGAGGGGGAAACCCGCGCACTGCTGGGTCATCTAATCTGGGCGGCAGCTGGGACGCTGGCGGTAACACTGGTAATGCTAAGCTGGATTTCCGCGCGCTGGCTAAAACTCCGCCTGAAACAAAACCCGGACAAACCACGCACAAGAGCAGACCAGGCCAGCGGCAAGGGCGGCGGGGAATACATCAACGCCTGGGACGAAGCAGGTCGACGCATGGCAGTGCCGGAAACCGACACCATAATCGAAACCCCAGACCAATTCGCCCAAAACGACCTACCACCAGAAGAAGACGAGTAGTTGATAGTTGACTGGTGGATTGGTTGATTGGTTTTTTCGGTGTCATTCCCGCGCGGGCGGGAATCCACTATTGCCCATTTGCCTATCGCCTACTTGCCTACTTGTCTGTTTGCCTATTTCTCAAACAGATTTCCGGTTGCTGTGTCGTCTTGGTTTGGCAGTTGGCCCAGGGTTTTGCTGCGTTTGTAGATACGTGTTTCCAGCTGGCGGATGTAGCTGGTGAAGGGGGCGTTGTGGTCGTGGTCGTTTTCGATAGCGTGGGCGGTCATCCACATTTTCGCGTCGAGGTTGTCGAGATAGTGCAGGAAGAACGCCTCGGGGATAGCTGGGAGTTTTGGCGAGCCGAAATCGTATTGACCGTGGTGGGCGATGATGACGTGCTGCAGCAGGTCGATGATTTCCTGCGGGAACTGCTCGCCGAGTTCGTCGCTCAACAGCCGGGCCTTTTCCTGCACCCAAAGGCAGGCGATGGTGATGTGTCCCACGAGTTGGCCAGCCTCGGTGTAGTGGACATTCAGGCCACTGGTCAGCTCGGCGCTTTTGGCGATGTCGTGCAGGAACGCCCCGGCGTAGACCAGGTCGCCGCTGAGCTTCGGATACAACGGCAGCAGGGCCTTAGCTGCCCGGACGACGTTGAGCGTGTGCTCGAGCAGCCCGCCGATAAACGGGTGGTGCATCTGCACCGCAGCTGGAGATCGTTTGAACCTCGCCACGAGCTGTTTGTCCTCGACGAACTTTTTTATCAGCAGCCGGACGGATTTGTTTTTTATGCCCTCGCGGAGGATGTCCAACAGCTCGGCCCACATTTCCTCGATGTCAAATTGCGAGACCGGCAGGAAGTCCGCCATGTTCAGTTTATCGCTGGGGAAGGGCCTGCACGCGTCGAGAAGCAGCTGCAGCGAACCTCGATAGTCCTCGACTCGGCCTGTGATTTGGATGAACCCCTCGACGGGGATAGAATTGAAAACCGCCTCAGACGCCTGCCACATTCGCGCAGAGATGCTGCCAGTCTTGTCGCCAAGCGTAGCGGAGATGTAGAGGTCGCCATTCTTGGTGGTTCGCAATTCCTTCTCGCGGACGACGAACACCTGCTCCAAAGCCATCCCCGCCGCCAAATTCGCTACGAAAATCCGTTCCTTGCTCATGCCCAAAAGTGTACCAACTTGACCCGGACTTGAACAGACTTAGTTTTTTCCCGCCCACGCCCGCAGGGCGCTACTTCGTCGTCAGGAAACCGTCCACCTTGGCGGAGAGATTCTTTACCGCCTCTGCGGAGGTGGCTAGCAACGCTTTTTCGTCGTCGTTTAGTTTCAGCTCGATAATTTTTTCGATTCCGCCAGCTCCGATTATCGCTGGGACGCCTACATAATAGCCTTCGATGCCATATTGGCCTTCGCAGCATACGCACGAGCAGATGACGGATTTCCTGTCCTTCAAAATAGCCTCCGCCATTTTAACCGCGCCAGCTGCGGGGGCGTAATACGCACTCGTACCCATGAGGTTGACAATCTCAATGCCGCCCTTGCGAGTCCGGTCAACCATCGCGTCGATTTTCTCCTGCGTCGTCAGGTCGCTCAGAGGAATGCCCGCCACGGTGGTAAACCTCGGCAGCGGAACCATGCTGTCGCCGTGGCCTCCCATAAGAACGCCCTTGATGTCCTCGATGCTGACGCCCAGCTCCTGCGAGATGAAATAGTTGAACCTGGCGCAGTCCAACGCACCAGCCATGCCCATTATTTTATTTTTCGCCAGGCCCGACACCTTCGCCGCGGTGTAAGCCATCGCGTCCAGCGGATTGGCCACGACGATGATAAACGCATCGGGCGAGTATTTCACAGCCTGGGCGGTAACGGATTTGACAATCTCGACATTCTTAGCCAACAGGTCGTCCCTGCTCATGCCAGGCTTCCTGGGCATGCCGCTGGTTATAATCACAACATCACTGCTGGCCGTCTGGGCCCAATCGGTCGTACCGACGAGATTGCAATCGTAAGCCTGCACCGGCGACGCCTGGTTCATGTCCAAAGCCTTGCCCTGGGGTAACCCATCAACGATATCCACCAGGACGACATCGCCCAGCTGTTCGTTCGCCGCGATAAACGCAGCGGTGGCTCCGACATTGCCCGCACCTGCGACCGTTATTTTATTCCGTGCCAAAATATGCTCCTGAAAAAAAGTTATCAGTTATCAGTAATCAGTAAAAACAAAAAACAGCAAAAAAAATCCGGGTGCCTTATTTTTCTCCAAACCGAGAGCCAGGTGCCAGTCAACCAACTAACCAGTCAACCAATTAACTGAACCTATGGCTTGCAGTAATCTATCAGCCTGGCTAGTTCTGTGCGGAGCTGGTCGCGGGGGACTATCATATCCACGAAGCCCTTTTCCTGCAGGAACTCCGCCCGCTGAAATCCCTCGGGCAGCTCAGCTTTGATGGTGTTTGCGATTACCCTTGGCCCGGCGAAGGCTATGAGAGCTTTGGGCTCAGCGATTATGACATCGCCCAGCATGGCAAAGCTGGCGGTCGTGCCGCCGGTGGTCGGGTCTGTCAGCACAGCCAGGTACAGCCCGCCGGCGTCGTCGTACCGGGCCAGGGCTGCGGAAGTTTTTGCCATCTGCATCAAGCTAAGCGCGCCCTCGTGCATGCGTGCCCCGCCGGAGATACACACGACGATCAACGGCAGAGATTTCTCGGTCGCCAGCTCGATAAGCCTGGTGAGTTTCTCGCCCAGCACCGAACCCATCGACCCCATCAGGAAGTCCCCCGCCATGACGCCCAGCGCGACTCGCCTGCCCTTGATGTACGCAACGCCGGTCAGCAGAGCTTCGGTGTTGCCGGTTTTTTTCTGCTCCGCCGCCAGCCGTTTTGCATACGACTTGCCCGCCCATTGAAACTTCAACGGGTCGCCCGGAGCTACCTCGGCGAAGAGTTCCTCAAAGCTGTCCGGGTCGGTCAACTGTGCTATTCTCGCTCGGCCTGTAACGCGAAAATGATGCCCGCACTCCGTGCAAACTTCCAGATTTTCCGTTACCGCCTTGCGATACAGCATCGCTTCACAGCCTGGGCATTGCAGCCAAAGTCCGTTTGGCACGTCGCGTTTTTTGCGTTGCGGAGGCCCGGGCAGCTTGGCTGGATCATACGGACTGGCTGGGAGTTGCGTTTTGGTTTGTTCTTGTGCCATCGTTCTATTCCTTATCGCAAAGCACCATTTGGTTGGCCTTGCATCGCACCTGGTAAGCCTGGCAGTCCATGTCCCGCGAAACCCGCTGCCAAAGCATCTCGATCGGGTCGCCGGAGAGCCTGCACCGCAGCAGTCCGATCGCTACGGGGCGCAGCACGATGACAGGCCTTTGCTTTTTTTCGCGTTTGGTTATTTCCTCGACAGCTTGCCATATCCGCTCCTGGGCCTCGATGAGCGTCTCGCCGCCCGGGGGACGAACCGAGCCTGGCGACTCGATCCATTGTTTGTAAAGCCTGGGCTGGCGACGTTTTATTTCGTCCATCGTCAAGCCCTGCCACAGGCCGTAGTCTATCTCGCCCAGGGCTTCTTCTGTCTTGACCTTGACAGACAACTCCTTGGCCAGAAGCTTTGCGGTTTGCTGCTCAGCCTCGCCGAGCGACGCGTATATAACGGTAGGCTTACGTGGCACAAGCCCTTTGCCAGCCTGGGCGACCTGCTCCTGCCCCTTTTCGCTCAGGGGCGCCCCAGCGATGGAGTCCATCCGGGCTTCGGTCTCCCAGGTGGTCTCGCCGGTTTGAACTGTCAACAATTCCGTCATATTCACTAGCCTGCTATCTCTCGCATCATGTCTCGCACAGCCCCGGCGGGGTCGTCGCCAAAGATATTCGCCCCAGCTACCAGCACGTCCGCACCAGCAGAGGCGCACAGCCGGGCTGTCCGCAGGTTTATCCCGCCATCGACCTCCAGCCTCTGACCGCCGGATAGCATACCACGAATCGCCTCGATTTTGGGCAACATATCTTCCATAAATTTTTGGCCCCCAAAGCCAGGCTCGACGGTCATTATCAGCACGAAGTCCACCAGCTCGACGATAGGTTCGATGGCCTGGGCGGGAGTTTTAGGCTTGAGGGTAACCCCTGCGCCCAGACCCAGGCTGCGGATTTGCTCGATAAGCTCCCTGGCCCGGCATGTCTGCTCCGCCCCAGTCTGGCCGCACGCTTCGATGTGAAAATTCAGGCTATCAGCTCCCGCCTGGGCAAAAGGCTCGATGAAAAAGCCCGGGTCCGTTACCATCAGGTGGACATCCAGCGGCGCGTCGGTGTATTTTCGCAGGCTGGCAACCACTGGCGGGCCCATCGAAAGGTTCGGCACGAAATGCCCGTCCATAATATCCACATGCAGCATCGCGGCCCCCGCGGAGAGCACCTGGTCAATCTGCACCCCCGCCGCGGCGAAGTCCACACTCAACAGCGAAGGAGCCACGCAAGGCCCCCCAGCCAACCGCTGCCACATGTTTTTCGTATCGTTGGTCATGTCGCAAAACTCCAAGCCGACTGTTCTTTCTCGCCTGTATGTATCAGCCTCAAGAGTCCACAGATTTCACGGATTAAAAAAAATCCGTGTAATCTTCTTAAAAATCCGTGTAATCCGTGGACTACTTGCCTATTGCCTACTTGCCTATTTCTGATCCAGCACTTCGATTGGTGGCATTGGCTTGCCTTCCAGGTATGTCAGGCTGGCTCCGCCGCCGGTGGATACGTGGGTCATCTTCTCTGCCAGGCCGAAGTCTTCGACCGCCGTTGCCGAGTCTCCCCCGCCGATGACGCTGATAGCTCCGCTGGCGGTAGCGTCTGCCATGGCCTGGGCTACGCCCTGGGTGCCAGCTGCGTAGGCTTCTCGCTCGAAGACGCCCATCGGGCCATTCCATATAATGGTCTTGGATTCCCGCACAATTCTGCTGAACAGCTTGACGGTTTTAGGCCCAATGTCCAGGCCCATCATCCCAGCGGGTATGCCCACGCCGTCGGTAGGCTTGGCTGCGTCAGATGCAAACTCCTCCGCGACGAGATGGTCACTCGGCAGGACGATTTTGTCCCCAGCCTCAGCTAGGAGACCCGCCATCTGCTCGAGCTGGTCTTCCTCGACCCTGCTAGAGCCGACCTCGACGCCCTTGGCTTTGAGCAGTGTGTAAGCCATGGCCCCGCCGATGATTATCTTGTCCACCTTGCCCAGCAGCATGGAGATGAGTTTGATTTTGTCGCTGACCTTGGCCCCGCCCAGGATTGCCAGGAAAGGCTTCGCTGGGTTGGCGACAGCTTCGTTGAGGTATTTTATTTCCTTCTCGACCAGGCAACCAGCCACGGCTGGGCCTCCCTTGGCCTGGACAGCCAGCGGGCAAGCCCACATGCTGGCGTGCTTGCGATGGCAGGTGCCGAAGGCGTCGTTGACGTAGACCTCGCCAAGCTCCGCAAGCTCAGCTCCGAACTGCTTGACCAGCTCGATATCGTCCTTCGTGTCTTCCCTGCTGTCGAAGCGGACGTTTTCCAGCACGAGCACCTGGCCTGGCTGAAGTGCCCCTGCCAACTCGCGAGCCTCTGGGCCTGCCACGTCAGCGGGGCCTAGTTTTACTTCCTGGCCCAGCAGCTCGCCCAGCCTGGCCGCAGCCGGGGCCAGGCTGAACTCGGACTTGACCTGACCCTTAGGCCTGCCGAGATGGCTCATCAGCACCAACTTTCCGCCAGCCTCGATGACCTTATTTATACTCGGCAGAGCTGCGACGATCCGCTTGTCGTTGGTTATCTTGCCGTCTTTCAGCGGGACATTAAAATCCACTCGCATCAGCACGCTCTTGCCAGCCAGGTCGATATCCGCAATAGTTTTCGTAGCCATTTTCTTTCCTTACGATGGTTCGGGGTTTTTTGAATTTTTCCGTGGGGTTATTCGGTTAGATACTTATCTTTGCCTGCCGCAACTTATTGACCCGCGACAAGGGCGAGCATTTTCCCAGAAACCGTCCCGCATTTCAAGTGGGTACACGCTTCGTGATTTTTCTTCCCCCCCCAGTTGGGTTTGGGTATCCTTTGGCGATGTTTGATTGGAAGACGATAACCGTTGAAGGCCTGGCTCGGCGGGGCAGGTTCGCTACGCCTCATGGCCCTTGCGAGACGCCGATGTTTATGCCCGTCGGCACGGCTGGGACGGTCAAGGGCATTACGCCGGAGCACCTCGCCCAGACCGGCTCGCAGATGATCCTGGCCAACACGTACCACCTCATGCTCAGGCCCGGCGATACGGGCGTTGCCACACTCGGCGGGCTGCACAAACTCATGGCCTGGCCCGGGCCCATACTCACCGACAGCGGCGGATACCAGGTGTTCTCACTGGCCCATATGCGAAAAATTTCCGACGACGGCGTCGAGTTTCAGTCGCATATCGACGGGTCGCGGGTAAGCCTGACACCCCAGCGGGCGGTGGAAATCCAGCGGAACCTTGGCTCGGATGTGATGATGCAGCTGGATATCTGCCCGCCAGGCCAGGCCCCGCGCGACGAGGTCGCCCGCGCGGTCGAGCTGTCGAGCGACTGGGCCAGGCGATGCAAAAACGCGTGGGACGCAGCTGGGCGCCAGACCGCGCAGGGAAACCCCCAAGCCCTGTTCGGCATTCAGCAGGGAGGAGTTTTTGGCGAGCTTCGGGCCGAGTCGGCCAAGCGGATAGTGGAACTCGACCTGCCGGGCTATGCCATCGGCGGGCTGAGCGTCGGCGAGGGCCACGACCCCATGTGCGACGTGCTGGATAACATGGACGCCCAGCTGCCCGCTGACAAGCCGAGGTATCTCATGGGCGTCGGCGAGCCGCGGGACATTCTCGCAGCTGTGGCCTGCGGCGTGGATATGTTCGACTGCGTCATGCCGACCCGCAACGGCCGCAACGCCCAGGCCTTTACCTGGTCAGGCCGACTGAAATTACGCAACGCCCGTTTCGCGGCTCAGGACGAGCCGATCTGCCCGCGGTGCAGGTGTTATGCCTGCGAGAACTTTTCCCGCGGCACGATCCGCCACCTCTTCCAAGCCGGCGAAATGCTCGGCGGCATTTTGGTCTCGATTCACAACCTGCAATTCTTCGCCGACTTCACCGCGGCCATCCGCACTGCCATCGAAGCAGGCAACTTCGCCACCTCCGCCAGCCGCTGGCTCGAAGAGATGTATCCGCAGGAAACAAAATAATTCACCGCAACCACGGCACCCGGGCCACGTTCAGCGCCCCATGGCTACCCCGCAAGCAGCCGCGGTGTCTAGACATGCCACCCAGACCAGATTGCAGACCGGAAGCCTGCACCACCAAAAACAAAAAACTTCATGCTCTTCATGGTGAACTCTACGTTCTTTCGCGGTGAACTTTTGCGTAGCTATGAATGGCTTCTAAAGTTTTTTCGTCTATTGAGACGATAAAGACACTCGAACATAGGAGATATCAGAGACGATGACCAAACGAGAATTGATCGACGAAATCATGGAGATAAATCACACCGCCGAGCCTGACTTCCTGGCGGGGTTCGACGATAGCGAACTGGATCAGTATCTCTCGCATCTGCACGAAGCAGGCCAGCCTCGCCTGGTTAAATCGGCCCAGGGCGGACACCTGGCCGGGGCGGGCGACTTTCGCAGCGAAACAGTTCAAGCCGATTGGCCCAGGGCACAAGACCAACCTCATCTGATGGGTAGCGGCGAGCAGTCCTGGCTGTTCTAGGTCCAGCAGGCTTGGCGTTGCTGCGACTCCCCCAAGTGTGCGAGCATAAAACTGGTTGGTTATCCCGGGCAATTTCGGATTTTGGATTTCAGATTTCGGATTAAGCTAGTCCGTGAAACAATCCGAAATCCGCAATCTGAAATCCGAAATAAATCTTATGCTGCAAAACACAGTTAAAGTATGTGCAAAACAATAGTTGCGGAAAGCTATAAAAAAATCTCACGCAACTCCCCCAAAGCAAATCACCCGGCGTCTCCTCGCCCCGCCGGGCCTGGTTGAAGGGCCTGGAAACTTTTTTCATCTATTTCCTCCAAAGGCGCTGACAACTGCTGCGCAATGTGTATACTACTCCGA
>Ga0190284_1000532_pt1 | contig 21022 bp, 17 predicted proteins | sample 48691812_MG_FD_161668 | JGI IMG/M metagenome (GOLD analysis project Ga0190284, IMG submission 161668) | Hydrothermal vent microbial mat bacterial communities from Southern Trench, Guaymas Basin, Mexico - 4869-18-1-2_MG | ecosystem: Environmental > Aquatic > Marine > Hydrothermal vents >...
ACCTGTCGATAAAAACACTTCAAGAAGAATTGATAAAACAAGGACACCTAACCAGCTTAGAAGCGGCATATGGAAAAGAGTGGAAGAAAATTGCAGAAGAAAGAATAGCTATTCAAGAAAAAAGTAAAAAAGTAATTAAGAAGGAGAATGCATGAAAGGCACGAAGTATAAATCGGAGAAAAAGAAGTATATAGATTCAGCGACGGGCACGACGGTTTGGCAAATGACAGATGCCCCTTGCAACCATCACAACATGTATATGACAAAATCCTGCTTTACGGCAGACTCGAAAACGACGGTTTTTCTCTCCACGCGCAGTGGCAACTGGAATTTGTATAAAATGGAAATAGAATCCGGCGAGATCGTCCAGCTTACAGATTTCACGCATGATGTTGATATCTATTCTGTTGGAATACTGCCAGATGACAGGGTTTACGGGATAATGGGGAATCGAATGTTTGTTTTGGATATAAATACATTCGAAGAAGAACCCCTTTATGAAAATGATCATTTTTCTGATGATTGTATGGGGTCGTACTTTGTATGGGGTCGTACCCGATTATACATAGTTAAATATTGTATATGAAGATATTTACAACTAATAATATGGATTATTTTACTGTTAGAATGCTTGTTTTTATGCTAAAAGTCGTATTTTAAGGGTGTTTTTGATATAATGAGAAAAAATAAGATTTTTAACAATAAATGAATAAATTATGCCACGAACTAACAGATATTTTATGCCCGGCAGAATATGGCACATAACTCATCGTTGTCTTGAAAGGAAGTTTTTGCTAAAATTTAGACAAGACAGAAAACGATGGGTTATGGGTTCAATGGCTTCTGCAAGCACGATTGCGATACGGGCTTTCTGTATTAAACTATTGTGTAACTTCCAATCATATACATTTACTTGTTTATGACAAAGGTAAAAATGAGATTGCGCGAAGTATGCAGCTTATTGAAGGGCGGATGGGTCAGGGATACAATATACGAAAGAAACGTGAAGGCGCTTTTTGGGAAGAATGTTATAACGAAATAATGAAAGGAGCAGTTCGATACAGAATAATTGATCGAGATAAATTGTCCGAGTTATTAGAAATAGATAAAAAAAATTTACGAGAATTTTATAATGAGCGGACGGAATATATGTTGTCCGAGAAGATAAGCCACGAACCTGCTTGGACAGAAAGTATAGCCGTAGGCGGTCAACGATTTATTGCCGGAGTGCGTGAAGTAGTGAAATCCCGGAAGCGAAAAGTGCATAATGATATAAAAAATAACATAACGGTATTAATTTAGCTTAGTAGCTTAGAACTGCTATTTTGATAGTAAAAACAGCATTCTAACAATGTATTTTTAAATAAAAGTTAAGTTAAATATTTTGTTTAAGGATACTTAACTCAATGTTATCGGGTACGACCCTATTTACGCTATTTACGAACCCTATTTACGACCCTATTTACGATCACGAGATGCGAAAGAATTTTCCGACAATTACAACATATTTTGAGTATTTTAATTCCTAATTGCGGAATCGCTGATCATTCTGTTAAAGACTGGACTTGTGTTTTCATAAATGGTATAATTCAACAAAAATCAGCACAAAATCATTAATCCGATACATAAAAAATGAGTAATAAAACTGCGCAGACAAAACCAACAGGCACTACTGCAAAACCTAAACCTTTGCCTATGCCCTTAGATATGATAGAGGCAGCTCTTGCGAATTTTGTTCCGCCTGTTGGAGAATTTAATCCTGATGGCGATTTCACTTTGTCATATAAAATGTTAACCGTGGCCGGCGGAGGACTGGGGGGACATGCAGGGGATTTATTCCTGCACAAAAAAGCGCTTTCAAAAAATGAAGCGATACTGGATTTTGATTTTACAAAGTTTGGCGTTAATTGCAAACAAAAATCAAAAGCAAAAATCCGCTTTAAAACCGACAAACTTGATTCTCCAATTAAATGGAAATATGAATCTAAATTGGTCGATATGCAGGGAAACCTTTTTGAAAATTCTGAAGTCCAAAAGTTCGGGATTTGTAAAAAAAATTCTGTTGAAATAGTTTATAAAAATAAAAAAAGAAAGATAAAGTCCAAAAACCCTTTTGCTTTAAGTTGGCTGCTTTTTGATGCTGTTCAAAAACTTCCGCGAGAAAAGTTCGAACCGATAAATTTTACATTAATCGATCATTTCGACCAGATAAAACCTGATAACCAAATTTCTTTTCATGGTTCTAATGTTATTGATATTCCTAAAAAAGAAAAGTTGAAACTGCATGTTTACGACCAACTTGGCAACGGAATAGTGCCAATAGTTTATTATGTAGATGATTTCGGCAGACTCCTTTTTGTGGTTTCAGGAATAGAAGTGTATATTCTTAACTCTTAAATTTATTAGTCCATAAAGTCCATTATGTCCAACGTGTCCACAAAAAAAAAATCAGAAATTTCCCGAAGGACTTTCCTGAAAGCCGGCGCTTTTGGTGCTGCCGGAATGATCACCGGTTGCGCGACAGGAAAATCATTTATGTCTATGTTCGGCAAAAGCAAACCTAATTTTTTGTTTATAGTTACCGACCAGCAGAATCTCGATGCTATTTCCGCTCACGGCAACCCTTATGTTAAAACTCCTAACATAGACCGATTAGTTAAAAACGGAGTATCTTTTCAAAAATCTTACAGCACAAATCCTGTCTGTTCTCCCGCGCGGAGTTCTATGTTTACCGGCAGAATGCCGTCAGAAACCGGAGTAGTAAGTAATGACAGACCTATTCATGATGATATTCCAAACCTTGGAGAGTTGCTGCGAAAGGATGGCTATGAAACTGTTTACGCCGGAAAATGGCATCTTCCCGAAAATTGGCCCGCAAAACTTAAAGGCTTTGACGTTATCCCTGTCGGAGGAGGAGAAGGAGACCTGGTAGATTCTTTTACATCACGCCAGTGCGAAGCTTTCCTTCATAACCGTGACAAATCCAAGCCTTTCATACTGACTGCTTCATTGCTGCAGCCTCATGACATTTGTTTCTGGGCTATCCACGGGCAAAAACTCGTTCCGAAAGACCTTCGTTTTGATGAAATAAAAAATAAGCTACCGGAGCTTCCGCCAAATCATTCTATTACTCCGAGAAAACCGAAGCTTTGCGTAAGTGGTTATGGCGGATTCGACGATGACCAATGGAGATATTATCTTTATAATTATTATCGCCAGACGGAAATGGTTGATGCTGATGTAGGCAGAATCATTGACGCGCTTGAAGATTCGGGACAGGCTGACAATACTATTATTATTTTTACTTCCGACCATGGCGAAGGAGCCGGTCGACACATGAACGTCCAAAAATGGTATCCGTTTGAAGAAGCCGCAAGTGTTCCTTTTATTGTTTGTTGCCCGGAAAGAATCAGAAAGAATATTGTTGACACGGAAACTATAGTTTCCGGTGTTGACATCGTTCCGACTATTTGTGATTTCGCGGGTGTTGACCCGCCAAAAGATTGCTGCGGAAAAAGTTTAAAACCTCTTCTCGAAGACGGCAAAAAACTTGACAGAAAGTTTGTGGTTTATGAAACGCATGTCTGTGGGAGAAATATCCGCTCCGATAAATTTAAATATGTTAAATACAAAGGTGACCCCGTAGAAATGCTTTTCGACATGGAAAACGACCCCTGGGAAACCAAAAATCTTTATGACGACCCCAAGTATGCTGACGTAATTAAGGAGCACAGAAAAATGCTTGAAGACTGGGAAGCGTCTATCAAACCAATTTTGCCTACAAAAGCTGTTGTGCCGACTCCCAATTGGATTCAAATGATGATAGACGCGCAATACGGCCCCGGAAAAACTACTTGATTTTGGATTTGTTTTCGCGCAAAGTCCCGAAACTCTTCGGGCTAAGCGCAAAGACGCAAAAGGTTTTTATACCTCCTTTTCATCCCGATAAAGCGAATCTTGATTTGAGTTACAGCTTTGTTCATGCTGTGGTAAAACCCGGGTCCACTACTGCGATGCACAGCTTGACTACATCGGAAGTCTATTATATTCTTTCCGGCGAAAGAGTGATGCATATCGATGAAGAAAAGTCTCCGGAAAAACGGATCAACGGAAATTTGTGGGGGGATCTTTTATTTATCATTATAAAACATAATATTGTTCAACCTTTTTTGCCGCTGACCTCGCTGAGGTCGGCAGATTCATATACCGTCCTCACCGAGAACGGCTACAGAAAATAGCAAGGAATAAATTTAGCGAACAGGTTGCAGCTGACCTCGCTGAGGTCGGCAGATTCATATACCGTCCTCACCGAGAACGGCTACAGAAAATAGCAAGGAATAAATTTAGCGAACAGGTTGCAGCTGACCTCGCTGAGGTCGGCAGATACACTTAGAAAATGATTTGACAACCAAAAATTATACAAAAGAGTTTCATTAATTTTTGCTTAAATCTTAATTAATAATTAGGGACACTACTGTCCAAAATAATATTATTTTTGAACTATAAGTCTAATAAATATTAACTTTCCGGGCAAAATTAATTTTCTCCTTTAAACAAAATGATTTATAACAAAATAATTTCTTTATTAATTATTTCGCTAATGGTTTTTGGGTGTTCAATACTGCCTTTGCCCCGTGAACAAGTTTTAATTTACAAAACAGTTGATATGGCAAAGCTGCGGATGGATGTTTTCAATCCGCCAAACCACAAATCGACAGATAAAAGTCCTTGTATTTTATTTTTTCACGGTGGCGGTTGGACAGGCGGGAAATTAGACCAATTATATCCGCATGCAAGGTATCTATCTTCACGCGGAATGGTAGCTATTGGTGTTGAATATCGGGTAGAAGCTACGCACAGAACTACTCCTCTTGAATGCGTTAAAGATGCTAAATCTGCCTTTCGTTGGGTTAGAAAAAATGCTGAACAATTGGGTATTGACCCGGAAAAAGTTGTTGGCTGCGGCGCTTCCGCAGGGGCGCATATTGTCGCTGTCGCGGGAAGCACAGACGGTCTTGATGAAGAAGGCGAAGACACAACAATTAGCGCCCGGCCTGATGCTATGGTTTTGTTCAATCCGGTTTTATCTACCGGAACAAATGGGTATGGATACGACAGGGTAAAAGATTATTGGAAAGAGATTTCGCCAATACATAACATCAGCGAAAAAACTCCTCCTACTGTTTTATTTTTCGGAACGGAAGACCAACATATTCCGGTTGATTTAGTAAAAAAATATAAAAAGTTAATGGAAGAAAAAGGAGTGCGGTGCGATCTGCATTTTTATGAAGGCCAGCCGCACGGTTTTTTTAATTACTGGAAAAATGACGGGAAATATTATTATAAAATTCTGTTGGAAATAGATAAGTTTCTCGCTTCGCTCGGATATATTGAAGGAGAACCAACTTTGAAGAAAATTACAAATAACAAATAATAAATAACAAAAGAAGAAAAAACCAAACCAAACAAAGAAACTCCAAATTTCAATTTTCTAATTTCCAATTTCAAATGAAATACAATAACCCTCCATTAATTCTAAACGAAACAAGTATTACAGACGCGCTTGGTACTATTTCTTTAAAAGATTTGCCTGACCCGCAGCCGAAACTTGATGTTCGTTTGGAAAATGTTAGCCCGCTTATAGAAAGGTTATGGCGAATTGCTCTCGCAGACATTGAATCTAATATTGTAGAAACGGACGATGGAAAATATTTTGGCGCAGGGGCGCTTTTTAACATTATTGTTTTTACTCGCGATATCAGTTATTCCGGAATTCTCGGCCTCAACAAACTTTATCCGGAAATTATGAAATCAAGCTTACGGGCAACTCGAGATGTTCGGTCGCGTCTCGCATTTAAAGTTGAGACAGAATACGTTCTTGAAAATATTGATGTTCCATGGCAGCCGGAAGATATTTCGGAACAAGGGTTCGCGCAAAAATATCACACTAATTCTTATTGCAGACGTACTGACGATGTTGTATGGCTATGGGCGGCTTCAGATTTATTTTCAAAACATGGAACAAAAGAAGACTGGCAATGGTTTTACGAAACCGGCAGAAAATGTTTCGATGAATTTTACAACCCGTTTTATGATTCTGAAGATGGGCTATACCACGGCCAGGCAAGCTTTGTCGATATTCATTCTGTTGCGCACAAAACAACAGGTTATCCGCAAGATTGGGATTTAAAAGACTGCATCTTAGTTAAAAGCCTTTCGACAAACTGTCTTTATGTTCGCGGACTTGAAGTTATGGCGGACGTCTCAAAACATTTTGGATATGAAAAAGAAGAGGACATGTGGGAAGCAAAAGCTGCGGATTTGCGCAAAGCTATTCGTGATAATCTTCTTAATTCCGATGGGACCCTTTCTTATTTCAAAGATAAACACGGAAACTTGCAGCCGCGGCGGGACGCGCTCGGATCCGCCCTGGCGGTTTTGATGGACATTGTTGAAGGCGAAGAAACACGCGCCGCGTTAAAAAATTATCCTGTAACAGATGCAGGCGTGCCGCTTTTTCATCCTTTTTTCCCGGAAAATAATTATTACCACAATAACACTTCCTGGCCGTTTGTTGACACATTTTTTATTAAGGCTCTTGAAAAGAGTGATTGTAAAGCCAGAACCGCGTTAAACGCCGCGCTTCTTGCGCGAACTTGTGTTGAAGACGGAACTTTCCACGAAGTTGTAGATTTTCGCGATAAAAAACCAGGAGGTTCCGGAAGCCAGCTATGGACTGCGGCCTCTTTTATAGATACTTGCTTCCGCGCTGGTTTTGTTAAGTTGTAGTTATCCGCTATTTCGATAAATAATGCCGGGTTCAATCATTGGGAAAGCAGAATGGCTTAAGCAGATAATTATTTATTAATTGAAAAATTTGGTTGTATTTAAACTTCCAGATTTTGTAATCAAAAGATGGAATTATGAAAAAAAAACCTAACATCCTGATTCTCTTCACAGATATGCAAAGAGCTGATACTATTCACGCTCTTGGCAATCCTGTTATTAAAACTCCTAATCTTGACAAGCTGGTTAAAGAAGGAACCGCTTTTACTAATTGTTATTCGCCGTCACCGGTTTGTATTCCGGCGCGGTGCTGCATGCACTACGGAATTTATCCGCAAAAGACCGGTCTTTTTACTAATGGAATGATGCCGGAAGATAACGGCAAATCTTTTCAGGGCTTGCTTAGCCAAAACGGCTACAAAACTAAAGCGATAGGGAAATGCCATTTTACTCCAGATAATTTAGCCATGCGCGGGTTTCAATCGCGGCTTGTCCAGGAAGAAGGAATAGACCTTGAAAATGACGACTACCGAAAATTCTTGAAAGAAAACGGCTATGACCATATTGAACCACACGGATTCCGAAGCGAAATGTATTACATCCCGCAAGTGTCAACTTTGCCGGTGGAAGTTCATCCGACCCAATGGATAGGGGACAGAAGCATTGAATTTATTGAAGAAAATTCGACAGGCGAAACTCCATGGTTGATGTTTTCAAGTTTTATTCATCCGCATCCGCCTCTGTCGCCCCCGAAACCCTGGCACAAATTGTATCGCGGGCCTAAAATGCCGTTGCCGAATGTTCCGCCCGACTCGGAAAAAATGTACACTTATATCAATCGTCATCAAAACAGATACAAATATCGTGACCAGGGGATTGACAGGAATCTTGTGCGGGGTATTAAAGCTTTTTATTATGCAACTATTTCTTTTGTAGATTACCAGGTGGGGCGAATTATTGACTCACTGGAAAAATCCGGGCAGCTTGACAATACTTTGATTATTTTCACTTCCGACCACGGAGAATATCTCGGAGATTATAACTGTTTTGGGAAACGGAGTATGCATGACTGTTCTTCAAAAGTTCCCATGATTGTCAGAAAACCTAAACTGTTTGAGGAAAATAAAATCTGCAGCGAGCTGGCAAATTTGGTTGATGTCATGCCGACAATTATGTCGGCTGCCGGTATTGACACATCAGATATAGAACTCGATGGTTGCGACTTATTAAAAGTTGCTTCCGGCGATTGCGACCGCGAAGAAGTTTTTTCGCAATTCGGTTCAGGGCAAAAAGGAATTTATATGATAGTTACGAAGAATTTCAAATACTGTTATTCCGCTGCTGATGACAAAGAACTTCTTTTTGACAAAATTAATGACCCGGACGAAACCCGAAACGCCGCCGGCAATCCTTTTTATTATGTTGAGCAAAACGAGATAAAAAACAAGCTTTTAAAATATTTAAAGTCAACAGGGATGACAGAAGCTTTTGAAGAAAATTCCGAAGGGATTTTAAGCTGGAAAAAGTACCCGGAATATTACGGCGTTTCTGAAAATCCCGATGACGGTCTTCTCATTCAAGACGCCCCAGAGTCTTTAGTAGAAATCGAGGGCTATTAATTAATTATATAATTTTTTACATTATGTTAAAATTGTTTTTATGTTTTGATTTCATTATGAAGGCATCATACCATAAATTTTTGCTGCCAGTCAAGAAATTGCTTGACCATCTCCGTGGCAACAGCTCCCGGACAAATTACATGGGCGCGAATCCCGAATTCCCTGCCTTTTTCAGCGATGACTTTTGTCAAACCAACCATTCCATGCTTGCTTGCAGTGTAGGCTCCCTGGTTAGGGTAGCCCTTGATTCCTACAACTGAAGAAATGTTGATGATGATGCCATGATTTTGCGGCTTCAATATTTTCATAGCTTCGCGGGAGCACAAAAACGCGCCGGTTAAATTTACATCATTAGAAAATTTTTCTTTTGCGGAATTGAAAAGATTAGTAACATCTTTTTCCGAAGTGATGTCAGTAGGGCAGACAAGGGCTTTCGCGCCGAGTTTTTCGCATTGCGCGGCAACTTCATTTAGTTCAGTCTTTTGTTGTTTGTGCCGCCCCCGACAACATGAAGTTTTTAAAAATTTTTGCCGGTAAGTTTCCCGAGAGTTTTCAGGGCTTTAGCGTATTCTTTCGCAAGACTTTCTAGAACACAGCGCATAATTTCGCAGGGTGATTCGGGAACAGTCTGTCCGGATTAAAAAACTAATAGCCCTCAATCAACAAAATTTGTCGATATACATCGGCAACAAATGTCGAGTGAAAACCAACAGCCGGAATTTTTAAATTCCGGCTTGTTTTTTGTACAGATAAAAAAACAAAGACTAAAATAGATTTTATTTTTAATAATAACAAAAATATGCTATAATAATACAAATAACCAAAAGAAAAACCATGAAAACTTTTAAAAAACACTTACTGCCCACTGCATACTGCTTACTGCTAACTTCCATTTCATTTTCCGCTACCCGCTACGTCTCGCTTGACGGAAATCATATTCCTCCGTTTATTTCCTGGGAAGACGCGGCAACTAATATCCAGATTGCTGTTGACTGGTCGAATGACGATGATGTTATCTTAGTTTCAAACGGAGTATATTCTGCAGGAGGTGCTTTATATGGTTTTGTTACTAACCGTGTGTATGTAGACGGGGAGATTACTATTCAAAGTTTAGCCGGGCCGAAAAAAACTTTTGGCTCCTCGCAAAAATGAGTGGGTAAGCAAGAATGCTGTCATGCGTCTTGTAGCCGACCTCGTTGTGGTCGGAAATAAAAATTCGACTTGCTAAGACTTACAATCCATCGAACTTACCGGAATCCCGGAATTGTGGGACGCATACACCAATTCATAGATCTTTTAGAAAAAGAGGAATTAATAGTCCGACCTCCGCGAGGTCGGCTACAAAAGAAATTCGGGATAATATAAAATGTGCCAAGAACTAATAAACGGATAAATCTTTAGCCTTACCCACTCATTTTTACACAGAGCCACAATATTATTTATTTTAACACTGCGAACGAAGGCAATAATTACTATAACGATGATGAACATGCTAAATATTCCCGTTGCTGCACCACGCCTGCAATTACCGGTTCGTGGAATCTTGGCGGAAACGTAACAGGAAATCCCGATTTTGCGGATGCGGGAAGTTCCGACTATCGCCTGACGGGTAGTTCACCATGCCTGAATACTGGTGAAAACATGAGTTGGAAGACCGGCGCGCCCGCGAGTTCGGAATCCGGGCTTGGAGGTGACGCCGTTCGGGGAGGCTATGTCGGCAGCGGAGCCACGCTTGTGGGATTTACATTATCAAATGGCTATACTTACGCAAGCGGTTCGCCAAGTAAATCGGGTGGCGGCGGCGCTTATGTTGATGATGGCGGTATCATTTCCAACTGCGTTTTTCGAGGCAATAATGCTTACGTTGACGGCGGCGCGTTTGTTGACAATGGCGGTATCGCTTCCCGCTCTCTTTTTGATTACAATATAGCAACCGGGGCTGGAGGAGTTTATTGTTACTTTGGCGGGGGGGGCAAACAATTGCAATGTGAAAAATAATATCGCTGAAAATAACGGCGGGGAGCTATTTGCCTGATCGGTTCGATGCGAAATTGCGCCGTTACAGATAATTCCTCCGGTAACAACGCCGGCGGAGTATATAGTTCTAATTCCAAACTGGAGAATTGCACTCTTGCGGGTAATTCCGCCAACGGCGATGGCGGCGGCATTTTTCGCAACTCAAATTCTACAAATATAAATTGCGTTATTTACAGTAATACGGCTGGCGCCGCCGGAAACAACAAACGAACTTGCAACAGTAACCAACAACGTTTCAAATTTACTTGGCGAAATGGATTGGACAGTCCCAGAACCTTGGACCACATCAAATTACATCTTAAAATTTGAAGTTGTTGACAGCTCTTTTTTGACTAACAGCAGGGTTTTTTGGTATAATAAGTTTACAATCGTGCCGGAACCAACAACATTTTTAATTTTGGATTTTTTATTTAAGCAGGAGGAAATTAAATTATTGAGCTCATAAAATTTGTAAAATTAACATCAAAAATGGAGGCCGTCATGATAACAATTAAACTTTAAAATTGACTTTTTAAGGCCGACTAATTAAAGGAGGAAATTCATCCGCGCTTTAGCGGGAACAACTTTCGCGTAAATTATTGTAAAACACTCAAAAAAGGGGGTGCATTTTTTGAAGAACATTTTGTGTTTAAATTATAACTTTTAGATTTTGTACCCGAAATCTAAAATAGGAGACTATCATGAAAACTTTACAAAAACTCTCACTGCTCACTGCTTATTGCTTACTGCTCACTGTAAACGCTTTTGCCGCGCCTTTCGGCGTAATTACTTACTCTATCGGAACAGCTACGGATAACCAGGTTGTTGCCGTGAACGTTGCAAGCGGCGTAACTCAATTGCTGGCAAGAACAACAACTGTCGGGGCGCCTTATGACGGCGTTGGCGCGCCGCCTTTTCTCGGCGACCCGTGTGTCGTCGGTAACGGCGTCAATGAAACTGTTGACCTGTTAGCGTTCGATGGAACGATGTCTGTCGTGGCCACTGCAGCGACAGTTGGCACAAACACTGACCCGTGTTTCTCGTTTGACGGTCAGCAAATCGCTTACGTTCAGCGTAACGCGAGTGTTTCCAACGAAGATGTTTTGCACGTTATGAATTATGACGGGAGTGGTGATACTCCTGTTTACACTACTCCGTTGTGGGGAGTGGAGATGTTTCGCCCGGTTTTTTCTTCAGATGGAAGCACACTTGCTTTTACTTTGAATGACACTTTCTGGGGGAGCATGGACATTTATACTATGCCGGTAACCGGTGGAGTTCCACAGGAAATGACATCGCTGCCGGCCGGGGCAATGCATCCTGCTTACTCGCCTGACGGGAAAAAGTTTGCCTGTGTTTCTCAATATGGAGGAGGAACTTTTCATCTTTGTATTGCAAACGCCGATGGAAGCAATCCGCAACAAATCACCGCAGGCGGTTCGTTCGCTTTATACCCTGCTTTTTCCCCCGACAGCAAATATATTGCTATCATGTCCGACAACGGCATCTCAATAATTGACCTGAGCAACAATCAAATTGTAAAAGACATAAACCTGGATTATGAAGCATACTATGGCATGGCTTGGAGTCTTGGCGCGCAGAAGTCCGCTGGTTCTCTTACAAAAGCCAAGATTAAGAGCAAAGCTATTATGTTGAAAACGGCAAATATGGTTCCGGGTTCCGCGCCAAATTTCGGGCTTGTGCAGGTTGACAATGTTTTTATGACGCTTGGCGATGCAAATCTCTGGAGTGACAAAAACGGAAAGAAGTATATGTACAAAGACAAAGCAAATAAGCGGACAGCAAAATTTGTTGTTAAAAACCAAAAAGGAAATTTTAAAGCAAAAAAACTGCAGCTTGTCGAAGGCACCGATTACAGGCTTAATACAAATGTTTCGGTAGTCATTAACGCGGGAAACCAGACGTTGATAGATACAATTCAATTTGACGCGAAAGGAAAATACAAAGCGCCGAGATAAAATTTTCGCGCAAAGCCGCAAAGGGCGCTAAGTTAATTTAATTGAACACTCATGGATTTATAAGGAGTTGAATATTTATGAAAATTTATTATATGATTTTTTTAGCAATTATTCTTCTCTTGTTACAGGCATGTGCCTGTGAATGTAAAAACCAGAAATCTGAAGCAGAAAAGAAAGTTTTTGCGGGAGCAGAAAAAAAGGAGCAGCCAGAACTCGAAAAAACAGCGTTGGATAACAAACAGAAAACAGAACTTCCGGGAAGTACGAATATAAATACAAGCACAATCGGGCGGCCCGAAACCGTTAAATTAAAATTTCCGTCCGAACCTCCAGAACTGACTCCGGAGCAGGAGCGCGCACGTGAAAAAGCGCTGAATCAAATAAATGTGCCGGTTAAATCTAATTAAAATATAAACAATAAGAGAAAAATATGAACACAGAAAGAAAAAACACAGTCAAAAAAAGAATGTTATCACTTGCTCTTTTCATTGGAATATGCGTAAGTGGAATAAGCGCTGAAGAAATTGTAAATATCGGAATATCTGAACAAGCTTATGTTGGCAAGCCGACTATAGTGAAAGTGAAATTGCTTGATAAGTCGCCGGTTATATCGGAAGAGTTGAAGCAAAGGCGCGAAGAAGCGTTGAGGCGTATGCGTCATGTTCCGGAGCGCGCGCAAATTACGGCAGCTGAAAAAGGGGAAAGAATAGTGGTTACAAAAGAAGCGATGTCGCGGAATGTGCCGCCGACGGTTGTTGATTGTCAAGAAGAGAATGCGGCGGCTAATCCTCCGACGGGCGCTGACAGTGATTTTGTTTTTTTTGAAAATAATGACATAGGAACAGCGGGCGCGCCGACTAACCAACGTTCTTATGTTAACGAACCAAGTGTGGCGAACAACGGCCGGTGCGTTTTTTATTCCGGCAATTGGTATGCTTCTTTGTCGGTGGACGGCGGGAAGACTTTTCAATACATAAATCCGTACACGGCGTTTGGCTGGCCTGCCGGTCAGAATTTTTGTTGTGACCAAGTAGTGATTTACGACCCGAGCCGGGATTGTCTTTTCTGGCTGCTGCAATCGACGCAGGATGGTAGCACAAATAATATACACAAGATAGCAGTGGCGAACAGTTTTTCGGATATAGAGAATCAAGTTTGGTATACCTATGATTTTAATGCTCAACACTTTGGAGCAGCCGACGGTTCTTGGCTTGATTTTCCCGATTTAGTTTTAGGGAAGAATTATCTTTATCATACCGCTAATTATATAGGACCAAATAGTTCTGCAGTTATAGCGCGCTATCCGCTTGACGCGCTTTCAACCGGAAGTGGTTTCGGCTTTGGTTATATTGCTGAGCCGTGGCCTGATAAATGGGTTTTTAGAGCTGTGCAGGGGGCGACAACGAGCACAACGATGTATTGGGCGGCGCATAATTCTACAAATTCAATTCGGATTTATCGGTGGAACGAAGGCAATGGTAATTATGCTTGGGATAATGTGGCAGTTTCCGGCTGGGACGATGGTACACGCCACGCGGCGGGGCCGGACGGGAAAGAATGGCTGAATCATTTTCCAAGCGCGGGCGGTTACATTCTCGGAGCGTGGATGACTAAAGGAACGCTCGGATTTATGTGGTGCGCGGATGAAGACGCGGCGCATCCTTACCCATTTGTTCGCGTGGCGAGATTTAATCAGAGTGACAGAACGCTTATTAACGAGCCGGATATATGGTGGAACAATTTTGCGTGGGCGTTTCCGTCTGTTAATGTAAACGGGCGAGGCGATATAGCCGGTTCGTTGATGTATGGCGGGGGCTCTTACTATCCAAGTTGTTCTGTTTTTATCTGGGATGATTATTCAATAACACCGCCCGGCTGGGACGTGCATACATCAGTTGCCGGAACATCTGGTCCGAAAGAAGATAGATTTGGCGATTATTTAACCACACGGATTTGTTTTCCGTATTCAAACACGTGGCTTGCGTCAGCTTACACGCTGCAAGGCGGCGACCAAAGTTCAAATGCCGTGCCGAGATTTTTGTGGTTCGGTCGCGAAAGAGACAGACCTTTCTATGCTTTGGCGAACGACACGCCTGTAACTTTCACGGAAGTCCCAAAAGATTTTTCGTTCAAAACAATAGGCGTTGATTGGTGCGGCTTGGCGATGAATCCGTCAACTGACCATGATATAGAAGCCGATGATGATTTCAGGTTTCAAAATGTTTATGAAGTTTCAGGACGCGCGGGCACGGAGCGTGATTTTATAGTAACTGACGGCCATGATTTTGGAAACGCTACTTTATACGCGAAAGTATCTTATGGTTCTTCAAGCAGTTATTCAATAGAAGCAGAATGGATGGCATGGGATATAGTAGTTGGTAATCCGATTCATGATTCTATGGACGGTAGTGAAATCATCCAAGTTTATGAAGCTAATGTAATTTCCGGTAACCAATATGAAGTTTCGGTTGACATAACGAACGGAGCAATAGACGTGGCTGTTTTCGGATTTGAAGCATCAAGAAGTTCCGGTAATCGCAACAGCGCGGATTGGCAGGTTGACGCTCATGGCGCAGGCGGCGATGAAAGCGTAACATTTACAGCTGAAAGTGACGGTGATCACGGAATAGTAGTAATCAACGAAAATGCGCAAGGCGGTTCTTATGAATTGCTGATTGAGTTGGTTCCCGAGCCGTTGGGGATTTGGATTATTGGATTATTGGTCACACGTTGTATAATGAGAAAGCGAAGAAGCGCGTGATAAAAATGTTGGATTATTGGAAGGAAATTTAATTCAAAAAAAAGTTTATGCCGCCGCTTATAAATTCTTGCCGATAAGTCCTGTTGCCGGAATTCCCGTAACCAGTTGACCGGAACTCCCCGTGGGACTTGTCGCCAGGCTGCCGAAGCAAGCATATAAGTTAAATTGCGTAAACTTGGTTTGACAAGCTCAATAACCACGGAATAAAAAAACAAATTTATTAGATTGCGAAACACTTAACAAAAGGAGCAGCTATGAAAAGATTTTATTATTCTGCATTTATTTTTACAATTACCATTATTATTATCAGCATTTCGGCAAGAGCCACTGTAAGAATCGATGGAACCGGCCCTTTTTATCCGACAATTCAAGATGCTATCACAGCGGCGTATAACGGCGCTGAAATTCTTATTTCCACAGGTGAATATGGCGAAACATTTGATGTTGTAGGCACAAATCTTGTTATTCGTGGCGGGTATAATATGGATTGCACGCAATTTCTCACTTATTATAACACACATATATTTGGCGGCGGGGCTGATGTTGTGGATATTTCCGACGCGTCTGTTGAGTTGTCAGGCCTTGGAATCTTGGGCGGGGGAAATGGAATAGACATATCTGACGGTTCGCTTACGTGCCGTTATTGCGAAATATATTACAACTGGGCGAGTTTTGGCGGAGGTGTTTTCGCAAACGATTCCTTCCTTGTTTTTCTTGACGATTCGTTGATAGATGCCAACGTGGCATACAATTATGGCGGAGGTATTTATATGAGCAATTGTGGTCTCGTAATGGAAAACAGCCGCGTTATAAATAACATAACGGAGAATTGTGGGGGAGGCATAGCAGCATTTGATAACTCGTCGATTATTTTGACCAATACATTGCTGGGGTATAATACTGCCACAAATTCCGGCGGAGGGTTGTATGCTGACGGCGCAAGCCTCTTTGCCACGCTGCAAACGTGCACTGTTGTTAGCAACACAGCAGGTTTAAACGGCGGCGGATTATATGCTTCCAAAGGATTTCTTTCATGTATGGACACCGATATTACTCACAACCGCGCCGATGAAGATGGAAACACAAACGGAAATGGCGGTGGGCTTTATATTACCGGCACGGCGGACATGGATTTGAATGGATTTAGTTCGATAACGGAACTGAGTTACAATTCCGCGGCGAATGGTGGAGGGCTTTACGTTGATTCCGGATTGTCGGTTTTGATTAACGCGGCGGCGGGGGGAATTTATCAAATCAGAAATAATCATGCTGTAGGGAACGGCGGCGCAATTTCCGTAAATGACGGCGCATCTGTTTTGGGGATGGGACGTGTCTGGATTAGCGGAAATTCAGCGCTCAATGGAGGAGGAATGTGCGCGCTTGATTCGAGCATTGCCGGGCTGATAAACGTTGGACTATTTGTCCCTGTTTTGCATGGAAATGTCGCGGAAGACAATGGCGGCGGATTGTATGCTAAAGGCACAAATACTGCTCTTGTGCTTGATGGTACGCGAATTGGAATGCCGGATTCAGGTAATTCTGCGCATCACCAAACGGGTTACGATGGAGGCGGCGGCGGAGCCGCGGTGTTCAACGGAGCAATACTCCAGGCAAGCGACTGCGTTTTTCAGGACAATGAAAGCTGGAATTATGGCGGTGGGATATACGCGAGCAACGCTATTGTGACTATATACTCGGATTTCCCGACCTCTTCCTCCGGCTTTTTTCCTTCTTCTGTGTTTATTGGAAATACGGCTACCGGCGGACATGACAACGGCGGAGGAATTTATGTTAGGGACAGCTCTTTGCTAAATGTTGCGGACACAATGTTCGTAAGCAACTTTGCTTATAATGGCGGTGGAGCTTATTCTCATGGCTATTCAACCTGTGAATTCATTAACACGGTTTTCGTGAACAACGAAGCAGAAAGTTTGGGCGGGGCGCTTTGTGGCTGGCTTGTATCTGATATTGTCCTGCTTGAATGCACGGTTGCCAACAACGGAACTCAAGGAATCTACGGTGCCAATCCGATAACTCTGACAAACTGTATTGTGTGGGGAAATGTGGGAGATCAGCTTTCGGGAGTTCACCCGCATAATGTGCATTACAGCAACATCCAGGACGGTCATGCCGGCACAAGCAATATAAACGAAAACCCGTTATTTGTCAATCCGTCGGCCGGGGACTATTCACTTTCTTCCGGCTCGCCATGCATAGACACGGGTTTTCCGCTCTCACAAATTACCAATGATTGCATCGGTGCAGCCAGGCCCTATGACTTGGCTTGGGATATGGGGGCTTATGAATTTGTGCCCGAGCCGTTGGGGATTTGGATTATTGGATTATTGGTCACACGTTGTATAATGAAAAAGCGAAGAAGCGTGTGATAAAAATGTTGGATTATTGGAAGCCGAAGGAAATTTAAATTTTGTAAACAATAAAACGAGGGGAGTAACCTTGAAACCGCCAATCAAAAAAACATTATTTAAAAAATACTTTTTCGCCTTTTTAATTTTAACTTTTTTAATTTGCCCGAAAATGTCAGCTGATAGGTATGTCGCTCTTAATGGCGGACATCAAAGTCCTTTCGACACTTGGGCAAAAGCTGCCACAAACATTCAGACAGCTGTTGATATTGCTTCCGCTGATGAAACGATAATAATTTCAAACGGAACTTATCAATTAAATGACCAAATAGTTGTTGAAAAAAGAATAATCGTTCAAGGGAATGCCGGCGCAGATGCTTCAGTTGTTGTAGCCGCGTATCCAAAGCGTTGTTTCTATATTGCTTCTGAAGGAGTTGTAATCAAGGATTTAACTATCAGTAACGGCTACGTTTTTGGAGGATATCCCAATGGTTACGGCGGCGGATTGTTTTTTTTGTCGAATGGTGTTGTGCGCAATTGTGTTGTTGTTGACAATTATGCCGGATATGACGGCGGGGGTATTTACGCTGACGGGGGGATTGAAGTGTATAATTGTTCAATCTACAAAAACGATTGTTCGAGATCTGGAGGTGGGATAGGCTCATTTTTCAGCGCGGCAATTGTTTCAAACAGTTCAATAAAAAGTAATGACGCTACAGAAAAAGGAGGCGGATTTTGTGGGGAAGGGCTTATTTACGATTCGGTTTTTGATTATAACACTTCTGATGGAAACGGCGGCGGGATTTATTGTAATTACGGAAGCGTCATAAAAGACTGTGAAATTATTGGTAATCAAGCGGAAAACGGCGGCGGGATTTTTTGCAGAAATAACAGCAAAATTGAAAAAGGCTTTTTTCAGGGAAATTCCGCAACGCGCGGCGGAGATATTTATTGTGATGAAAATGGAAATGTTGTTAATTCTTTATTTTTGATGAGCGGAGCGGCTTGTGGCGGTAGTGTTTTTTTATATCATGGAGGCACCGTATCAAACTGCTCGGTTTCTACTTCATATTCTTTCACTGAACTTGGCGGGGGAATATTTTGTGATGAAGGTGGATTGGTTATTCATTCCGGAATTCATCATTGTGAAGCTGAATATGGCGGCGGCGTTTACTGCAGTAACGGCGGCACAGTTGTCTCCTGCACAATAAATAATAATATAGCCGAAAAGGGTGGCGGAATTTATCTTTGGAAGGGCGGCTACGTTTGGAGTTGCATTATTACAAACAACACAGCTTCAAGCGGAAGCGGTTATGGCGGCGGATTAGCAGCAAATTATGGCGGCATCATCAGGAATTCGCTTCTTATTGAAAATCACGCCTATTGGGGCGGCGGGGCGCATCTGTACAGTGGCGCTGTGGCGGAAAACTGCACTGTGTCTAAAAACCACTGGAATTCCGGAGGTATCGCAGGGATGGTTTGCGATTACGGAGGAACATCAATTAATTGCATTGTTTATTATAATCAGAACGCTTCAGACATAGTTGCTCAAGGCGCAGGAAATCTTATTTCTCATTGTTGCACGCCGCTTGGATGGGGGATTTTTAGCGTTACTAACGCGCCGAAATTTGTAAATATCAACGCAGGCAACTATCGCCTTGAACCGGATTCTCATTGCATAAATGCCGGAACGAATTTGCCTTGGATGGCTCCGCCGGCAACAGACCTTGACGGCAATCCAAGAATTTATAACGGAACAGTTGACATGGGCTGTTATGAATTTGTTCCCGAACCGTTGGGGATTTGGATTATTGGATTACTGGAGTTATGGATTATTGGAAGCAGGAGGAAATTAGATTATTGAGCTCATAAAAATTGTAAAATTAACATCAAAAAATGTAGTCCGTCCAAAGGGCGTTAATTTAAAACAAAAACAAAAATGAAAACAAAACAAATTTTGATAATAGCAATAATTATATTAACAATTTTTGTTACACAAAAAGTGTTGGCGACAACTAATTTTGTCGGCACGTCCGGCACACCGTCTGGAAACTATTTCACTAATATTCAGTCGGCTGTTGACGCGAGTTTCGCCGGGGATTTGGTTCTCGTTTCTAACGGTGTTTATGCCACCGGCGAAACTGTTACGCCGGGTTTCACTTCTTCAAATCGCGTAGTGATAACAGAAAATTTAACTGTCCGCAGTGTAAGTGGTCCGGCAACGACAATAATTCTTGGCGCACAGGCTCCCGGCGGCGGCACAGGAGACGGCGCTGTCCGCTGCGTTTTTATGACCAGTGGTTTGCTTGACGGGTTTACTCTTTCTAATGGCTTTACGCTTACAAGCGGGGATTGGACTTATGACCAGGCCGGTGGTGGTGTTTGGCTCACAAACGGCTGTGTGATTACTAATTGTGTAATTAGCGGCAATAGCGCTACCGATGATGGCGGGGGCGCTTACTGCTATATGGGCGGCCAATTATCTACTTGTACAATTTCTGATAATACCGCTGGTTGGGGCGGCGGCGTGACATGTCAGCAAGGCGGTCAACTATATGCTTGTACAATTTCCGGGAATATTGCGAATGTAGATGGTGGCGGTGTGGACTGCTATGATGGCGGAATATTATCCGAGTGCACAATCAGCGGGAATAGCGCGAAAGATGATGGCGGCGGCGCGTATTGTAATTCCGGAGGACAATTATTTGCTTGTACATTTATAGGGAACACCGCGGATTGGGGTGGAGGTGTAACATGCCTGTATGGCGGACAGTTATCTGATTGCACAATTATCGGAAACAGCGCGAATGAAAATGGCGGTGGTGTGGACTGCTATGATGGCGGCTCATTGTCCGATTGCATAATCAGCAACAACACCACAACAGGCAAAGGCGGAGGCGCGTTCTGCGTTTCCGGCGGACAGCTATCGGATTGTAAAATTAGCGATAACAGCGCGGGCGAACTTGGCGGTGGCGTCTATTTTCGGTACAGCGGTGCAATGACAAACTGTTTGATTTACAATTCAAATTCCGCCGCTTTCGGCGGGGGAGTTTACTGCCGTGATGGCGGCGGAGATTTATTTAATTGCACCATTGCGGGAAATTATGCTTCTGATAACGGCGGCGGTATCGTTTGCTCTAACGGGGGCTATATTGCAAACACAATTATTTATGATAATACAGTTTTATCCGGCAGTAATAATTGGAAAAATTATAATTCCGGCGCGGCTTTTAGTTTTTGTTGCACTGCTCCTACAAATGGTTTGCCCGGCGGAATCGGGTGTATTTCCGATAATCCAATGTTTAACGCTCCGGGTTCGGATTATCATTTACAGGGATTTTCCCCCTGCGTTAACTCCGGCACGAACATGCCTTGGATGGCTCCGCCGGCAACAGACCTTGACGGCAATCCAAGAATTTATAACGGAACAGTTGACATGGGCTGTTATGAATTTGTTCCCGAACCGTTGGGGATTTGGATTATTGGATTACTGGA
>Ga0190284_1000533_pt1 | contig 20998 bp, 18 predicted proteins | sample 48691812_MG_FD_161668 | JGI IMG/M metagenome (GOLD analysis project Ga0190284, IMG submission 161668) | Hydrothermal vent microbial mat bacterial communities from Southern Trench, Guaymas Basin, Mexico - 4869-18-1-2_MG | ecosystem: Environmental > Aquatic > Marine > Hydrothermal vents >...
GGCACTGGTGGGCAAGCCACCAGTGGCACCCAATCGGCTCGTACCCGTCAATTCAGGTGTGACAATGCACTAGTGCCACACGGTCCTCAGCCTTCCTGATGATGCCACTTTCTCCGCTCGTCGCCTTGCCGGGGCTTCGGCGTACGCTACACTCTCAGAAGCGGGAGCTGACCATGTTGACTTTCTCCCTAAACTCGGGCTCCAACGGCAATGCCGTGTATGTCGAAGCGTTTGGGGTTCGATTGCTCTTCGACGCCGGTATCAGCGCGAAGCAGGCCACGGCCCGAATGCGGCTGCGGGACCGCGAGATTCGTGACGTGGACGCCGTGTTGGTTTCCCACGACCATTCAGATCATGTTTGCTGCGCCGGCGTATATCGGCGCCGACTTGGGCTGGAGATCTACATGTCGCGCCCGACCTACGGCGCCAGTTCGCGCGCCGTCGGGACATTGCGGGAAGTCCATCACTTCAACCCCGGCCAGACGGTGACCTTCGGCCAGGTTCGCGTGCATACGCTCAAGACTCCGCACGACGCCACTGACGGCGCCGCTTTCGTCGTCGAGGCGGACGGCAAGCGACTCGGGATTCTGACCGACCTGGGACACCCTTTCGGCGGGCTCGGCGAGCTGATCGAATCATTGGATGCGGCGTACTTGGAGAGCAACTACGAACCGGAGTTGCTCGACACCGGGCGCTATCCCCCTTTTCTCAAGGCACGTGTGCGAGGTCCGGGCGGGCACCTGTCCAATCCCGAGGCGGCCGAACTCGTTGCGCGCCACGGTCGGCGGCTTCAATGGCTCGCCGTCGCGCACTTGAGTCACGACAACAATCGCCCGGAACTTGCCATCGAAGCCCAGCGCCGTGCGGTGGGTCGGTACCTTCCGGTGCACCATGCGTCACGCTACGACGTCTCCGAAGTTTTCGAGGTGGCGTAGCGGGCCTGCCCGTTCGCTCGGTCCATCATGCTCTTGCCGCATGCGGATATCGCGAATCCCGCTTGGTTCGAGAGGCCTCATGCTGTAGATTGATGATCAAAAGTCCGGCGAATGGAGAATCCCGGGTTAACGGATGCGGGGCCATCGTCGGCGGCGGGTAAAACCCATCTGGGAGGTGTCAGATGAAAGTGATTCTAGTGTTAGTGGTTATTGTCGGGCTTGGAGGAGTCGTGCTTTACTACGCCGGTGGTTACGAGTCTTTTGATCCCACTGAGCAAGGTGAACAGGCGAAAGCCGCCCTTCGTCCCGGCATGTCGTTTGCTCAGGCGTGTGCCCTTACGGGTGATCCGACGGAATACTGTGTCATCAAACGCAAGGTCCGTCGCTTCGAGGGGCATGAGATCGTGGAGATGGTGCCCACGCCACCGATGAAATGCACGCGTGACCGAATCAACTCGCGATTGACCGAGGGAAGTCTCCCGTATGGCTTCCTATGCACGTTCACTTACTCACGCACCCTCGCATTCACCCTGCAGTACGATAGCACCGGTGCCGTCGTGCACGTGCACGACAAGATGACCGTGGGCATGAGACTGCCTTCTTTTGGAGAGCCTTCTTTTAGAGATTTGCCCTGATGCTCGTTTTTTTTTCCTTTGCGAGAGTTTTGATCGCGGTTTGTACCGTGCTGCTGGTTGGCATGATGCTCATGTCTGCACATACGCTTTTTCTGACCGTTGGCGGACTGAGCGGACTCGCGGGATTCGTGATGCTGTTCTTCTCGCCCACTATCGGTTTTATCCTGATTCCGACCGGAGGAGTGATGCTCGCGATCGGTGTTGGACTTCGAAACCGACTTGAGCGCGAATGCACCGACGCCGCCGAGGCTGCCAAGGGAATCGCCCGGCGCACCTCCAAGATGATGGACCCCTACATTCCGCCGGATTCGTGATTGGCCTTCCCCCAGCGGCTCGATATCCACGGGCGAGAGACCCTCAACGACGATGGGGTGGAATTCCGCGTCCCGAATCGCTTCGTTGACACGTTCGTATTCGAAGTGACGCGCAATGCGCAATAGGCTTGTCGGGCAACGGCACCTTCCGTCTGCGGCCCTCGCACGATACCGTTCCGTTGGAGCTACTCGGCGAACTCCATCTCGAATTCGCCGAAGTCCTCCAGATCCACATCCGAATCGAAATCGAAGTCGAACGCTTCCCGGCAGAGTTCGGTTGGTGCAACGACATCCGGTCCGCTGAGACAACCGACGAACCCGGCGTGGTCGTCCAGATCCACGTTCCCGTCGCCATCGAAGTCACCCGGCATGCGAACACCCTCGTACAGGTGCACGTTACCGTCGTAGGCGCCGATCAAGACGTCGGGCACGTCGTCGCCCGTCCAATCGCAGACCGACGGTCTCGACCGCGGTGAGCTCGGCAGATCGATCGGGACACCATCAGACTCGACGAACGAGTAGTCGGAGAAACTCGGTGCCGCGTCGATGCCGGTGTTGCTGTAGAACAGCAACTCACCGGAGTAATTGCCCGCCAGAAGGTCCTTCTTGCCGTCACCGTCCAGATCGGCGACCACGGGGCTGGAGCGGCTGGGAGGCACGACAAGGTCGGAGCCATAGGCCTGGGCAAACTGCACACTGAGGAAGTCCGGCGCGGTGTCGGTTCCCTCATTGAGGTAGACACGGATCTTGGCATCTGTAGCGCCGGCGACCAGGTCTTTCATGCCGTCGTTGTTCCAGTCCACAACCGCCAGGGTAGCGCGGTCTCCGACATCAATGTCCGTCTTCGAGCCGGTCGGCCCCACCTGCAGGAACGTCCCGCCGTCGAACGTCGGCTCGGCGTCCGTGCCGATGTTGAGAAAGAGCTTGATTTTCCCGTAGGCCTCGCCCACGAGAAGGTCTTTTCTGACGTCTGCGTCCCAGTAGACCACCAAGGGGAATGCACCCAGTCACCCACCGGCGGGAACGCTGAGGTCCGAGCCGCCGGACTGGGCGTAGAAGAACGTCGAGAACTGCGGGGCGGAGGCCGTCCCCGTATTCAGGTACACCCGGACCTTGCCCTCAGAACTGCTGGGACCCTCGCCGACGATGAGGTCCTTCAGGCCGTCGTCATCCCAGTGCACGAAGGACGGCACCGAGTAGCCTGGGACGTCGATGTCGATTCCGCCGGCCTGCACCCGTTCTTCCGGCCCCAGATTCAGTTGGCCCCAGGCTGAGTTTGACATGAGCGCCAGAAGCGGCAGCACCAGATAGACCGCAAGCCTGGCAATCCTTCTTTCCCCTCTGTACATTCGCTGTCCTCCTGTATACCTTACGCGGCACTCGCCTTGAACGTCCGCGGTGCCAGTTGCAGGCCTATAACCCCAAGCTGCCCCGAATCGTCTTCTCCATTGGGGTTCCCCGTGAACTTCTTCTGTGACAGCCATCTTACGCGATCAGGTTGCTCGATTGCAAGTCCGTGACCTGTGCTAAGGCACTTTCGGCTGCGTTGTCGCGCGGAGTCCCGGTCGTGCCGGGGGCGCTTCGCCGCTTCCTTCTGCAGGCCCTCGAAGATGCCGGAGGAACTCATTGTCGGTGGACAGCACCAGGCGCGTGCCCGTGCTCAGCGTCTTCTGGTAGGTCTCCAGACGACGGAGGAACTCGTAGAACTCGGACGACTGCGAGTAGGCCTCGGCCGCGATCCGAATCACCTCCGCGTCCGCCTGCCCGCGGATTTCCGTCGCGCGCTGCTGCTCTTCCCCCTTGATCCCGTCGAGCTCCTTCTTGGTCAGACCGAGAATGCGGTTTTTCTCCTCCTCGGCCTCTGATTCAAAGAGCTTGGCGATCCGCATGCGCTCGGATTTCATGCGGTCGTATACCGTCTTGCGAACGGATTCGATGTAGTTGACCCGCTTGATGTGAATGTCGCTCAACTCCATGCCGTATCGTTCCGCGAGGCCGACACTGGCGACGGCGAGGATATCGGCTTCCATCTTGGCCCGCCCGACGGCGATGCGGTCTTGCGTGGCGGCCGCGTCGCGGGCAAGCTCGTCGCTCTCGTAGAGCAGTTCCCGGTTGCTGCTGCGCACCACCTCGATCAGGTTGTTTCGCGCGACCACGTCGCGGACGGCGGAGTCGACAAGGTCGTCAAGGATTTGATAGCCGCGGAGTTCCGTACGGAGGGCTTGAAAGAACTTCATGGGGTCCACGATCCGCCATCGCGCCCACACGTCGATGAAAATCCGCTTTTTGTCGAGCGTCTGCATGTTCTCGGGATCGCCATCCCACGGCAGCAAACGCTTCTCCAGACGATGGACCTTTTGGATGAATGGCGTCTTGAAATAGAGCCCGGCCTCGGTCCGTACGCGCACGGGATCTCCAAACTGCGTGATCACCGTTTGCCACCCCTCTGTCACCGTGTACATCGAGGTTTGGAGGAGGATAGCTCCGATCACGACCACGATCACCAAAGCGACGATGGCTTTCATCGTGCACCCCCTTTGCGACTTTCCGTCGGAAGGTCGGCGGCATCCAGGTTCAACACCGGAAGCAAGCCGCGAACCGACTCGTCGATTACGGTTATTTTGTCTACGCTGGTCAGTACCTCCTCCATCGCTTCCAGGTAGAGGCGCATCCGAGTGACCTCCGGCGCCTTCTCGTACTCGGCCAACTGGGCGAGAAACGCGTTGGCCCGCCCGGTCATCTCGAGCACCACGCGCTCCCGGTATCCCTCTGCCTCCGAGATCGCACGATCGCGTTGTCCCCGAGCGGCGGGAATGACGCGGTTGCGCTCACCGCGGGCCTCGTTGACCACCCGCTCCTTGTTCTGGCGGGCGCGGTTGACCGCATCGAACGCATCTTTGACCGCCTCAGGCGGCGTGGCCGATTGGAGCTTGACCGTCACGATCTCGACGCCGGCCTCGAAGTTGTCCAGCATGTCCTGGATTTCCCGCTTGGCCTCGCTGCCGATCTCCTCGCGTCCCCGAGTGATGACCTCGTCGACACTCCGGTCGCCGACCAGCTTTCGCAGGACGGCCTCGGCGGCGTTTCGGATCGTGTCCTCCACAGCGATCCTGATGTTACGGTGTCCGCCGATCTGAAACAGATAATGCTGGGCATCCTTGATGCGGTACTGCACGATCCACTCCACATGGGCCAAGTTCAGATCGCCCGTCAGCATGCGGGCCATCGTCTCTTGATCCGTCGTGAGCCGGGCGTATTGGGTGACCCGCCCGGGCTGCACTGTCGCAAACCCGAACTCCAACGTCTGAATCTTCTGCACGGGCACGACCATCACGGTCTCGATCGGCCAGGGCCACTTCACGTGCAGCCCCGGCTGCGTCGTGTCGGAGTACTTCCCGAAACGAAGCACCACCCCTTCGCTGTCGGCCTCCACGGAATAGAGCACGCTGCTCAGGCCCCAGATCACCAGGAGACCAACCAGGACAAGGAGAATGCGTCCCCGGTAGTGCTTTGCGTAGTAACGTAGGACCACCTCGAGTTCGTTTGGTGTTTGCTCCATCATCGAATCCTCATAGAATGCCGCGGGAAACGCGAGTCCAAGTGCGACGCTGACCGGATCATACCCTACTTCAATCCTGACCGATACGCCCCTTCCGAGAGAACTGTTTTCACTCCCTCGCCATGGCCCGGACGAGTCGCAGGCGTTTCCGCGGGCATGGTAAGTGGCGATTCTCTCGTACGAACCCCCGTTTGCGTAAGCGGCGGGTGGCCGGGACTTGGGTGGCACGGACAAGCGTCTGGGGCGAGGGGCTATTGCTAAGCGAGCGTCTTTCGAATCGGGAGACAGTCAGGATACCATGAAGACCGAGCTTGTCCGTGTTGAACGTCGGCAACGCCTCGCGCGCCGAACACGGACAAGGATCGCCCGTGAGGCCTAGGGTGTAATGCGGACGCCTTGTGCCCATAGGTGGCATCATCATCACGGCCCTGCAGGGACGCAGGCCGCTACAGTTGGATTGAGAATGCTCTAGTCGGCGTCGAGCACTCGCAGGCGATTGACGTACGCCTGCATGTGTGGCTTGTCTTCGTGCCCCTGCACGACCTGACGGTAGAGCCCGATGACGTCCCGCGCGTCTCCCTCGCCGAGCAAGGCGAGCAGGTTGGCCGCCGCCGCTGCCTCGGCCGCCAAAGTCCACTCACCCTGGGGAATGCGGCGGGTCCGCTGCAGCGCGTCGTAGGCCGTGTGTAGCACATCGAGGCCTTCGGTCCGTGCCTGGTCCCGCTTCTCGCGCCACGCGGCGGGGTCCGCATCTTGCGAGCCCCGGTCCGGCGGCAGGGCGGCCAGCACCTCGGCAGTTCGCTCGGATTCCTCGCTGATGACGTAGTAGAGTCGGCCGAGTTCAATCTGAACCTCGGCTGCGTTGACGTTGTACTGCTTCTCCAGCCAGGCGTCGTCCGCGATCTTGCTGGCGGCGGAGCGCTCCCTTGCTTCGGGCGACAGGCTTGCGATGGCACTGCCCGCGTCGCCCGCGCGAGTCCGAGCGAGTCGAGCCGCTTTGGAAAACGCGCGTGCCGATCTGACGTAGTGGTCGATTGCCACATCCTCTTGGTCTTCCGCCTCACCGGTTAGTCGCGAGAACTCCGTGTAGGCCTTCGAGGCGGCGTTGGTCAGCTCCTCCAGGCGGACAGCCGCCCGGGCGCCTTGTTCCTCGCACGCCACCCGACGCGCGAGCAGGCCGTCACGAAAGGCCCCGGCCGATGCGACGGCGTGCTCGGCACCGGCGACCTCCAGTTGAACCTCGGAAAGGTCACTCGCCAGTCCCGCCAGACCTCGATCTACCTCCACGGTACCGCCATCCTCGGCGGGCACGTATCGGCCTTTGATGAAGTCGCCGCTGCTGTCGATCCGGGCATTGCGGAGGGTGCCGAACTCCAGACGGTGGACTTCCGAAAGCGCTTGGCGGTGGGTCAAAGCCAGATGGTTGAACTCATCGGCGAACGCCTTAAAACCGTCCGAGTCGGACAGGTCCACACCGTGCATTTCCATGTTTTCCATCGCCACTCGGGATTCATCCGCCGCCGCGCGGGCCTTGGCGATCCGGGATTGCGTCTCATCGATTTCGCTTTGCACGGAGTCGGCTGACGCTTGGAGCTTGGCCAGGCGCGATTCCGCCTCAGCCACATTCCGCTCGCCCTCGGCGATGGCGGCTGCGATGCCGCTGTCGGCAAGAAGACTCGTCTCATTGGATAGACTTCGCATGCCCAGGCCCAGGGACGCCAGCTCGGACCGGAACTGCGCCGCTTCCTGCCGGACAAGGTTGGCCTGGAGATGCTTGGACTGGGCGACGTAGTAGAGAACAACGCCCAAGAGGCGGTTGGCCTGGATGTCATCCTGTCCACTGGTGTCCCCGACAGACTCGCCCAGGGCCTGGTTCACCTCGTCCAGGGCATCGCGGAGCAGACTCTTGTTCTCGGTTGCGAGGCGATCGCGTTCGCGCAGTCCCTCGGAAAGCGATCGCCGCATCTGGGTGTCGTTCGTCCCGATGCGCACGCGGTGAGGTTGCTGATCCTGCTCACCGGGGGCGAGTTCGAGGAGCCGCTCTTGCAGTTCGCGCCGCTCGCCGGCGCCCTGTCGCATGGTGTCGTGCAAGCGGCGGTCTTCCTGCTCGACCATCTCACGGTTGTTTTCCAGCAGCGCCTCGACGTCGTCGGGAGCGACGCTGACTCCGCTCTGCGCCAAGGCCCCGGTCAAGGCCGCGATCCGCTCCTGATTCTGGCTGAACTCATGCAGAAGGCGACGCGCCCGTTCGGCTCGCTCGTTCGTCTTGGCGAACACCTGGTCCTTGGGGCTCTGCAGGCGCGGGGCCAGTAAAAAGGCCCCGGCGCCGACCAACACGGCCAAGGCCACCACAACTCCACCGAGGAAAGGCTTATTCACGACGCACTCCCCGTTATCTGATTCGACACCACCGGTGCGGACCACGCTCGACGCACCATTCTAATCCCCCCACCGCCAAATGGAAGGCGCGGCCGCAACCACCCCCGGGTGCGTGACAGATTCGGCGGCCGCCTGAAGTACGCATCTGGCGGGGCACCCGGGCGAGTTGACCCGATGAGTGATGGGTCCGCGCTAGGCCCGCCGTTTACGGCGGGTTTGGGAGGGGGGAGTGATAATCCAGTTCTACCCGGCATAAATGCCGGGCCTAGCGCAACCAGGGCAACGCTGGAGACCTATTGCTTGAAAGGCGGTCACTGTCTTTCCCAGCAAACGCCGCCGAAACTGTCACGGACCCATTACCCCCTTCGGGCGCACCGGCAGGTCCAGTCCGGACGAACGCGGGGATTCACTGGTGCAAAACCGGTCCCCGGACCGATACGGTGAAACAGCGCGGGCACTCTGCCCGGAGGGTGACGTTCTGCGCGGCGCGAGCGGACGACCCACCTCCGGGGCCAGGGATACGGAAACGACTCGGATTCCGCCGGTGGAGAAGAGATATGCTCTATGCAGCCATGACATTCTGGTTGCTGGTGGTCGTTCTTGCGGCGTGGGGGGTGCACCAGTTGTGGAGCGGGCTGATCAAGCCCCGGATGGTGAACGTGGTGCTGCTGCCGGGGACGCTGGTGGCACAACTCGGGCACGTGCTTGGCTTGCTGGTAACCGGAGGGACGGTAAACGACACCACGTTGTACAAAGACGACGAGACCGGCGCACCCGAGCAGACGCACGACCCCAAGCCGCGCGTGCCCTTCGTCGGGCCGGTGATCGTCGGCATGCTGCCGATCCTGGCCTGTGTCATCGCTATCCACTTCGTGGCCAGCTACCTCGGCGGGGCGGTGGTCCAGGAGATGAATCGCCAGGTCGTGGCGTCGGTGTTGCCCACGACGCTGCCAGGGTTCTGGGAGATGTTTCGGAGCTCGATCACCCTGGCCGAGACCACCCTGGCAGCCGTCCTGCACAGCGATCTCGCCAATTGGCACGTGTGGCTGTTCCTCTATCTGCTGGTCTGCCTCACGGTGCGCATGGCCCCGTTTCCGGGCAATCTGCGCGGCTCGCTGGGGGCGATCATTCTGCTGGGCTTCTTGACTTTCGTGGTGAGCATGCTCGCGACTTCCACGCCCGTAAGCATCCGCAACGGCTGGCCGGTGCTCTCCCTGGCTGTCGGAGCCGTGCTCGTGCTGCTGCTGTTCAGCCTGCTGGTCCGCGGAGGCGTGGGGCTGTACAGGCTGCTGGCCGGTAACGCCTGAGGGTGGGAGTCCAAAGTGTAGCGGCCGGCGTCCCCGCCGGCCGAACGGCCTGCGAGACGCAGGCCGCTACAAGGCACTGGCCTCCCTACGCTGTGGGGCGAAGTCCAAGGTCCAAGGTCCAAAGTTCAGAGTCTCCGGGCGTTTGTTCTTGCCGGGCGCTGTGGGGCTGATACACTTTCCGCATGGCCGTTGAGACGCACACCATTCAGATTCGCACGCGCGGGAATGCGCAGGTGCTGGACCTCTCCGAACAGCTTGCCGGGGTGTTGAGCCGCGGCAAGGTCAAAAACGGCATCGTGACGGTTTTCGTGGTGGGTTCGACCGCCGGCATCACGACGACGGAGTCGGAGCCGGGGTTGCTGAATCATGACCTCAAGGCCGCGTTCGAGCATCTGGCTCCGCAGGGTGCACGGTATGCCCACGAGGAGACCTGGCACGACGACAACGGGCACGCCCATGTGCGGGCGTCGCTTCTGGGGCCGGGCATTACCATCCCGCTGGTCGACGGAGCGCTGACTATGGGCACGTGGCAGCAGGTGGTCATGATCGACTTCGACACGCGACCGCGCGACCGCAGAATCGTGGTCCAGATCATAGGCGAGTAGAGGCTCATGAACGCTTCGGTGTCTGAGATTGTACGAGAATTGACCCTTGCGTCGGCCAGTCCACGGCGGGCGCAGCTTCTGCGCGACGCCGGCTATTCGTTCAATGTCATCGAGCCGCCCATCCCGGAGCCCCACACACTCCACCCGGTGGTAACCCCTGCCGAGAATGCCGAGGCGCTCAGCTACTTCAAGGCCCGTGCGGTGGCCGGTATCGTGCGTAAGGGATTGATCCTGGCGGCTGACACTATCGTGGCCTGCGGCGGCGACGTGTTCGGAAAACCGATCGACAAGGCGGACGCGCGGCGGATCCTCACCCGCCTGATGGAGACCCCTCATCAAGTGATCACCGGTATCACCCTGCTCGACGCTGTCGACCAGCGGCGGGCCATCTCTCACGACGTGACCCAGGTCACCATGCGCCGATTGTCAGACGAGGAACTCGACGAACACCTGGCGACCGATGCGTGGGACGGCAAGGCCGGCGCCTACGGCATCCAGGACTGCGGGGACCCGTTCGTCGAATCGATCCAGGGGAGCTTCAGCAACGTTGTCGGTTTGCCCATGGAGTTGCTGGACCGCATGCTTACCGCTTGGCCGCCGAAAGCCTGAAATAAGATTGCCCACGTTTTTCGTCACCGCGGGAAGGACTCCGCACGGCGGTCGGTTATCGTAGCGGTTTGAGCCCCGCGGCACGGCGCATGCGGTTGGCTTGGTCCCATAATGCCGGGTCGTCTGTGAGGAATGCGACGAGATTGGCCGTGCTGACGCCTAGCAGCGCTGCCGCGGCGGACACCTGTACGTTGCAGCCGGCCAGCACGTCCAGAATCTCGCTGAGCGCATGAGCATACCGATAATCCTTCTGCCCGACGCACAGGCGGTGCGCCTCCGACACACAACCGCGGAGCAACCGGCTCGGCGCATAGGACTGCGGATCCACGGCGGCACGTAGCGATAGAGCGATCGTCTTGCGCAATCGGCGAACGGCGCGGGCCTTGTTCTCATGCTGCGATCGGCTCTCCACACCCACGGCGATCAGTCCCGAGGGCTGGTGTCGCAGGCGCACGGCCGACGAGGTTTTGTTGCGCTTCTGTCCGCCTGGCCCGCTGGCGCGATAGGTGTCTACGCGACACTGAGTCAGCAGGGCGGCGACATCGAGCGACAGGTAGCGTGCCGCTTCGGAGTCGGCACAGTCGCTCGACTGGATTCTGTCGGGCGTTTCCATCAACCCTATGGTATCCACTGGCGACCTCTGGCGGCAAGGTCTTCGGCGTAGTTCCGATAACCCCGACACCCGGGAAGGTGCACGTTGAGACAGGCACAGCGCGCATCCGGGAGCCGCCGCAAGTTGAACGCGCAGCAAACCGATAACCCACATGAACATATGCGGACGGGACGGCGCTTGTTGCCGGTTATTGGAGAACCATCCATGCAATCATCCTTCGCTCGCTTGGCGGCGCTCTTGCTCTTGGCCGTTGCCGTGGTTGTCGGTTGCCGGTCGATGTACGACCGCGCGGACGACGCCGGCGGTGCTGCCGGTACGAACAACGCGGTCTCCTCCGGTTCGGGATCGGACGCCTTCAGCACGGCCAACGGGTTCTTCGATGCTGACAGTCATGACGTTCCCGGGGGCACACCCGCAACGATCGTCCAAGAGGTGGAAAACGCTGAAGAAGGCGAGGAGACGGCCAGCCACTTCCGGGCGATGCAGATCGATCCGCCGTACGAGACCACCGCCGGACCCAAACACGTTATGTCTTTTGACATCGACAACGACGGCTTACTGGATGTGCTCTCGGGCTGGAACCAGAACCAACCGGTGCAGATTCACCTCCAGCGCCGCGATAGCGACGGCAGCATAAGCTTTGTCTCGGTGACCCTGGGAGGGGCCAACCCGATCGCATCCATCGCGGACGTGGACATGGCCGATTTTGACGGTGACGGCTGGCTGGACGCGGCCGTCCTGGTCAAGGAGACCGGAAGCGTCGGTATTTGTCCGACGCCCGGAGAAACCGAGCCGTACAAGGTACTGGGTGGAGCCGGCATGGGGGAGGTGGAGATCTTCTTCAGTCCCGGCAATCTCGAGGACATCACCGATGGCGAGAAATGGCAGTGCGTGCGCATGGAGCGGTCGCAACTGCCCATCCGGCGGGACAAGACGCACGAGGAGGCCGACACCTTTCCGGAGTTTAACGGGTACACCGGCCTGGCAGTGGGAGAGATCGACGGGATCAACGGGCCGGACGTCGTCGTGGCGTACAACCCCGAAGTGTGCCAATACTACGGAGACTTCCCCGACCCGATCAACCGCATCGTTCTCTACGCCAATCCTGGAGGTGTGAACATACGTACGTCGGGAGGATACCCACTCTCCGTCACGGCCGTGGCGCAGGGGCCCGTTCTGATAAACACCAATGGAGACGAGTTCAGTCTGGACGGTACGAACAGCTACTATCGCATCGGCATCAGCGGGCTGGGGCCCTACACCGGGTCGTCGGTCAGCTACGCTTGGTCGCAAGTGGCCGGTACCGCGGTAAGCATGTCCGGTATAACCTCCGCCGAGCCTCTATTCACCGGCCCAACCTCATCAACCGTTTTGACGTTCAGGCTGGACGTCAGTGCGGGCGGGGCGACGGACTTCGACTACGTCAACGTCATCGTGGGGACTCCCGCCAATCTGCCCCCCACCGTGGTTGCCGGTGCGGAACAGACCGTGGTCCCCGATGTGGATCACCCCGGGTTGATCGTTGTGCAGCTGTCCGCTGCCGGGACCGATCCTGATGGCGGCGCGCTGACGTATACCTGGGCCCAGACGGCGGGCACGCCGGTGACCTTGTCGGGTGCCGACACGGCAACGCCGAGCTTCTCCGCACCGTCGTTGGGAAGCGAGATGCGGTTTCGCGTGACCGTCAGCGACGGAACGTTGTTTGATTCGGACCTGACAGTGGTGAACTCCGGTCTGTGGGCGCCAATCGTGGTCGAGGGGGACTTGCCGACGACCAGTGACGTCGAGGTCACTGACGTCGACCTCGATGGCGACGACGACATCCTGTACACGTACCCGGATCGGTTGACGTCGAACATCGCTTGGGCCCGCAATCCGATGGATGTCGTCGGTGCCCAGGCAACGCTGCAATCGCTCCCGGCACACGCCTGGCCGTGCGATGTCGATGACCAATGTTGGGAAATCCGCCCCATCGGGCACGTGGACACCTTCGCCGACGTGATCGTCCTGGGTGACGTTGACATGGACGGGTTCGAGGACGTGCTGACGCGCTCAGCCGAGGGATACGTGGTGCAGTGGTTCCGGCACCCCGGCGCCGCTGACCTCGAACCGATCTTCCCACCGGACAACCCGCCGGTGCCGGACCGCGTCGAGGCCGCCTGGGAGGAAGCGTTCAACTTCCCCTGGCAGGTCTACACGATGGCTCAGTTCGAGATCGGCGCGCCCTCCGGCATCGTCGTCGGCGACCTGACCGGCGACGGCATCAACGAGGTTGCCGTTGCCGCCGGAGGCGTCATCGCCTGGTACGACGCCAGCCTTGTCGAGAGCACGTATGAACCGTGGGGTGAGAACTTCGTCGTCGACGACACCAAGGCCAACGGAACCACGGACGACCCCACCGATCCGGACTTTCAGGACACAGGCACGGTGATATTCAGTCTGAGCATCGTCGACCTTGATGGCGACGGCTACGGCGATGTTCTGGCCACCTTCGATCGACGCGTCGACAGCGGGTTGGCCGACGACACCCTGCTCTGGTTTCGCAATACCCTCGGCGATCAGACGGAGATTGCGCCGCGCAAGCTGCCGGACTGATTTCCAAACGCCCGCACGCCGGGAACTCGCAAGAGGAAGGTCTTCCGGCTGCACCGACGCTCGAAACAGCGGAATGCGGAGACTAAGAACATGAAATCGCGTCCCAGTACCGGTCTTGAATTCCTGCTCGTTGGAGTCCTTCTGTTCATCGGGTGCCGGTCGATGTACTACAGTCCCGGCAGCGGCGAACCGGCGGGATCGAATTTCGCCACTACCGGCATCGCGGGCAGTCTCTTCAGCGCCCTTCAGGTGGACCCGCGAAGTGAGGACTCAGCCGGTCCGGTGCTCGCCGCCGCGGGCGATCTCGATGGGGACTCCCTCATGGACATCGCCAGCGCCTGGAACGAGTCCCAGCCGGTTCAGGTTCATCTTCAGCGGCGTAACGCGGACGGCGACATCGCCTTCCAGACAGTACAACTTGGTGGCACCACGCCGATCGCCAAGGTCGCCGGCTTGGAGTTGGAGGACATGGACGGCGACGGGCGCTTGGATGTGGTGGTGTTGGTCAAAGATACCGGACTGGTGGCCACCTGCGACCCCGCGCGCGACGACTGCGACGTGACCGACAATGGTGGGCGGATCGAGGGCGCCGTCGAGGGCGGCATCGTGATCTTCTATAACCCCGACGACCCGGCGGGAGAACCTTGGGAAGCAACCCTGCTGACCACATCCTTCGTCGCCGGTCGGGAGGAAGGGGCGTCGCTCGAGGAGGGAGGCTACACCAGCCTCGCCGTCGGTGACATCGACGGGATTAACGGTCCGGACATTGTCGTCGCCCTGAACTCGGCCGAGGGCGACGAATCCCTGCCGCTCGAGACCACCGACGGTGAGCCGCAACTGAACAGCATCGATCTGTGGGCGAACCCGGGACCGGGGTTGGCACGCCAGGGTGAGGCGTGGGCGCGGGCGAACATCTACGCGGATCTTCCTTCGGTGGGCGCTTGCAGAATCCTCGATGTGGACCGCGACGGAGACCGGGATATCGTTTGCACCTATCCAACCGCCAAGAGCACGAATGTGCGGTGGCTCCCCAATCCGCTAGACCTCGGAGACCTGAGTCGCGTTTACGGCTTTTGGGGGATTGGGGCACTGTGCGCGCCCATAGGCCAAATCAGTGCCGGTGCGAACTCCATCGAAATCGGCGACATTGACAACGACGGAATCGACGACGTCATCGCCCGTTCGTCCCAAGGCCAAGTGGTACAGTGGTTCAAAGCCCCCTCGCTTCCGCCCTTTGATTTCATCCGCAGCCCCTGGAGGGTCTACACGCTGGCGGAATTCCGCGACCGACAACCGCAGGCCGTCGCCGTTGGCGACATCACCGGCGACGGGCGGGTCGAGGTGGCGATCTCGGCGGAGGGCGCCGTGGCCTGGTTCGGTACGCAAGGGACGCTCAGCGAGTTGGATCAGTGGACCGAAACCCTCATCATCGATGACGCCCCCCCCGACAGCGGCGTCGGCACTTCGCCCGCCGCGAGTACAAACGGCCTCGGTGGTCTGCTCCAGTTCCTGACCGACCCGCAGCAACAAGCCCAGGCGGAAAGCACCTCGACCTTGGTAAGCAGTTTACTCATTGTGGACATCGACGGCGATGGGATGAGCGACATCGTCGGGACACTGGACCGCTCAGACGGTAGCGGGCTAACCAACGACGCCCTGGTCCTGTTCCAGAATCAACGAACCCCCTAGTGCCTTGCCACACGTATTCCTGCGGGTTGTCCGAGCCGCGCCCGTCAGGAAGCGGTTACGCCCCGGGCGCTAATCCCTGCGCCTCCGCTCCCTTACAGTCGCGGCTCGGTTCTGGACACGCCATCAAATGACGCGTAACGGAGCGCCAGTCAAGCGTTCACTTCGCGCAATAAGCGCCGGGTCAGCACACCACACATGACCCGGCGATAAGCGGCGCCGCCGCGGTGATCGTCGATGGGCGAGACCTCCGCCATCACGCTCTCGGCCGCACGCTCGATCCGCTCGTCGCTTGGGAACTGCCCCTGGAGGAGTCTCTCGGCCTGTGACGTTCGGAGCGGTCGAAAGGCCACGCAGCCGAACGCGAGGCAGTAGCGATTATCCGGCGACCTTCCCACGGCACAACACACCACGCTGATATTGACCGCCCCGCGCTTCCCGATCTTGCACCAGGCGCTTCGGAAGTCCGAGCGAACGCGGACGCGAGTGATCAGTTCGTCATTCGCCAGCGCCGTCTTTCGGTAGGCGACAAACCATTCGTCGTTGAGGCTCAGCCAACGCGGACCGCGTGCGGCGCTGGTCACCTCCACCCGTGCATCGAGCGCCAGCAGTGCCACGCAGCCGTCACCTGCGGGCGAGGCGCCGGCCAGATTGCCGCCGAGGGTGCCGGCATTGCGGATTTGCGGCCCCCCCACCGACAACGCCGCCTCGCGAAGACATCCGACATCCAGCGTCGCGAGTTGAGCGAAAGTCGTGCCGGCACCAATCGTGATCCAGTCATGATCCCGCTGCACCGCGTTGGAACCCTCGACGTGGGACAGATCCAGAAACCCACGCGGGCGCAGCGTGCCGTGGTTCATGGCCACCAGCACGTCGGTCCCGCCGCCGACCACGACGGCGTTTTCTTTGAGGCGCCCGCGAAGTTCGAGCGCCTCGTCAAGCGTATGCGGCTGGTGAAACACAGAAACGTCTCCCGCTTGGAACGACAGCATCCGCACGCCCAAACCCTCCGGTGGGACCGACCTAGCGGTGGGCCTCCTTAGGCGTCCGGCGACCTCACCGGCTGGAAAACCGGTCCCCCACGTCGCGCAAGGTCCCACGCGGCGACCGTGCGCCCGCGCGTCAGTCGCCGGTGTCGGCGGCCGGTTCGGGGACCGGCGCACCCGGCAGCATGAGCGGTAGAGAATCAGAAGCGTTCTCCACGCCGCCGACCCGCCCGCTCTCGCGTGTCCGCGCGGCGAAGTACACAACCGTCATCAACACCACGACCAGCGTGGCAACGAACCACCAAGCGGGTATTCTGCCGATACGGGCGGGTTCATCGGAGGCTCGCCGGCGCGGCGCCGCCGAGCGTACTGCGGCCTTGAGTTCAGCCAGCCCCCCTTTCGCTTTCGGTTCGTCGAGCGTCTCGTCGCCCTCAATGAGCACTTCTTCCCCATCGCTGTCCAGGTGCTTGCGGCAGACCGGGCAGGTGGTGTCGTCCTCATGGACCGTCGCCTGACATGCCCAGCAGACGCCCAGGTACTTGCTGATCCCGGGGGTCTCGCCCGCGAAGCGCCACTGGTGATGCGTGCCGGGACCGCGGATGATGGTCGTTTGCATGAGCACTCCGCGTTTGATCTGGAGCATCAGGCGCTCCTGGGAGATCCCGGGAAACGGACGAACGTGCTCCAGCACGTACCAAGGCCCGCTGTGGCGGCGCATTTTCTGCACCATCTCGCCAGTGAGCAACTGACCGCAGTGTTCGCAGCGCGCCGCCGTTCGTCGAATCAAGTGCCCGCACGACAGGCACGGACGGGCTTCGCCGTGCCAGACGATTCGGCCCAAGGGACTGAGCGGTCCTATCCCGCGTTTGGCGCCCAACTCCACCGCGCTGAGGTTGGAGAAGTCCGCCCCCAAAACTCGGGCCATCGTATCGTTCTGCGACTTGCTGGCTGGTTCTGACGGCTGATTCACGCCTGCCCTCCAAACCCCATCTCGCGTGAAAGGACGCTGTGGAGAGATTCATACCCTGCCAGGGCCTGCGTATCAAGGGCGTGGGGTCGCGGCTAATCCGCGGTTTCGTTGATGGCGTTGATCATTTGGCGCAGCCGGGCGGCGCTCCGCTTGTGGTACCGGAACACCAGTCGCGGCAGGTCGGAAAACTCTCCGGCTTCTTCCGGCAACGCCCCTGTCACCTGGCGGATGTCCCCTTCGTCCACCAGGTCGGCAAAATCGCTGTTCAAGGCATGCAACTCGGCGTCCGCGAGCGCCGCCTTGAGCCGGATCACGAAATCATCACGCACGAATCTGGAGGAATGATAGCGCCGGTAGAACTGGATGATCTCCGCCACGGCGTCCTCGGCATTGTCCGTGACATGGAACAAGTTCATGTCCTCTTCGTCGATCATGCCGTGGTGCAGCAACTCGGACTTCACATACGTTCGCCAGTGTTGCCAGTAGGTACCCCCTGGTTCATCGCAGAGCACTATGGGGATGGGGACCGCCTTGCCGGTTTGCACCAGCGTCAACGACTCGAACCCTTCGTCCTGAGTGCCGAAACCGCCGGGGAACAGGACAATGGCCCGGGCCTCCTTGACGAACATGAGCTTGCGAGTGAAGAAGTACTTGAAGTTGATGAGCTTGTGGTCGCCCGCGATGATCGTGTTGGCCGACTGCTCGAACGGGAGCGTAATGGAGACGCCGAAGCTGGCCTCGCGCTTGGCACCGTGGTGCCCCGCCCGCATGATCCCGTTGCCCGCGCCGGTGATGACCATCCAGCCGGCCTTTTCGATCAGCTCCGCGAATCGTTGCGCTTCGAGGTATTGGGGGTGGTCCTCCTGGGTGCGGGCCGAGCCGAATATGGTCACCTTGGGAATGTCCGTGTACGGGGCGAACACCTTGAACCCGTAGCGCAGCTCCTTCAACGCCCGGTTGAGCAGCTTGAGTTCGCCACGACCGCAATCGTCCTTGGCCAAGCGGCAAACCGTGACGATCATGTCGGCCAGCAGATCATCGTTGACCTCGGATCCGTGCTTGGCCAGGAACTCGCGAATGTCGTCCGCCCGGGTGTCTGAGGCCTGGATGGCTCCGTCAGTGCTTGGTTCTGTACCGTTCATCTCATACTCCAGCCTTTCTCCGTGCAACCCCGTTAGCATAGCAAGCTTCGCCGGATAATACCAGACGTAGCGCTCCCGGTCCCAAAACGGCACGGAAAGGGCTTGTATCGGGCGCTAGAGTCGCAGTAGAATGCAGAATTCGCGCGTAACCGACGCTGGCGGGGAGGACACGGCGCGGTTGACGAGCTACGATCAGGAGGAGAGACGCAATCGCAATGGAAAAGACGAACACCAAAACCCTACGTGCGTTGTTCATTAGGCACAACGAGGCGAGTGATACCGGATTGATGAAGTGGCTCGAGGCGCAGGCCTGCGTCACCACCGTTGACTCGACTGAGGACGCCCTGCAGCTCATTCAGAGCCAGGAGTTCGACTTGGTCGTGGGCGGACCGGCGGATTTTCGTCCGCCCGAACTGGCGGCGCTGTCTCCCCAAGCGACGGCGATGCTGGAATCCGTGACGCAGGGGATGGGCATCGTGGAGCAGGGCGGTCGTCTGGTGTGGGCCAACCCTCGGATGCTCAGCTTCAGCGATGAGATCAAAGAGCGCGTATGCCGGTTCTGCGCGGAGACGTTCTCCTGGGCAACGTCGGAAAGCGCTCGCAAGCCGTCGAATACGCGCGGGCACCACTTCAGCTTCACGACCGCCGACCAGGAACACATCGAGATCACGGCCACGCCGGTCATCGACCTGAACAACCGCGTGACTCAGGTGGCCGCCGTCGTCTGGGACGCCACCAAGGCGCGGCGCTTGCAGGAGCAGATCGACGCCATCGATAACGCCGGGCGGGAGTTGGTGCGGCTGGATGCCGAACAGATATCCCGCCTCAACGCCGCCGAGCGTCTCGAACTCCTCGAACAGAAGATCATCCGTTACACGCACGACCTGATGCACTTCGACAATTTCGGCGTGTGGGTGCTGGACAAGAAGACCAACAAGCTCGAACTCGTGCTCTCGGCGGGCATGCCCAGCGAGACACAGGACATCGACCTGTACGCCTCCAACGAAGGCAACGGCATCTGCGGCTACGTGGCCCACACCGGGCGGAGCTACATCTGCGCGGACATCGCCAAGGACTCGCGCTACTTGCCGGGGATTCCACAGGCCCACTCCTCGCTGACCATACCGCTGCGCGTGCAGGACAGTGTGGTCGGCGTCTGCAATATCGAGAGTGAACAGCCGGCGGCCTTCACCGAGGACGACCGGCAGTTCCTCCAGATCTTCGGCCGGTACGTAGCCGTCGCGCTGCACATGCTCGATCTGCTGGTGACCGAGCGGCACACGGCCACGGGGCAGATCGGGGTGGATGTCATGGCGGAGATCACCGCTCCCCTCAACGACATCATGACCATCACGGCGAATCTGATCGAAGACTACATCGGACACGACGAGCTGCGCCACCGCTTGCATCAGATCGCCGACCACGCCGTCACGATCCGCGAGGCGATCAAGCAGGTGACCGCCCCGCAGCGCGGCGTATTGGGCGCGCGCACCGGCGTGCGCGGGCCGCATCGCGACCCTGTGCTCAGTGACAAACGCATGCTCGTCGTGGACGACGAGGAGGTCATCCGCGAAACCGTCCATGACGTGTTGGCCAGCAACGGGTGCGAGGTTCACACCGCCGCGAACGGCGAGGAAGCACTCGCGTTGATCGCCGCTCATGACTTCGATCTCGTGCTCAGCGACATCAAGATGCCCAACAAGAGCGGGTACGAGGTTTTTGCCGCGGCCAAGGACAAGAAACCGCAGTGCCCGGTGATCTTCATGACCGGTTTCGGTTATGACCCGAACCATTCCATTGTCCGCGCTCGGCGCGAGGGCCTCTCGGCCGTCTTGTTCAAGCCCTTCAAAGTCGATCAGTTGCTTGGTGAAATCCGCGCCGCCGTCATGACCGCCGAGGCGGTATAGAAAAGCGAGCGGTCGGACGGGCACTGTACACAACGTGTCTTGATGCGCGCGTCGAGGGTCTCGGCGAACTTGGAATACTCGACAATGCCAACAGACTTACCGCGCCGCCAGGTCCGCGGACACCAGCTCGGCCACACGCTTGCCCGAGAGAAGCATTCCGCCGAAGATCGGGCCCATGCGCGGGCCGCCGAACGTCGCGCAAAGGGCCATCCCCGAGACCCAAAGCCCCGGAAAAACCTCCGCGACCTTCTCGACCACAAAGGCCTCCCCCGAGGCGACGTCCAGGGGGCCTTCCACCGACTCCGCGGCGGGCCCGGATAGCAGACCACGCCGACGAAGAACCTGCACCATCGCCGCTTCATGACCGGTACCGTCTATGACGGCTTTGGCCGAGAACATGAGGGGGTCGATCGGAAGGGACTCGCTTACCATCGTACGATTCACCACGGCGCCGGTTACCCGCCCGCGGTGAACGCACACGTCCTCAACCACCGTGAGGTTGAACAGGGCGGCCCCGGATTGCAGCGCCGTGAGGCAGAGCCCGGTAGCCAACTCAATCGAGTCAACGACGTGCAACTCTCCACGCCGGGGTTCATGTCTGACGCCGATCTCATCCAGCAGAGGCAAGGCCTCGTCCTGGATGACGACCTTGTTCATGGCCATGCCGCCTCCCCAGATGCCTCCTCCCGGAGAGAGGCGCTTCTCCAGTATGGCCACCTTCAAGCCCTGCCGAGCGAGATGGATGGCTGCCATCAT
>Ga0190284_1000534_pt1 | contig 20998 bp, 14 predicted proteins | sample 48691812_MG_FD_161668 | JGI IMG/M metagenome (GOLD analysis project Ga0190284, IMG submission 161668) | Hydrothermal vent microbial mat bacterial communities from Southern Trench, Guaymas Basin, Mexico - 4869-18-1-2_MG | ecosystem: Environmental > Aquatic > Marine > Hydrothermal vents >...
CGTAGACCTCATCGTCCACCAGGTCGAGCGGCACACGGGAGCTCCCATGCCCGACGCGGCCGGCGTGCGCCGGCTACACGCCCTCAAGGTTGGCGAGACCGGCGTGGTGGCGGACCTCATCGGCGGTCGCGATCTGGTGAGCCGGCTGGCGGCCCTGGGATTCACCCCCGGCGCGTCGGTGATGGTGGCGCAGAACTTTGGTCGCGGCCCCATCATTGTCACGGTCCGGGACACGCGCATCGCCCTGGGGCGCGGCGAGGCCGGCAAGATCCGGGTGCGGCCCACAGAGTGGCCCCCTCATCGTCGCGGTCGAAGACACGCGCGTCGCCATGGGGCGCGGCGAGGCCGACGAGATCCCGGTACGTCCCATGAGGAATAGATAGAGGGAACATCATGGCTACGCAACACAACAACGAGAAAGACGAACGCACGATCACCGTGGCCCTGGCCGGGCAGCCCAACGTGGGCAAGTCCACGGTGTTCAACATGCTGACCGGCCTCAGCCAGCACGTGGGGAATTGGCCGGGCAAGACCGTGGAGCAAAAGACCGGCACGTACACGTACAACGGCACAACCATCCGCCTGGTAGATTTGCCCGGCACCTACTCGCTCACGGCCAACTCGCCGGAGGAGGTCATAGCCCGGGAGTTTATCATCCGCGAGCAGCCGGACGTGGTGGTGGTCATCGTTAACGCGGCGCAGTTGGAACGCAACCTGTACCTGCTGGCCGAGATATTGCCCCTGGGCGCGCCGGTCATCGTGGGGCTGAACATGACGGACGTGGCCGAGTACGAGGGGCTGGACGTGGAGCCAGAGGTGCTCCAGGCGGCCCTGGGCATCCCAGTAGTGCCAATGATCGCCAGCAAGAACCGGGGGCTGGACATCCTGGTCAAGACCATCGACGTGGTGGCCCACGACGCGGCGCAGGTCTGCGCGCCCAAGATGCCCGAGATTCGGGCGGATCACTATGACGTGCTGTTGAGCCTGGAGCAGATCATTGCCGACCAGGTGCCAGAGCCGTATCCCATCCCGTGGATCGCCCTCAAGCTGCTGGAGGGCGACGCCGAGGTCACGCGCACGATGAAGAAGCGGCTGTCGCCATCCCAATGGGAGCAGGTCCACGACATCCTGGCCGAGCACGAGGACGCGGTGGTGGCGGTGGCCAGCGGCCGCTACGACTGGATTGGGCGGATGATCCGGGCAGCCGTGCTCCGGCCCCGGCCCGGCCAGATCGGCCTGACGGAGCGGCTGGACCGCTGGGCTGCGCATCCCATCTGGGGGCTGCTCATCCTGGCCAGCATCCTGGGCGCGGTCTTTTGGCTGACGTACACCATCGGCGCACCGCTTCAGGAACTCATTGACACCTATATCGTGGGCACGGCGGCCGACTGGGTGACAGAGTTGACGGCCGGCGGCCCGGACTGGCTCACCGGCCTGCTGGTGGACGGGGCCATCGGCGGCGTGGGCACGGTGCTCACGTTCACGCCCATCCTGGCCATCTTTTTCGCCGCGCTGGGAGTGCTGGAGGACGTGGGCTACATGGCCCGGGCCGCCTACGTGATGGACCGCTTTATGCACCTGATGGGGCTGCACGGCAAGAGCTTTTTGCCGCTATTCCTGGGCTTTGGCTGCAACGTGCCGGCGATCATGGGCGCGCGCATCATCGAATCGCGGCGAGCGCGGCTGCTCACCATCCTGGTGGCTCCCCTGGTCCCTTGCACGGCGCGGCTGGCGGTGCTGGCGTTCCTGGCCCCGGTCTTTTTCGGCGGCTGGGCACCGTGGGTCTCGTTTGGGCTGGTCATCGGGACGCTGGTGGTGCTGGCCCTCAGCGGCATCATCATCAACAAGTTCGTGTTTCGGGGTGTGCGGGCCGCGTTCATCATGGAGTTGCCGCTATACCACATTCCCAACTGGCGTACCATCGGCCTGCTGGTCTGGCAGCGCACCCTGGCGTTCCTGAAAAAGGCCGGTACCATCATCCTGGTGGTCTCGGTCATCGTCTGGGCGCTGAGCTACTTTCCCGGCGGCGATGTGGAGACCAGCTTCCTGGCGCAGGTGGGCTGGCTGCTGGCACCGATCGGGATGTTGATGGGCCTGGGCTGGAAACTCATGGTGGCGTTGCTTACCAGCTTTATCGCCAAGGAGAACTCGGTGGCGACGCTGGGCGTGCTCTATGGGACCGGCGAGGAGGAGGCCGGGCTGGCCCAGGCTTTGAGCGCCGAGGTGACACCGGCGGCCGGGCTGTCCTTCCTGACCGTGCAGATGCTCTTCATCCCCTGCGTGGCGGTGATGGCCGCCGTGCGGCAGGAGACCGGCTCGTGGCGCTGGACGTTTTTCAGCGTGGCGTTCCTGCTGGTCATCTCGTTCGTAGGTGGGGTGCTGGTCTACCAGGGAACCGCGCTGCTCGGACTGTGACAAAGCCCAAATTTTGGCTTTTGGGTTTGCACTTTGGTTTTGGGATTTCAGAACTGTGAGGTGCTGGGATGTTGGAGCGATTGTTAGGGTTGGTCGCCACTGGTGGCGTGCATAGTTACAAGGCCCTGGCGCAAGAGTTGAACGTGACCGAGGCGTTGCTGGACAGCATGATCGCGGACCTGGTGCGGCTGGGCTACCTGCGCCCGACCGAGGGCACCTGCGAGGGCCGCTGCCAGGGCTGTCCGAAGAGTGGCACGTGCGGCATCGGCGAGCGGGGCCGGCTCTGGGTGTTGACGGAGCGGGGAGTAGGGTGGCGGTTGGCATAGGAGAGTAAAAGATGCAAAGTCCCCGCTCAATAGAACGAGCTTCTCAAGGCTTTGCTCTTCCTGCCAGGGGGATTTCTCAAGGCCGACAGGTGGGTTCACGCGATCCTGGCCCTTGAGGAAACGTATCGGATCATCCGGCGAAGGCTAGCAATCCGTGTCGTGCTGATGGTGGCAAGAAGCTCGACACGGATTCCGGCACGGATACACGGATGAGGAATCACTAAAATGATGCTACGAACATTGCTATATAACCCGTATTCTACAATTTGACAGAGCCCTAGCGAGGGAATACGAGCGGTTGACAAAAATACTGACCTGTGGTATTATTGCGTTTCGTTGGTGGGCGAACGTCAAGACAGACGCAATCGCCAAGTTCAAACCGCCCCTTGACACTGGCAAAGGGGGTGTGTTATAATAAGCCCGGCGGCTGAGCGAGGCCGCATAGGCACCTTAACAACTGAAGAGTGGTAGGAAGACAGCGCGCTGTGGAGACACAGCGAGTCCAGAGGTCATAACTATAGAACCCAAATTTCTTTGGAGAGTTTGATCCTGGCTCAGGATGAACGTTGGCGGCGTGCCTAATACATGCAAGTCGAACGGTCCATTGGTAGCAGAATGGTTTTCGAACTGGACTGCAGCCGATGGATAGTGGCGAACGGGTGAGTAACGCGTAGGTGACCTGCCCCGAAGTGAGGAATAACTGTTCGAAAGGGCAGCTAATACCTCATATGATCGGATATTCGGTTATCCGATGAAAGGCTACGGTCGTTTCGGGAGGGGCCTGCGTCCGATTAGCTAGTTGGTGGGGTAACGGCTCACCAAGGCGACGATCGGTAGCTGGTCTGAGAGGATGGTCAGCCACACTGGCACTGAGATACGGGCCAGACTCCTACGGGAGGCAGCAGTAAGGAATATTCCACAATGGGCGCAAGCCTGATGGAGCGACGCCGCGTGGACGATGAAGGCCTTCGGGTTGTAAAGTCCTTTTCTGGGGGACGAGACAAGGACGGTACCTCAGGAATAAGCCTCGGCTAACTACGTGCCAGCAGCCGCGGTAATACGTAGGAGGCAAACGTTATCCGGATTTACTGGGCGTAAAGCGCGCGCAGGTGGTGCCGTAAGTTGGGCGTGAAATCTCCCGGCTTAACTGGGATAGGTCGTTCAATACTGCGGTACTCGAGGGCAGGAGAGGGAAGCGGAATTCCCGGTGGAGTAGTGAAATGCGTAGATATCGGGAGGAACACCAGTGGCGAAGGCGGCTTCCTGGACTGTACCTGACACTGAGGCGCGAAAGCCAGGGGAGCGAACCGAATTAGATACTCGGGTAGTCCTGGCCCTAAACGTTGCGGACTAGGTGTTGGGGGTATCGACCCCCTCAGTGCCGTAGCTAACGCGCTAAGTCCGCCGCCTGGGAACTACGGCCGCAAGGCTAAAACTCAAAGGAATTGACGGGTCCCCGCACAAGCAGCGGAGCGTGTGGTTCAATTCGATGCGACGCGAAGAACCTTACCTGGGCTTGACATGCACACGACAGCGGCGGAAACGTCGCCTTCCGCGAGGACGGGTGCACAGATGCTGCATGGCTGTCGTCAGCTCGTGCCGTGAGGTGTTGGGTTAAGTCCCGCAACGAGCGCAACCCTCGTCGTTAGTTAAATATCTCTAGCGAGACTGCCGAGAGAAACTCGGAGGAAGGTGGGGATGACGTCAAGTCAGCATGGCTCTTACGCCCAGGGCTACACACACGCTACAATGGCCGGTACAGAGGGTCGCCAACCCGCGAGGGGGAGCTAATCCCAAAAAACCGGTCCCAGTCCAGATTGCAGGCTGCAACTCGCCTGCATGAAGTTGGAGTTGCTAGTAACCGCAGATCAGCATGCTGCGGTGAATACGTTCCCGGGGATTGTACACACCGCCCGTCACGTCATGAAAGCTGGTAACACCTGAAGCCGGTGGGCTAACCGCAAGGAGGCAGCTGTCGAAGGTGGGACTAGTGATTGGGACGAAGTCGTAACAAGGTAGCCGTAGCGGAAGCTGCGGCTGGATCACCTCCTTTCTAGGGAGTTTTCACGGGTGGAGACCGTTCCTAAGAGACGGATTTGCCCAAGTGACACTCCATAGGTCGATCTTCTGGATGTCTTTCCTACCACTCTCCAGTTGTTCAGGTGCTTCGAGACTGGGCCTTTAGCTCAGCTGGTTAGAGCGTTCCTCTGATAAGGGAAAGGTCTCAGGTTCGAGTCCTGAAAGGCCCACCAAAAGTGGCTGTTGGCCAATAGCTAGTCGCTAGCTGGGGATGTAGCTCAGTGGGAGAGCGCCTCCCTTGCACGGAGGAGGTCAGGGGTTCAAATCCCCTCATCTCCACCAGGCTTGACAGGCGCAAAGAGCTAGGGTATACTTGAGGTGAGTTCAGGAACCAGAGAGGTGAGATATAGCATGGCTGGTGAGGACACATAGAAGGCGATTCGCGAGAGATACGAAATGGCCTGCGCGGCCCGAGGTATCTCGGGCTTTTCTTGTGTCCTGATAGCGATTGGGTACGGGCCACTGGTCGTGAGGTGGAACTGCACTGGCGACCGGTGGCTGGTGGCCAAGAGTCACCAGAATCGCACATTAACAACCGAATAGAGATGCATAGTTTCAATTTTGCTGGCTTAACGAGAGTCAAGCTACTAAGGGCGCACGGTGGATGCCTTGGCGTAAGAAGCCGAAGAAGGGCGCGGTAGGCTGCGATAAGCCCCGGGGAGCGGCGAACACGTGTAGATCCGGGGATGCCCGAATGGGGAAACCTGGCAGGGGTAATACCCTGTCACCCCCCGCTGAATATATAGGCGGGGTGGGGGGAACCGGGGGAACTGAAACATCTTAGTACCCCGAGGAAAGAAGATCATTCCCTGAGTAGTGGCGAGCGAAAGGGGAATAGCCTAAACCCGTGACCGTGTCAAGATCGCAATCGTTGCGGCATGGGGGTTGTAAGGCTCGGCGGGGGCCGTTGCGAAGGCCCCAAGGAGTTACAAAGTTAGTCTTTAGTCGAAGGAACCTGGGAAGGACGTGCCATAGAGGGTGATAGCCCCGTAGACGAAAAGGACTAGCCTCCTGCCGATGACCTTGAGTACCACGGGGCACGCTAATCCTGTGGGAAGCAGGGAGGCCCACCTCCCAAGGCTAAATACTTCTTACGACCGATAGTGAACGAGTACCGTGAGGGAAAGGTGAAAAGAACCGGGGTGACCGGAGTGAAATAGTACCTGAAACCGTGTGCCTACAAGCAGTAGGAGGGTGTTGCCTCAATAAGAGGTAGCCTGACTGCGTGCCTTTTGGAGAATGAACCGGCGAGTTAATCTGTGTAGCTAGGTTAAGGGAGACACACCCGGAGCCGTAGCGAAAGCGAGTCTGAACAGGGCGTTCAGTTGCACGGATTAGACCCGAAACCAGGTGAGCTACCCATGGCCAGGGTGAAGCGAGGGTAAAACCTCGTGGAGGCCCGAACCTTTTAGTGTTACAAAACTTCTGGATGAGCTGTGGGTAGAGGTGATATGCCAAACGAACCTGGAAATAGCTGGTTCTCCCCGAAATAGCTTTAGGGCTAGCCTCAGGCGTTTAGCGATGGAGGTAGGGCACTGGATGGGCTAGGGACCAGAATGGTTACCAAACTCAACCAAACCACTAATGCCATCGTTCCAAAGCCTGGGAGTCGGACAGTGGGGGATAAGCTTCATTGTCGAAAGGGAAAGAGCCCAGACCGCCAGCTAAGGTCCCAAAGTCTAGGCTAAGTGGGAAAGGATGTGGGAGTGCGTAGACAGCCAGGAGGTTGGCCTAGAAGCAGCCATCCTTTAAAGAGTGCGTAATAGCTCACTGGTCAAGTGATCCTGCGCCGATAATCCAACGGGGCTCAAGCCTAGCACCGAAGCTGCGGGAGTTAGTCTTGTGGTCTGGTGGTCGCGTGGTCTGATGGTCTTTGGACCAAAGACTATGTGACTAAAGACCAGACGACGAAAGGACTAGCTCGGTAGGGGAGCGTTCTGCGTGCGGAGAAGCCAGACCGTGAGGACTGGTCGAGAGCGCAGAAGTGAGAATGCCGGTATGAGTAGCGTAAGGCGAGTGATGAAACTCGTCCGCCGAAAGCCCAAGGTTTCCTGGGGAAGGTTAATCCGCCCAGGGTCAGTCGGTCCTAAGCCAAGGCCAACCGGCGTAGGCGATGGATAACTGGTGTATATTCCAGTACCACGAGGTATCATTTGAGCGATGGGGGGACGCGGAAGGGTAGGCTAGCGCATTACTGGATTTGCGTTCGATGCCTGTAGGGGGTGGCCCAGGAAAATCCGGTCCACATTCAACCCTGAGGGGCAAAGTAGGCCTTCGGGCCATAAGTAGTCGATCCCATGCCGCCAAGAAAAGCCTCTAGCGAGATATCCTCGTGACCGTACCGCAAACCGCCACTGGTGGGTAGGTAGAGCATACCAAGGCGATCGGGAGAACCCTCGTTAAGGAACTAGGCAAATTAACCTCGTAACTTCGGGAGAAGGGGTGCCCCTGTAGGGTGATAGTACAAGTTGCTGGAGCCCGAGGGGGTCGCAGCGAACAGGCCCAGGCGACTGTTTAACAAAAACACAGGTCTCTGCTAAAGCGAAAGCTGATGTATAGGGGCTGACGCCTGCCCAGTGCCGGAAGGTTAAAGGGAGGGGTTAGCGCAAGCGAAGCTCTGAACTGAAGCCCCGGTGAACGGCGGCCGTAACTATAACGGTCCTAAGGTAGCGAAATTCCTTGTCGGGTAAGTTCCGACCTGCACGAATGGCGTAACGATCTGGGCACTGTCTCGACGAGGGACCCGGCGAAATTGAAGTACCCGTAAAGATGCGGGTTACCCACGGCAGGACAAAAAGACCCCGTGGAGCTTTACTACAGCTTGGCATTGAGTTGGAGTCTGGCTTGTGTAGAATAGGTGGGAGACTGTGAAGCTGGGGCGCTAGCCTCGGTGGAGTCGTCGTTGAAATACCACTCTGGTCAGGTTTTGACTCTAACCGGCGACCGTGAATCCGGCGCTGGGACAGTGCCTGGTGGGTAGTTTGACTGGGGCGGTCGCCTCCCAAAAGGTAACGGAGGCGCCCAAAGGTTCCCTCAGGCTGAATGGAAACCAGCCGTAGAGTGTAAAGGCACAAGGGAGCTTGACTGCGAGACCTACAAGTCGAGCAGAGACGAAAGTCGGGCTTAGTGATCCCACGGTACCGAGTGGAAGGGCCGTGGCTTAACGGATAAAAGCTACCCCGGGGATAACAGGCTAATCTTGCCCAAGAGTTCATATCGACGGCAAGGTTTGGCACCTCGATGTCGGCTCGTCGCATCCTGGGGCTGGAGTAGGTCCCAAGGGTTGGGCTGTTCGCCCATTAAAGCGGCACGCGAGCTGGGTTCAGACCGTCGTGAGACAGGTCGGTCTCTATCCGCCGTGGGCGCAGGGGACTTGAGGGGAGTTGTCCACAGTACGAGAGGACCTGGATGAACAGACCGCTAGTGTGCCAGTTGTACCGCCAGGTGCATAGCTGGGTAGCTACGTCTGGAAGGGATAACCGCTGAAAGCATCTAAGTGGGAAGCCCCCCCCAAGATTAGGTCCCCCACCGGGATAACCGGGTAAGACCGCAGGAAGAACACCTGCTTGATAGGCGGCAAGTGGAACAGCAGCAATGCATGCCCGTCTTCGGACGGGGGAGCTTAGCCGTACTAATGGTCGAGGGCTTGACTGCGTTGAGCCAGCAATATTGGAACTATGCGCTCTATTCGAGGGTACTGATCACGTGCCTACAACCTTCTCCGTGACTTTAGCGAAGGGGATCACCCAGTTCCATCTCGAACCTGGTAGTTAAGCCCTTCAGCGCCGACGATACTGGGGGGGCAGCTCCTTGGGAAAATAGGTCGTTGCGGAGAAGGTTGTTGTGCTTTAATGGCAAGTGGGAAGGCGAGCGGACACACCGCTCGCTTTTTGTGTTTGGCGGTTCAAGGGCTATCCGAGGAGATGAATGTGGAGGGGGTTAGCGTCATCTCGTAGAAAAGAACCTGGTGGATGCCATCCTGACCAGGCTCGAAGAACCGGCGCACGGGGGCATAGCGCTCTGCGGCCAGGAAGGCCAACTCGGCGGCGGTGCCGGCCGGGCGGTAGAACTCGGCCACGCGCTGGAAGCCGAGCTTTTCGTAGCAGTGGATAGCGCGTATGTTGGGGGCGGCCACGTCCAGGCAGAGCTCCTGGAACTGGAGGGCGGCAAAGTAGTAGGGGATGAAGGTGCGCAGGACCTCGCGGCCATAGCCCTGGCCGACCCAATCTGCGCCGATGATGATGCCCAACCGGGCCTGGTGGCCCACACGGATCTGCCGCAGGGAAAGAGACCCGATGAATTGACCATGCTCGTCGTCGATGGCATAATAGCGGCGGGTGGGGTCCGCGCGGCGCTGGCGATAGAGGGCGTCTGCATGGGTAGATGGGATCGGCAAGGGGTTCCAGACGCGATACAAGGGGTCGGTGAAGGGTTGCCACCGGCTCTGCCGCCGGATGTCGGCGGGTGTCTGGGGGCGGATCGTGACGCGCGGTCCGTGGAGGGGCAGCGCCAGCCCCGGCTGCGGCGGTTCCAAGAAGGGCAGCACGGTGTCGTGAAAGACTACCAGGGTCTCCACGTGGGCGGCGTGGGCGGCGGCCGGGGTGTGATAGGCCCGGGCGTGGGGCAGGGCCGCCACAAGTGGGGCGAACGACTCGGTGGCCAGCAGGTCCCGCCCGCCCCAGAACACCAGGGCCGGGGCCGTGATGCGCGGCAGGTCCGGCGTCAGGTCCCGGAAATCCACGAGGCTGGCAGCGATGCGAGGTGTGGCGCGTTTGTAATCCAGGATCATGCGGCGGGTGAAGGACGCCGGTAACACACGCCGGTCAGAATCGCGGACGGCGCGGGCTGCCAGGTTGACGAGTTGGGTCGGTGTGAAGCGCCAGATGGCGCGCAGGGGGAGGGTTACCATCGGAAGGATGCGCCGGGGCACCGGCAGTTGGTCTTTTTTGTACAGGGGGGAGACGAGCACCAGCTTGCGTACGCGGTCCGCGTGCTCCAGGGCGTACCGCAGGACCACATAGCCGCCCAGGGAGTGGCCGCCCAGGATCACCCGGTCCAGGCCCAGGTGATCCAGCAGGCGAGCGAGGAAGGCCACGTAATCGTCGCCGCCATAGGCCAGGGGTGGTTTGTCAGTGTCGCCGTGGCCGATGAGGTCCGGGGCGTAGGCGCGAAAGCCGGCGGCAGCCAGGGCTGGCAGCGCCCACTGCCAGTAGTGCCACGACGCGCCCCAGCCATGCAGCAACACGACCGGGGGGCCGTCTGCCGGGCCGGCGACCCGGCAGTAGACTCTCAAGCCATCGATGTCCAGGCGATGTTCTTCGGCCGGCTGGAAAGCCAGCGCTACGTCCGAGATGGTCATTACGAATCAGCCAGGGCGTACCAGAACATGGCGGCCGGCAGCGCGAGCAAGGCGGCGATGCTGAGGGTCCAGAGATTCAGTGGACTGTGGGTGAAGGCATAGAGGGCAGCGACCAGCGCCGTGGTGCTGGACTCCAGTACCGCCACCACGTAGACCCGGCGGCGCGGCAGTTGGTCGACGAGCAGCAGGGCGTAAAAGATGCTCAGGCCCATCAGGGCCGGCCACAGCAACCATTCCGTCAGCGTGTCGTGGTGGGCGAAACCTAGCCCGATGAGCAAGTCGGCCGGGGCCAGCAGAAACACCAGGCCGAGGGCGATGTTGAGCAGTATCTTTAGGACGCTGGCCCATTGTCCGAGTTTGACGCCGAGATTCGAGGGCATGGGGGACCTCCGGTGCAGGTGATGGCTACAGTATACCACATCACGCGGCGAAGGGCCAGGGCAAGCAGCGGCTGGCGCGCGCCAACCCCGATCGTATTATCAGGGTGGTGTTATCGCCGGGCGGACGGTTTGTAGCGTGGCCGGCCAGGACTATGCGGCAGCCAGCCGAAAGGTATCTTTGGCTGTGGCAATGGTACTTCCAAAAGTCGCGCGGTCGTGCTATAATAGGGCCAGTTGAGCCTACGGTCGGCTCCCCCTATCGTGTGGATGACAGTTGCCTTCTTGGGGACATTGCCTCTCATCAGGAAGGCCATCTGCTCACGGCAGAGGAGCGTATGCGTTTACCGGCGTGGTTTCAGCCTGGCCTGGGTGTCAAGCGGTGGTTGGCCCTGCTGTTGTCAGGAATCCTGGTCATCAGCCTGGGGTTGGGGTATCTGTTGCGCCATCTCTATGACAGTGTCCAGGTTCCAGGCTATTTTTATTACCTCACGCTACAATTCATGCCCCGCGAAGGGCGGATCCTGCTGTTCCTGGGCGGCGGGTTGGCGATCGTGGGCCTGGCCTTGTGGCAGTTGAACCGCTCGGTCATTGGCGCGCTGTTGCTCACCGGCCGGCCGGACGCGGTGAGCCTGGTCTACCAGCGGCGGCAACTGCGACGGGGGCCGCGCGTGGTGGTTATCGGAGGGGGGACCGGTCTCTCCACGCTGCTGCGAGGGCTAAAGGAGCACACGGGCAACCTGTCGGCCATCGTCACCGTGGCCGACGACGGCGGGAGCAGCGGCCGGCTACGGCGCGAGCTGGGGGTGTTGCCGCCAGGCGACTTTCGCCAGTGCATTGTGGCCCTGGCCGACGCCGAGCCCCTGATGACGGAGCTTTTCGAGTATCGGTTCGGAGAGGAGGAAGCGTCTTCGCTGGCCGGGCATAATTTCGGCAACTTGTTCATCTCGGCCATGGCCGGCGTCACCGGTGACTTTGAGCGAGCTTTGCGGGAATCGGCCCGGGTCCTGGCGGTGCGCGGGGAGATATTGCCCTCCACCCTGGCGGACGTGGTCTTGTGGGCGGACCTGGTAGACGAGGCCCAGGTGGAAGGCGAATCGCAGATCCCCTGCAGCGGGGTGCCCATCGCCCGCGTGCACCTGCGGCCCGAGGACCCGCCAGCCTACGCCGAGGCCCTGCGTGCCATCCTGGAGGCCGACCTGATCCTCATCGGGCCCGGCAGCCTGTACACCAGCATCCTGCCCAACCTGTTGGTGCCGGACATCATACGGGCGATACGGGCTACGCAGGCCATGAAGGTTTACGTGTGCAACACGGCCACCCAGCCCGGCGAAACCGATGGCTACGGCGCGGGGGACCACGTCCGCGCGCTCTTGGAGCACGTGGGGCCCCAGGTGCTTGATCTGGTGTTGACGAACGACAACCTGAACGCCGAGTTCCCAACGGACTGGCGACCCATCCCGCCGCCGGTAGGAGACATCATTACCGGCGGCGTGCGCGTGGTGGTGCGCCGGGCCGATCTCGCCGACCCGGCCCGGCCCTGGCGACATGACTCGGCAAAGCTGGCTCATACCGTCATGCAGCTTTATTACGAGCACGCGAATCACGCCTCAAAGCGGTCGTGGTTCCGAGCCGGTTGAGAGTACTCATCATACGCTCACGATAGGGAGGTGTTCACTCATGACCGTCAAAGTCGGTATCAACGGATTCGGCCGCATCGGCCGTCAGGTTTTCAAAGTGATCCTCGGCAAGTACGCTGGTCAGTTAGAATTGGCGGCCATCGCCGTGGGGCCGTCTGCCAGGACAGAGACCCGCGCCCATCTGCTAAAGCATGACTCCGACTATGGCAAGTTTCCACGTGCTGTGGAGACCCGGGGAGACAATCTGGTCATCGATCAACAGCAGGTCGTCCCGGTCCTCACCGGGGCCACTCCGGCCGACATCCCCTGGCGCGACTATGGCGTGGAGATCGTCATCGAGTCCAGCGGGCTGTTCCGCAGCGCCGACAGCGCGCGCGGCCACATCGCGGCCGGGGCCAAAAAGGTCATCATCAGCGCCCCGGCCCAGGGCGAGGACCTGACCATCGTTCTGGGCGTGAACGAGGAGATGTATGACCCAGCCAGGCATACTATTATCTCCAACGCTTCCTGTACCACGAACTGCCTGGCGCCGGTGGCCAAGGTCGTTCACGAAGAGTTTGGCATCGTCAAGGGACTCTTGGTCACCGTTCACGCCTACACCAATGAGCAACGGCTCCTGGACAAGACGCACCGGGATCCGCGGCGAGCCCGGGCTGCAGGGGTGAGCATCATTCCCACCACCACCGGCGCCGCCCGCGTTTTGGCGTTGGTGATCCCGGCCCTCGAGGGCAAGTTCGATGGCTACGCGCTGCGCATTCCCACGACCACGGTATCCATCACCGACTTTGCCGTCAACGTGGCCCGGGCAACCACGGCCGAGGAGGTCAACGCGGCCTTGCACCGGGCCGCCGAGGGCCGGATGAAAGGCATCCTGGGCGTGAGTGACGAGCCCCTGGTCTCGGCGGATTATCGCGCCGATGAGCGGTCCTCCATCGTGGACGCGGCGTTGACTGCCGTCATCGGCGGCGATCTGGTCAAGGTCGTGGCCTGGTACGACAACGTGTGGGCCTATTCCACGCGTTGTGCCGATCTGTGCGCGTACCTGGCCAGGCGGGGCCTACCAAGGGGGAACCGATGAACAAAAAAACCGTGCGCGACATCGACGTGACCGGCCAGCGTGTGCTGGTGCGGGTGGACTTTAACGTCCCGCTGGACAAGGAGACCGGCGCTATCGCCGATGATACGCGCATTCGAGCTGCCCGGCCCACTATCCAGTATCTCATCGACCAGGGCGCGAGGGTGATCCTGTGCTCGCACCTGGGACGCCCCCAGGGACAGGTGCGCGATGATCTGCGCCTAACTCCGGTGGCCGCACGCCTGGGCGAATTGCTGGGCCGGCCGGTGACCAAGACCGACGATTGCATCGGGCCGGAGGTCCAGGCGGCCGTCGCCAGCCTGGGACCCGGCGACGTGCTCTTGCTGGAGAATTTGCGCTTTCACCCGGGGGAGCGGGCCAACGATCCGGCCTTTGCCCAGGAACTGGTCAGCCGGGCCGACGTCTTCGTGAACGACGCCTTTGGCACGGCGCACCGGGCGCACGCCTCCACTGAGGGCGTTACCCATTACCTGCCGGCCGTGGCCGGGTTCCTGATGGAAAAAGAGATCGACTATCTGAGCCGGGCCACGGGGCATCCCGAGCATCCATACGTGGCCCTCATCGGCGGGGCCAAGATCTCGGGCAAGATCGAGGTGCTGGAGAACTTGATGGACAGGGTAGACGCGCTGCTCATCGGCGGCGGGATGGCCAACACGTTCCTCAAGGCCCAGGGCTACGAGGTGGGCGAGTCGCTGGTGGAGGACGACAAGCTGGACGTGGCTCGCGATATGCTGGCCCGCGCTGGCGCCAAGATCCACCTGCCAGTGGACGTGGTTATCGCCACCGAGTTCGACGCCGGGGCCAGCTACAAGGTGGTCGGCGTGGATAGGGTGCCGCCGGGTTGGCGGATCATGGACATCGGGCCGCAGACCGTGGAAGAGTTCGGCCAGGTGCTCAAGTCCGCCAGGACCGTGGTCTGGAATGGGCCGCTGGGCGTGTTCGAGTTCGAACCGTTCGCCGCGGGCACCCGGACCGTGGCGAGACTGCTGGCGGGTCTGGACGCCGTCACCATCATCTGCGGTGGAGAGTCGGCGGCGGCCGTGATCCAGGCCGGCCTGGCCGACGAGATGAGCCACATCTCCACTGGCGGCGGGGCCAGCCTAGAGTTTTTGGAAGGCAAGACGCTGCCCGGCGTGGCGGCCCTGCTGGACCGATGAGCCCGCGTTAAAAGTCCCACTCGAAAAGCCCTCGCCGTCAGCGAGGGCTTTTTTGATGCGACCCATGTCGAATTACGCCCCGGCTACCAGGCTCAGGAGCGCGAGTAGGCCAAAGCCCATGATGACCACGCCCGAAACCCGGTTTGCCCATTGCAATCCTTGCGGTTTGAATTTGGTCCGAAGCACGCTGACGCCGCCGCTCAGGACAAGCCACCATAGAGCCGAGCCAATAAACACACCAAGAACCATCTCTCCCGCAGAGACATAGTCTCCACTTGGTACCCCCAATCCGGCCATTATCGCGGCAAAAGAGATAATCGTTATTGGGTTTGTGACCGTCAGGAAAAACGCCGAGGTGTAAGCCCCAATGAGCCCTTTTCCCCTGGCCAAACCCGCTTGTACTTGTTGAATGGGCTCGGCGAGGAAGGTCTTGAAGCCCAGGTAGCAAAGAAACAAGCCGCCGATAAGACGAAGCCAATCTTGTTGGCTGACCAAGATGCTCGAGATAAACGTCAGTCCCAATCCGGCGATACACCCATAGAGTGCATCAGCCGTGGCGGCCCCCAGACCGGTGACGAGGCCAAACACGATCCCTTCGGCCAACGTGCGGCGTATGCATAGCACACCGATGGGCCCGACAGGTACAGCAATCGAGAAGCCGATGATGAGCCCTCTGAGCAAAAAGCTGATATCCATTACCTTTCTTCCTTGGAGCAGACGCTATCGACGGGGACAATCGCACGGATTCAGTCGTCTTTAGTTTCTGCGTGGTTCTCCGAGGACGCAAGAGTTTGCACCGCGCGCTTTATGCCCCGGGCCAATTTCTTTGTCAGCCGTGGGCTGAACTGCTCGGCAAAATCCTCGCTGGCGGCCTCGGCTCCCACGTCCTGGCCGTAGCGTTCGCGCAGGTAATGGCGATGGTCCATGATCCACAGGTACAGGTCGGCCTCGGTGCGGTTGGGGAAATCTGCCAGGATGTTTCGCTGGCGAATGACCTGGACGATGGGCCCGTACAGCGTGTCGTACCAACTCGTCACGGCCTCGTCCAGGCTCAGTTCCCGCTGATTCTCCACGCCCAGGTAGTAACGATGCACCAGGATGTGTTCCCACAGGGCCTCGTAGCCGCCGGGCTCGCTGAACTCGACGTGCTGGTCCGGGCAAAGTCGATCCAGGCCAGTGCGTTCCAGGAACGTGGTGTACTCGCCGGCGATCTCTAGATCACTGGCGGTGAGGTCCAGCGTGACCGGCACCCGGGCCTGGCACTCGACGACCTCGGCGTCGACGAACGCGACGCCCTTTTCCCGGGCCACCGAGACCCGGTGGTGCCCATCGCGCACAAAGTAAACGTCACCGACTTTGTACAGCTTGACCGGCGGCAGGTCGATGTCCTGCAAGCGTGCCCGGTCGATGCCTTTCCACTTGCCCTCCGTGTGGCTCTGCGTGGGCAGGAACGTGCGGTCAAAGTCCCGGTAGCGGTTCACGCTGCCCACGATCTGCTTCACCGGCACTGCCTGGTAGCCGATGTCTCGCTGGGCGTAGGCGTGAAGCTTTTGCCGCACCTCCTGGAAGGAGAGCAAATCGCGGGGCCGGCCGGCGATGACGGCGGCGACGTCGTGGAAAAATGCCTTCCAGCGCACTCTTGTATAGTCGGTGGTCACCTGGGCTTCGATCCGGGACGAGGGTTCGATCATAGTGGTTGGATGTCCAGCACGCGATAGGGGTAGACGTTGATGACCTGCGTCCGGCCGTAGCGCGTCTCCGTGCGCTGGCGATGGCTGCAGACGTGGACGTGACCGTGGAGCAGGTAGTGGGGCTCGAAGCGGTCCATGAAGCGCAGAAAGGCGTTGAAACCGGTGTGGCACAGGTCCTTGCCGTCGTGGATGCCCTTGGGCGGGGCGTGAGCGATCAGCACGTCCAGGTAGCGACCGTGCCGCAGGCGGTTCCACAGCAGACGGGGAACCATGCGCGAGACCTTGCGCGTCATTTCCCGCTCGGTGTATTGTGGACCGGGATCACGATTGTAACGCATAGAGCCCTCCAGCCCGCCGATGAGCAGTCCCTGGTGATAAACCACGCGCTCGTCCAGGTCGGTGCCACCGAATGTGATCGCCGGCTCGCCGGGCCAGGGCTGTTTTCGCCGGCGGTCGTGGTTGCCAGCCACGTAGAGCAGCGGGACATTCAGCGTGCTCACCACAAAGTCCATGTAGTGCGGCTGCAGGTCTCCGCAGCCCAGGACCAAATCCACGTCGGCCAGGTTGGTCTTGATGGCTGGGTTGTAGAGCCGGAGGTCTACCCGGTCGCTGATGGCAAGGATCTTCATGGTGAACCCACGTCGCGAAGCAATCGTTAGCCGGCCAGGTAGTAGGTCATCTCCTGCAAGGCCACCACCGGGTCGATGTAGCGCACCTGGACGGTCTCTGGCACGTGCAAGCGGATGGGCGCGTAGCTGAGGATGGTCTTGATGCCGGAGGCTACCAGCACGTCGGCGGCGCGTTGCGCTTCACTGGCCGGCACGGCCACGATGGCGATCTGCAGCTTGCGACGACGTACCACGATGGGCAGCAAGTCTACGCTCTCTACCTTCACGTTTCCGATCCGCCGCCCTATTTTCTGCGGGTTCCGGTCAAAGATAGCCACGATGCGAAACCCGCGTTCGTTCAGGCCCCCGTGCTGCGCGACGGCGCGTCCCAGGTCTCCGGCTCCCACCAGCACCACCGGCCATTGGCGATTCAGGTGCAGGATGTTCTTGAGTTGATCGCGCAGATAGAGCACGTCGTAGCCGGTGCCTTGCTTGCCGAATTCGCCAAAGAACGAGAGGTCCTTGCGAATCTGGGCCGGGGTGATGCCCAGGCGCGCGCCCAACTCGGCGGAGGAGATGACGGTGACGCCGGCTTCAGCCAGCAGGTTCAGGCTCCGCAGATAGAGGGGCAATCGGGCCACGACGATGGCTGGGATGTTCGACGTGGGAGACGGCATGGCATCCTCCTGGTCGGCGTGTTACACGGCCTCGGCCATGCTCAGGCAGCCGTGGGGGCAGTAGCGCACGCAGATGCCGCAGTGCCGGCAGACGATGGGGTATTGGGCGTCGGCCAGGAACGCGATGGCCCCGGCGACGCAGGCTTCCTGGCAGGCCTGGCAGCCGATACACTGCTCCCGGTCCAGACGTACTCCACCGCCGGGCCGGGGGCTCAGGGCCCCGGTGGGACAGGCGGCGGCGCAGGGCGGCTCCTGGCAGGCCCGGCAGATGTCGGCGACAAAGCGGCCCTGCATCCCGCCGGCCGTGCGAATCTGGATGGCGCTCCGGCGCGGCGAGTAACTGTGATACACCAACCGCGCGCAGGCCAGCATACACGAATAGCAACCAATGCAGCGGCTCATCTCGTCCGCACGCAGCACTTTAGGCATACCCAATCCCCCATCTACCAGTTTCAGTAGATCCAATTTTTAGGTTCAAAGCGGACCACAGTCCAGCGGGAGCAATTCTGGATCTACCGAGTTTCCCAACCTACCACAGCACCCGCTCATCGCCCACGCGCCGGGTCACGCGCGTCTCGTCCAGGTGCTCCATGAAGGCGATGGCGTACTTGCGGCTGGTGTTGAACATGTCCCGGACCTGGGCCACGGTGATAGAGCCCTCTCGTTGAAGGTGTTCCAGCACGCCGGCCCGCAGGCGCTCGTAGGCCGGGCCGTGGAACAAGATGTCTCCCCGCACCTTGACCAGGGTGCCGTCCTCGAGCAAAGCCGCCAGCACGTCCGCGCCCACGGCGTTTTCCATGTCCACCCGCGATGGCGGCGTGAAAGGCTGACGCTTCAGGGTGTCCAGGAGCGCGTCTACCCGGCGTTGCTGGTCGGCGGTGAACGTCACCTGGTGGTCCGGCCGGCGCAAGGTCGTCTCGCCCTCGGCCACCAGGCCCTCGGCGGCGGCGCGCTCCACGACCTGGTTGAAGAGCCGGGCGGGGAGCTTGAGCCGGCTCTTGAGTTCTTCCCGGGGCATGCCGCCGCGCAGTGGGTACCGCTGGTGATAGGCGTCCAACGTTTCCCCGACTCGATCTCGCAACGCGGCCCATCCCCCGATAGAGATCACGTAGGCCGTGGGGGGCAGCGTCTCCGCTGGCCGTTCGACCAGCTTGTCGTCCATCAACAGGGCCTGGTTGTTCTCTAGCAGCGTGGTCAGGGCCTCGCGAGCATCGGTGGCCGGGAGGCCGGACCGGGCCAGGGCCTCTTTCAACTCTTGCGGCCGGGTGCCCAGGGCTTGCAGCAGGACCTCGTCCGGCGTGCCCCGGGCCAGCGTCTCCAGGCTCTCGATGAGGCCGGGCTTGAAACGCTTGTGCCGGCGCGGGTGCGTGCTCACCACGATGCCGCCACCCAGGGTCGTGCTGGGCGAGGGCCAGCGCACGACGTAGCGGTCCCCCTTGCGCAGGGCCACCGGGGCCGCCAAACGCAACTGGGCCCAGCCGGTCTCGCCGGGCAGTAGTTCGTCCGTGCCCAGCGTGCGAACGCGCGCCGGCACCTCCGTCGCGCCGACGAATACGTCCACGGCGGCGTTGTGCGCCAGGGAGCGGGGCAGGTTGTCCAGCAGCCGCAGGCGCACGTCGATGAGGCGCGAGGCTTTCATGTCCCCGGGCAGCGTCACCACATCGCCCCGGGCGATATCCTCCACGGCCAGGCCGCTCAGGTTGACGGCCACCCGGCTCCCCGGCACCGCTGTCTGCAGGCGTTCCTTGTGGGTCTGGAGGCCGCGAATGCGGCCCTTGAGGCCCTTCGGGGCGACCTCCACCTCCTGGCCCACCTGCAGGCGGCCGTCCAGCAGCGTGCCAGTGACCACGGTGCCGAACCCGGCCACGGTGAACACCCGGTCTACCGACAATCGAGGCCGGCCCATGTCAATCGCCGGCGGTGTGTCGGCCAGCAAGTCGTCCAGGAGCGCGAGCAAATCATCCAGCCCGGCCCCGGTGACGCCGGACACGGCCACCAGCGGCGCGTCGGCCAGGGTGGTGCCGGCCAGGGTCTCGCGGGTCTCCTCCAGCACCAGTTCCAGCCAGTCGTCGTCCTCCGGGACCGTATCACACTTGGTGACGGCCACCACGCCCCGGTCGATGCCCAGCAGGTCGATGATGTCCCGGTGCTCGCGAGTCTGGGGCATAGGGCCCTCGTCGGCGGCCACCACCAGCAAGATCGCGTCGATGCCGCCGACGCCGGCCAGCATGTTCTTGATAAAGCGCTCGTGGCCGGGCACGTCGATGATGCTCACCTCGCGGCCGCTGGGCAACGTCAACCAGGCAAAGCCCAGGTCGATGGTCATCTCGCGTTCTTTTTCCTCCGGCAGGCGATCCGGGTCGATGCCGGTGAGGGCCTCGATGAGGGTGCTCTTGCCGTGGTCCACGTGGCCGGCCGTGGCGATGACGGGCATGGTTTACCTCGTTACTGGTTGCTAGTTGCTGGTTGCTAGTTGCTGGTTGCTAGTTGCTGGTTGCTAGTTGCTGGTTGCTAGTTGCTGGCAATTGGCAGACCGCTTTCTGCATGATATACCAGTTTGGGCATGGTGTCAACAAGGTATCTTGTTCGACCATCGCACAAGACCTCGGAGGTTTCCAAAGCAACTCGAAAACTGCAAGTTCACGCCACCTGAAAGTAGAACCGCCGGCCAAAGCGCCGCAGCAAGCGCAGCACCGGCACCCCGAACAAGCCGATGAGCAGCACGTTCCCGGCAGCCCGGCCCAGGTCCCACCACAGCGACGTGGTGACATAGAACACGGCGTAGCGTTGCAGCGCGTCCCCCACGCCCAGGCCCGGCTCCCAGTACATCCCCGGCTGCGCGCCAGAGAACACGTAAGGCCAGAACCACACGTTCATCAGCGCGCCGAACAGGAGCCCCAGCACACCCCCCCACGCGGCCAGCATGGCGATCTCGGCGCGGGGCCAGCGGGTGAGCCGGGGCAGCCACGCCGCCGTGAGCCCCACCCAGCCGGTGGCGAACATCTGGAATGGCAGCCACGGCCCCACGCCCCCGCCCAGGAACGCTGATACCATGAGGGACAGCGCGCCCAGCAGAAAGCCGAACGTGGGGCCGTAGGCATAGCCAGCCAGGACCGGCAGCGCAAAGACCGCGCTGAACCCGGCCGGCCCCGGCACCACGCGCAGCACCGCGTTCAGCGCGGCCAGCACCCCCAGCACCGCCACCAGTTTGGCGTTCATCGTCCCGGCGCTCAGGCTGCTCACCACGGCCCCCAGGCAGAATACCACCAGCAGTATGAACATGAGCGGCGCGTCGGCCGAGTGCGCCTGCCCCAGGGACCCGCCGGCGGCCGGCGGCACCAGGAACGGGTACAGGAACGATACCAGGCCGGCCAGACTCGCCACGATCAGGATGGCGGCCGTCAGCACCCGGCTCACGTATGGCCCCCTCGGCCCCCAAGTCTGGGGGAGGAGCCGCCCCCCGGCCCCCAAGTCTGGGGGAGGAGCTGCCCCCCCGGCCCCCAAGTCTGGGGGAGGAGCCGCTCCCCCGGCCCCCCAGTCTGGGGGAGGAGCCGCTCCCCCGGCCCCCACGCC